>JTFP01014921.1_pt1 | contig 10706 bp, 7 predicted proteins | sample 235421 | NCBI WGS metagenome assembly JTFP01 (sample SAMN03067591, study PRJNA260954) | activated sludge metagenome | biome: Sludge; feature: Wastewater; isolation source: sludge from laboratory unaugmented bioreactor treating industrial wastewater | place: India:Gujarat | collected 2013-04 | reverse complement strand
CAGGAATACGGATTCGCCGCGCTGCCGGACGCGCCTGAAGGGTATTGGACGCAGGGCAATGTTCTGGACCTGTCCGGGATCGACGAAGACGCCGTCAAGGCCGACGTTCTGGAGCAGATGCGCAAGATCGACGACATGTTCCGCTAAACTTCCCCGACCACAAGCAAGGCCGCCGCATCCCAAAAGGAAGCGGCGGCCTTGTTCATTGCCGTAAACAGGCGGGGGATCAGAACTTGTAGGTCACGCTCAGACCCGCCATGTGGGCGTGGGCGTCTTCACGGGTCAGCTCGACGATCCCGGATTTGGCCCTGGCCTCGTAATCGCGATCTTTCATCCACAAATATCCGTAGGACGCATCCACGACCCAGGCGTCATTGATCTTCCAGCCCGCACCCAGAGTCACGATCTGCCGATCCGTGCAAGGTACTGCATAATCCTCGTGATCGTCGTTGACCGGAGACTGGTCGTACACGTAGCCCGCGCGCAGGTCGAAGCTGTCGGTCAGGGCGTACTCCGCCCCGAACTGGAATCTCCAAGTGTCGCTCCAGTTCTTGATACTTTCCAGCTTGTCGTCAGAACTGCCGATCTGAGCAAAATAGGGTTGCGGGGTATCGTAGTTGACGATCAGCGATTTATAGGCGCTCCACTTGGTCCACACCGCGTCGAACTCCAGGCTGAGCCGGTCCATGGGCTTGACCATCACGCCCATGGTCACGGACTCGGGCACGGGCTCGGTTCCGGAGACATTCGTACTTTTGAAGCCAAGGTCATGGATTCCCTTTTGCGTGAAGTCCCCGTCACCATGCACCGTCATCTGGATTTCGCTGCGCCAGGCCAGGCCGAACGCCAGCCAGTCGAAGGGGCGGTACCGCGCACCGAGATTGATCCCGTACGCCCACCCGTCGGCGGAAATCTCATGCAGCACGTCGGTATTGTCGACCGCCGGATTCCTGAAGGTCATATCGTACCCGAAATCCAGATATGTCGCCTCCACGCCCACGGCCAGGGAAAAGGCGTCGGAAAACCTCATGGCCAGATTGGGGTTTATGGACACGGACTTGATGGCCGCGCGGGAGCAGTTGTAGCGCCCAGCCCAGGTATCGGCATCCTCGTACTCGGTGCCCAGGCCCACTCTGGAGAACATGCCCAGGCCGAACCAGTAGTTGTCCGAGAGCTGATGGGTGTAATACATGGTCGGCAACCCCCAGATCGAGTCAGCGAAATCCATGTCTTCCCCCTCGCCCGATTTCACGTCCATGGTCGCCGTCGGCGCGATGGCCGTGGCTCCGATCTGGATCTGCCTGCCCGGCACATCGGTGATGCAGGCCGGATTGTAGGCCACGGAGGAAGGATCTCCGTCACGGGCCACCATGGCTCCGCCCAGGGCGTTGCCCCTGGCGCTCCACTCATAGACCCCGTAGCCGGCGGCCCAGGCCTGCATGGGGCAAAGAACGACACACAACATCAACATCCACTTTCGCATTTCCACTCTCCCGCTTGTGATTCGGCCCGTCGGCGTTGACAGGGCCGGGCGACTGTAGCAGGCAAAAGTAAAACGTCAATGAATTGCCTATTCAAATCCATTCATATTTTATGAATCAACCCTGTGACCGTACAGTGCCGGTGAACGCATGACCAGAAGCGAACTCCTGGAGTTCTACGCTCCGCGGCTTGAAAGCATGAACGACCTGGCCCTGATCCTTGACCGGAACGGAAAGGTGCTCTTCGCCAACTCGGCGGCGCAGGAGCTCCGCAAGACCCCGACCGGCGTATTCGCGTCCCGCGACATCAGCGAGCAATTCCAGGCCGAAACGGGCCCCGGCGGATTCTCAAGCCTGCCCTCCTCCCAGCCTCCGGTCCGCGACGTTCGGCTGCGGGTCACCCTTCCCGACGGCGCGGGCACACGGCTGGTCAGCTGGAAGTGCATCGGCATCCCGGCCACCGACGGAGCCATCATCCTGGCATGGGGAACATTTCGCAGCACCGGACCCGGCCAGGAGATGGGCTTCACGGTTCTGCCAAACGGCATCATCCAGGCCGCAAGCCCCGCATTGTGCAGCATCTGCGGCTACACGCTGGACGAACTGGTCGGCAGGCCGGCCCGGCAGTTCTATTACACCGCCACGGCCCGCAAACGCATCGTCAACCAGCTCAAGGAACGCAGCGAGGTCGAGAACGGAGCCGTCACCCTGCGCTGCAAGGACGGCTCCCCCCTGACCCTGTGGTACAGCGCCGAGTCCATCAGGGGGGCGGACGGCAAGATTCTTTCCTACAGCGGCTTTTTCCAGCAGCGACCCTTCACCTTTTCCTCCAAGCTGGCCGCCGAATTCACCCGCATTGTCGACGCCCTGCCCGATCTGGCCTGGGTCAGCGGACGGGACCTGCGCATCGTGGCCGCCAATGACGCGTATCTCACCGCCTACGGGCGCAAGCGCGACGAGGTCATCGGCCGGAGCGAGTACGACTTCCTGGAACCGGAACAGGCCCGCTTCCCCATCGAAGCGGCCCTCAAGGTCTTCGAGGAAAAGCAGGAACTCCTCCATCCGGCCGTGCCGCACCTGCCGAACCCGCAAATCTGGTACAGGGTCATCCGCCGCCCCATCTTCGATGACGATCGGCAGGAGGTCATCGGACTTTTGGGCATCGCCCAGGACATATCGTCCAAGGTCATGCAGGAGAACGCCTTCATGGACCAGCTGCGAGCGCGCGAAGAGGACGTGGTCGTGGTCACCGATGATCAGGGGCGCATCCTGCGCCGCTCCGCGCAGACCCTCAATCCATCCATATATGGCCGTCCCCAGGCCTTCGACGCCTACACCCTGGACATGCGCCCGGTGCTCGACTTGCTGCACGCCGACGATCTGCCCGCCGTACGCCAGGCCATGCACCTGGTGCTGCGCGAACGGCGCGAACAGCACCTGGAATGCCGCATTCGCAATCAGTCCGGAAACTACTCCACGGTCCTGGCGCGGCTCATATTCCACGACGCCATCTACGGCGAACCCCGCATGTATGTGGTGGTGCGCGACATCACCGAGCAGATCGGCCTGCGCAAGGCGACCATGGTCATCGAACGCCTCAAGCTGGCCTCGGGTACGCGCACCGACCGTGAATTGGCGTCCTTCCTGAGCGTGTCCGCGGCGGCGATCTCCAACGCACGCAAAAACGAACGGGTCCCGCCGGACTGGATAATCGACACGGGGCTGCGCACCGGGAGCTCCATCGACTGGATCGTCAGCGCGGTCATGCCGAACACGCCGTGAGTCCCGCCCAGCGCCGCACCGTGCCGAAAACATCCTTGTTGTGCTCTTGGCTCGACGCGGATAGGAAAATCCGCATCCATACTCCCGGAGATCCATCGTGAAAAACCTTATCTTCCTGATGCTGCTTGTTTTGATTCCTGCCTGCGCGAGCCGCCAGACGCCATCGTCCGCGCCACAGGAAGAATGGTTGGCGATGAACAGGCATTTCATCGCTCTCCACACCCAAGGCGACTACGACCAGGCCCTGGCCACAGCCCTCAAGGAAGTCGATCTGGCCCAGCGATTCGCGCCACGGGAAAACGCCGAGCTGGCAACCTCGCTGAACAATCTCGGGGTGACCTATACCGCCCTGGGCAGATTCGAGGAGGCCAAAGCGCCGCTGGAAAGAGCCCTGGCCATACGCGAGACGATCCTGGGCCCGAATCACGCGGAAGTGGCGACGACCCTCGGCAACCTCGGGGAACTCTACACGGCCATGAACATGGCTTCCGAGGCGGAGGACGCGTTCATCCGCGCCCTTGAAATCCGGGAGTCCGGGCAGCAGCCCGAAAACGCGGACCTGGCCGAAACCCTGAACAATCTGGGCGAACTCTACTACCGCAAGGGGCTCCTCGATCAAAGCGAAACCTTGCTTCAGCGCGCGTTGGCCATCAGGGAAAAGGAACTTGGCTCCCGGCACCCGCGTCTTGCCCGCACCCTCGACAGCCTGGCCGGCCTCGAACAGGCGAGAAGGCGCTTTCCACAAGCGCAGGCGTTGCTTGAGCAATCCCTGGCCATCAAGGAAGAGGCGCTGGGGGGCGAGCACCCATGGCTGGTCGGAACGCTGACCAATCTGGCCGAAGTGCTCATTCTCCAGGACAAGGCCGCCGAGGCCGAACCTCTGGCGCGCAAGGCGGTGCGGGTCGGCGAACTGACATACGGACCGGACGACGCGCGCATGGCCATCCCACTGACCACTCTGGGCAATCTGATGCGCTCCCAGAGCCGCTTCGAGGAGGCGCAGGACGCCTACGCGCGCGCCCTGGCCCTGCGGGAGCAGGCCCTGCCCCCGGATCACATTGACATGGCGATTTCCCTTGGCAATCTGGCGGCGGTTCATTATGCCCAGGGGCGCTTCGTGCAAGCAGAGCCGCTGTACGAGCAGGCGCTGGCCATCAGCGAAGCCGTCCTCGGTCCGGAACACGGCGACGTGGCCCAGCTTCTGCACAATCTCGGGGTGGTCGACCGCAAGCTCGGAAACCTCGACCAGGCCACGAACATGTTCATGCGCGCCCTGGCCATCCGTGAAAAACTCTACGGGATGTCGGCCCCGGCCGTAGCCGAGACCCTGGAGGCCCTGTCCATGACCTTGAAAGAGGCGGGCGACGCGGATGCCGCGGCAGGTTATCTGCAACGGGCCAGAACCATTCGCGAACAGAACCGTTGAAATGGGACAAGCCCGCGAAGGGGCGCAGCCATTCCGTATTAGACCTTTCGGTTCTTTTTCGATACATGAACCAAACTTCAATCACAGAGACTCTCCGTCGACATAGCCTGGGACGGATTTCAATTCCAAGAGAGGGACGGGTTACAACGCAATGTTTGCGATCATCGGATTACTCGTTGTCATAGGGTGTGTCGCCGGCGGCTACACCATGGCCCACGGCAACTTCAGCGTGCTGTGGCAGCCTGCGGAAGTCGTGATCATCGTCGGCGCGGCCATCGGAACCTTCTTGATTTCCTCGCCCTTGAAGGTCATCAAGCTGACCATCAAGGGCTTCGCCAGCGTGTTCAAGGCCAAGGCGCCGGGCAAGGACGAATACTTGCAACTGCTGCGCGCCCTCTACGACCTGCTGACACTGGCCAAGCACGAAGGCATCATCGCCCTGGAAAGCCATGCCAACAAGCCCATGGAAAGCAGCATTTTCACGCCCTACCCCTTTGTCATCAAGAACCACCACGTCCTCGATTTCATCTGCGACAACGTGAAGACCTACGCCATGGCCGGCATGGAACCGCACGAATTCGAAACCCTCATGGACATCGACATCGACACCCATCACGAGGAAGAATCCATCGCCGCCGGAGCCATCTCCAAACTCGCCGACTCCATGCCCGCCCTGGGTATCGTGGCCTGCGTCCTTGGCGTTGTCGTGACCATGGGCGCCATCAATGAGCCCCCGGAAATTCTGGGCGCGCACATCGGCGCGGCTCTGGTCGGAACATTCCTGGGCATTCTTTTGGCCTATGGCTTCGTTGCCCCGTTTTCGGCCAACATCGAGCACCAGATCCGCGATCAGCACACGCTCATGAACGTGGCCAAAACCGCCATCATGTCCTTTGCCCTGGGCTGGGCTCCCGCCCTGGCGCTGGAGGCGGCCCGCCGCGCAGTGCCCAGTTCGGCCAGGCCCTCTTTCGAAGAACTCGAAAATGCCGTGCGCAAGAAATAGTTCGCCCGTGGGCGGACAGGTATCACATCATCATGGCCGATAAAAAAGCCGTCATCATCAAAAAAGTCAAAAAAGGCGGACACGGCGGGCATCATGGCGGCGCCTGGAAGATCGCCTATGCCGACTTCGTCACCGCCATGATGGCCTTCTTCCTCCTGATGTGGCTCCTGAACAACGTCAGCGAGGAGAAAAAGGAGCAGCTCTCCATCTACTTCAAGGAATTTTCGATCCTGGAAGGGCTGCCGCCGTCCATGAACGTCGGCGCAGGCGGCCAGAGCGCCGCTGATCCGCAGATTAAACCGCTCATCCTGGAAGGAACGACGGGCATGTTCGCTGAAGGCAAATCCCAGGAGGAAATCCTCAAGGAAGCCATGGCCAAGATGATCGAGGAGCGCCTGAAGGAATTCAAGGACGAACTGATCATAGACACCTTCGACAACGGGGTGCGCATCCAGATGCTCTACGGCGAAGGAAACCCGTTCTTCGACTCGGCCAGCTCCCAGTTGACCGAGGATGCGCGCAGCGTGCTCAAGGTCATCGCCGACACCGTCCGCGATCTGCCCAACCAGATCGCCGTCGAAGGCCACACCGACGCCGTGCCCCTGGGCGGCCCCCAGTCGCGCTACACCAACTGGGAGCTGTCCACCGACCGCGCTTCTTCGGCGCGCATCATTCTGCAGGAATTCGGGGTCGACCCCAAACGCATGGCCAGGGTGGCCGGATATGCGGCGACCCAACCCCTGATCCTCGACAATCCCGAGGACCCCCGCAACCGCAGGGTCAGCATCCTCCTCTTCAACGACCCGACGCGAAAGCCATCGGACCTGAACGCAACGGAGGCGACGCCTCCGCTTTCCGTCAATCCGCTCCTGAACGGCACCTCCGTCCCGATCGAGCCGGTGGAACCGGCCGCGCCGGCAGCGCCGGCAGCGCCGCCCACACCGGCCGTCCACTAGCCTCCTCCACAGCCGAAACCGTCCTGCAAAAAACGACACCCCCCGTTCGCGGCTGCGAACAGGGGGTGCCTTTGAGATCGGTCATTGGCCCGGGGTCACCTCAAGAGGCGGCTCCAGCCATTCCGAACACGCTTCGACCGGGGGAGGCGGATCGGCGTGACTGGCCTGCGCGCCCGGAAGGAGTGCGCGGATCCGAAGCGCTGCGCTGCGCCGGGCGGGCTGACCTGCCCGACGGGGCTCCGGGGCCCCTTCCGGAAGGACGGGAAGGACGGGGCTCTTCAAAAGCGGCTTCGTCGCCGCCCGTCGCATACGCGAAACCTTCAATGCGCACCCGCTCCAGACGTCCGCCCAGGATGCGCTCGATGGCGTTGACCTGGGCGCTGTCTTCCGGCGTGACCAGGGTGATGGCCTCGCCGCTCTTGTCGGCGCGACCGGTGCGCCCGATGCGATGGGTATAGCTTTCGGCCGTATCCGGCAGGTCGAAGTTGACGACGTGGGAAATACGCACGCAGTCTATGCCGCGCGCCGCAATGTCGGTGGCGACCATGATCCGATATTTGCCGCTGCGAAATCCATCCAGGGCTTCCTGCCTGCGATTCTGGGACAGGTTGCCCTGAAGCGAGGTCGCGAGCATCCCCTTCTGCTCCAGCTTGCGGGCCAGGCTCTTGGCGCGGTGCTTGGTGCGGGTGAAGATCAGGACGCAATCATGCGGAGTACGACCCAGGTAGGTTTCAAGCAGGGCCATCTTCTGCCCGGCCGAAACAGGATAAAGGGTGTGACGGATCTTTTCCGCCGGAGCGGTGTTGGCCACCTGCACCACGGCGGGCCGCACCAGGAGCTGGTCGGCAATCTTGCGGATTTCCGGCGGCATGGTCGCGGAAAAAAGCAGGTTCTGCCGTTTGGCCGGCAATTTGGCCATGATGCGGCGCAGATCCGGCAAGAATCCCATGTCGAACATGCGGTCGGCCTCGTCGAGAACCAAGGCATGGACATGAGACAAGTCCACAAGCCCCCGATTGACAAGATCGAGCAACCGGCCGGGGCAAGCCACCAGAACGCTGGCCTGGCGGGCGGCTTTGACCTGCGGGGTTTCGCCCACGCCGCCGAATATGGCGGCAGAACGGATGCCGGTCTGCTTGCCGAGCGCGATGAACGTCTCATGGATCTGCAGGGCAAGTTCGCGGGTCGGGGCCAGAACAAGCACGCGCACCGGGCCGCGCACCGAAATGCCGTCATTGATCATGCGCTGCAAAAGTGGCAGCGCGAAGGCCGCGGTCTTGCCGGTCCCGGTCTGGGCCAGTCCGAGGACATCCTTGCCGTCGAGCACGGACGGAATGGCCTGAATCTGAATGGGGGTGGGGGAAACGTAGCCGCAGTCACGGATGCCAACGTTCAAACGCTGGTCAAAGGAAAAAGAGGAAAAATCCACAAATGGTCCTGTGGTTTGAGGAAAATCAACGACTGGCGTGATGAACAATCGAAGGCCGGACGTGCCGGAAGAATGGAAAATCTCCAAGACGAGATAATGACGCGCCGTTGCCGGACATGATCCGCAAGGCTTCAAGGCTCTAGTCTGCTCACGCGAGAGATGTGAGCCATAAGCCCCTTTGGAATGGAATGCAAAGAAAATAAATGGCGTCCCGCGTGAACAAAAAAAAAGCCGCACCCGGAGGCTGCGGCTAGATTTTTAGTGGTGGGCCAACAAGGAATCGAACCTTGAACCTGCTGATTAAGAGTCAGATGCTCTACCAATTGAGCTATTGGCCCGCCCAAACGGAAGGCTTAAGTAGACATGCGGGCCGACGTTGTCAAATGAAAAATTCAAATTCCTCCACGCCTGCTCTTGAAGCCTCCAAAATCCATCCGGACCGTCCATGACTCGCGCAGTGGACACGTTCCCAGGAACTGACTAGAGAATGACAGGAACGCGGCGCCATGACCGCTTCCGGATTTTTCCGAATCAATCCAATTCCCGGTCATCCCTCGCAAATCACACCACTCGACCTTTCAAGGAACCATATGTCATTCGATAAACTAGGCCTGCGGGCCGAACTGCTCAGAGCGGTCACCAAAAAAGGATACGCCGCACCCACCGACATCCAGGCCAGGGCCATACCCGTCATCCTTTCCGGAAGGGATATCTTGGCCCGCGCCCAGACCGGGACCGGCAAGACCGACGCCTTCGGCCTGCCCATCGTCGAAATCCTCGGACAGACGCGCGGAAACGGCCACCACCCCCGCGCGCTGGTGCTCACCCCGACGCGGGAACTGGCCTTGCAGGTCGGCGAGAGCATCAAGGCCTATGCCCGCAAGGTCTCCCTGCGCTGCACCGTGGCCTTTGGCGGGGTGCGCATCGAGCCGCAGATCGCGCGCCTGGAGCGCGGCATCGACATCCTTGTGGCCACACCGGGGCGTCTGCTCGATCTTGCGAACCAGGGGCACCTGAGCCTCGCTTCCATTGAATTCCTGGTCTTCGACGAGGCCGACCGCATGCTCGACCTGGGTTTCAGCGGGGAGATCAACGCCATTTTGGACCTTCTGCCCACCCAACGCAGAACCATGCTCTTTTCCGCGACCTACACCCCACAGATAAAAGCGCTGGCTGCCAAAATGCTGGACAAGCCCGAATACATCGAGGTCACGCCTGACACCGCCGCCGCGGAAGCCATCGCGCAAAAGGTCCACATGGTCAGCCGGGACAACAAGCTCCCTCTGCTCCTGCACCTCATCGAGAGGAGGCCCGGCGAACGCATCCTGGTCTTCGCCCGCACCAGAACCTGGGCCAACAGACTGACCGACAAGCTCGCCGCCCACGGCGTCAGCGTCGCCGCCCTGCACGGCAGCAAAAGCCAGTCCCTCAGGAAGAGGACTCTCGAAGAGTTCAAGGAAGGTGAAATCCGGATTCTCGTGGCCACGGACGTGGCCGCGCGCGGACTGGACATCAGCAACCTGCCCCTGGTCATCAACTACGATGTCCCGAACTCCCCCGAGGATTACGTGCACCGCATCGGGCGAACGGGCCGCGCGGGTCTGAGCGGCGTCGCCGTTTCACTGGTCAGCCCCGAGGAGCACAACCTGTTGCTGGCCATTGAAAACCTGTTGCGCCACAAAATTCCCGTGGAAGCGGTCAAGGGGTTTACGGAAGACAGCGACCTGCCGGATTTCGTGCTCTACCGCCCCGGCAACCTGAAAAGCGAACGCAACGCCCCCAGGGCGATCAAGGAGCTGGTGGCCAAGAAAACCCCGGCCAAATTGCCCGTCCAGGGCCGGGGCAAGAAAAAGGACGCCAAGCCGGAATCATCGACTCGCGGCAAGAAGGATGAAAAATCGGACGCCCGGAAAGAGAGCGATGCGCGGCCCGACGCCAAAGGGCGCGGCAGGAACGCCAGAAAGCCCGATGCCCGGTCCGGGGACGCCGGATCGGATGCCAAGGGACACGGCAGAAGGAATGAACGAACGGGGGATTCCCCCGCCGGGGCAGGCAGGCGCGGTGGCAACGCGCGCGGCAAGACCGCCCGGCCCGATTCCAGGCCCGCCCAGCCGGCCCGTGGACGGTCCAGGGGCAGAGGCTAGCCGGGCCCCTAACCGGCGCTCGGCTTCGTCGCTGCGGAAAATCCAGAACTTCAAGGGGCGATTGACTACGTCTCGGCCCCGGATTTTCCTCGGTACTCGCATCTCACCATTTTGGCGCAACCCGGACAGGTTTGATTTTCCGACACGTGACCGGGTCTTTTCGCCTCTCAACACTCAAACCCACGTGAGCTGACATATGCATATCGCAGACCGGATACGCAGACTAGGCACCGAGACGGCCTTTGCCGTGGCCGCCCGCGCCGCCGCGCACAAGGCCGCCGGACATGAGGTCTTTCCCTTTCATCTGGGAGACATGAACATCCCCACTCCGGCCAACGTCATGGACGCGGCCTGCCGCGCCATGCGCGCCGGCAAGACCGGTTACTGTCCGAGCCCGGGCATTCCAGAACTGCGCGACGCCCTGGCCGCGGATATCAACGCTGCGCGGGGAACGGCCTACGCCATGGAAAACGTGGCGGTTCAAC
>JTFP01000993.1_pt1 | contig 10758 bp, 8 predicted proteins | sample 235421 | NCBI WGS metagenome assembly JTFP01 (sample SAMN03067591, study PRJNA260954) | activated sludge metagenome | biome: Sludge; feature: Wastewater; isolation source: sludge from laboratory unaugmented bioreactor treating industrial wastewater | place: India:Gujarat | collected 2013-04 | reverse complement strand
AAAATGGCCCGTTGCAGGATCTGGATGCGCCGACCGCGGAAAAAATCGTGGATTTTGCGTTTCACAGTCCGGTGCCATCGTTGGCCATCGAGTTTCAGGGCGGCGAGTCGCTGCTCAATCTGGATGCCGTCAGGCATACGGTCATTGTTGCCAGGGAGAGAGCCCGGCAGACCGGAAAAAAAGTGCGTTTTTCCCTGGTGAGCAACCTGACATTGCTGACCCCCTCTACACTCGACTACCTGAAGGAGAATCAGATCGGACTTTCCACGTCCGTGGACGGACCGCCAGCCATTCATGATCGCAACCGCCCTTTCTGTTCCGGGTGCGGTTCCTACCGGCAAGTCATGGCGGCGGTGCAACAGGTGCGGCAGGCGGGCTGCCACGCCGGCTTTCTGACGGTGCTTACCCCCGCGTCCCTGCCGCATTACAAGGAGATTGTGGATCATCACCTGTCTCTGGGGATCGATATCCTCTGTCTGAATCCTGCTCAGGCGCTGGGACGGGGGCGTGACGACAGCCACATCTCCGATTTCGACGCTTATCTGGATTGTTACCGGAAAATTCTGGATTACACCTTTGCCCTGCTCGACGAGGGAGTGGTGGTCACGGAGCGCTTTTTGCTGCTGGCGCTGCAAAAGGTGGTGGATTGTTCGGATGTCGGCTTTGCCGATTTTCGCAACCCCTGCGGCGCGGTTTTCAGTCAGTTGGCCTATGATGTCAACGGCGACATTTACCCGTGCGACGAGGCCCGCTCGTTTCCCGAGTTCCGGCTGGGCAATGTTGCCCTGGACACCTATGAAAAGATCGTGCATTTGCAAAAGGCGCGGGACCTGGTGCGTGCTTCCATCCCCTCCGCTCCACTATGTCGCGACTGCGCCTATGAACCCTATTGCGGACTGTGCCCGGTCATGAGCTATGCAGAAGGGCGGGGGCTCACGCCGGTGCCGCCGGATGATTTCCGTTGCCGGCTGACCAGGTTTCTGTTTGATTTCGTGTTCGAGAAAATGGCCAGCGACCCCGAGCAGCTCAATGCCCTGATGCGCTATCAGGCGCTGCGTGGCGGTCTGCAAAAAGCCCGGGCGGAAATGCGCGGCTAGACAGGATCGTCATGCATGTTTTACGTCTGACCGGCGCATGCAACAATCGATGTCGTTTCTGCATGGTATCCCACGAGATTGCGCGGGGGGTCCAGCCGGGCCTCGATTCTCTCAAAAGAACCCTGGCAGCTGTTCCCGCAGGGGAGTGGGTCGATCTGTTTGGTGGCGAGCCGACGTTGTATCCGGATTTCTGGGCGTTGCTGGAATATGCGGCGATGCGGGGACATCGCATAAGCCTCGCTACCAACGGCCGTTTGTTTCATCGGCGGGAGAACGCCGAACGCCTCGCCGGATATCCGGTGGTGGTCCGTTCTTCGTTGCATGGCGATACAGCCGCTCTACATGATGGCCTGACGCGGGTACCGGGAAGTTTCGAGGAAACCTGTGCCGGTCTGAAAAACCTGGTGGACTGCCGTTGCCGGCTGCTGGTCAATATCGTCATGCTGCGGGACAACATGCCACGCCTTGCCTCCATTACCCGTTTGCTGGCCGAACTGGGTGTGAAGCGCGTGAAATATTCCATGCTGATTGATGGCTGCAAACACCCCGAATTGGTTGCGCCTGTCGATGATCTGCGCAACGCACTGTGGGAAGCGGTCGACGTCGCGCTTGAAAACGGGATCTATTTCGTGCTGGAAAAAAGCCCGCTTTGTCTGTTGCCCATTTTTATTACGCAATGTCATCCGGAGTCGGATCCCCTGATGATCGACTCCTGCCCGGAGCTTTATATCAGGCCGCAAATCTGTTCCGACTGTCTTGCCGCGGCGAGTTGTCCGGGGGTGGAAAAGGGATATTCCGACCGATATGGCAGCAGAGGGCTTGAGCCTTTCGCGGACTGGCCGGGGCAATTGATCCAGACAGTGGATATATCGGTGATGGATGCTTATCGGCCCCGTTGTCCCACCAATCTGATTCGCATTGTATCGTCAGCCGCCGCGGGCAAGGGTTGTCCCCCGAACCCTGACGAGCTATGGGAGCAACTGCGCAAAAAATTTCCGGACCACCGGTTGATAAGGGTTTTTTGACCCTGCCAGCCGATTTTCATGGAGGAGGCGATGATTGCAAGGGGCATGGCGGAAACGGGTCAATTGATCTGCGATTTGAAGCTGGGCTATTCCTGCAACAACGATTGTCTGCATTGCGTGATTGCCGGCAACCGGGATGCGTTGCTGGCACGGTCGATGGCCATCGATCTGACAACGGAGCAAGCCATGAATCTGCTGCGGGAATATCATCGGCAGGGCGCCGCGCGGGTGGTGCTTACCGGCGGCGAGCCGACCATCCGCGAAGATTTTGTCGACCTTGTGCGGCAGGCGCAGTCCTGGGGTTTTGCCGTGGGCATTCAGACCAATGGCCGCGCCTTGGCATGCGAGGCGCTGTGTGACGCCATCCGCGGCTTCGACCGCCTCTGTTTCACGATTCCCCTGCACGGTGACAGTGCGGATTTCCACGATGCCGTAACGCAACGCCAGGGCAGCTTTGAGCAGACCCTCGCCGGCATTCGCAATCTTGCCCGCCGCGGCTGCCGGGTCGAGGGGAAAGTGGTGATGTCACGCGGCAATCTGTCCCGGCTGGGCGGCATGTTGAAAATTTATGCGGAGTCCGGGGTCAAAAGAGTGAATTTCGCCTATCCTCACGCTTTGGGCAATGCCCGAAAAAACCGGCATTTGCTGCTGCCTCGCTACACGGAACTCGGCGGTTGTCTGGAGGCGCTGATCGGGGCTGCCCAGGAATTTGAAGTGGCCATCGATTTTGAAGCGGTGCCGTTTTGCGTTATCCCGGCGTTTCCCGAACTGGTGGGCGAACTGCACGAACTGCGGGGCAGCGAAAAGCGATTTACCCCGGTCCACGACAAAACGCGGGACTGGAACCATGCGCGCCGGGCGATCAAGGCGAAGGGTCCGGGTTGCAGCCGTTGTGTCTATGACATGATCTGCGAAGGCCCCTGGTCGGAATATCTGGCCTGGTTTGGGGATGTGGACCTGAAGCCTGTCGAGCAGGATTCCCCTGGCGTGCAGAAGGCGCTGGAAATGATCGTTCGTCTGTGCCGCAAAGGCAGTGTCCCGTGCGGTTAGTCGTGTCAAGAAAATCTGAGACATTTTGGTTGCTGGCAAGGCGCGCCGACGCAGGCCTAGCCTGAGTCAAGCCGAGAAGGCGCAACGCAGACAGCGACCCAAAGGGCCGGAATTTGAAGGCAGGATTAACCGCACCGGGCACTAGGAGGCTGTCTTTTCGTATCCCGCTCAGTTTGCCGGTGTCGCGGAGATTTTTTCCAGCCACTCCTCGCGCCAGAAAAACAGGCAGCAACAGTCACAACCTTCGGGGAGCTGGCTGCCCCGGCACCTCACATCCTTCAGCAGGTAGATTCCCTGGCATTGCCTGACCTTGTAGTCGTTTTCGTCGAGATATCTCAGCACAGGCTTGAATATGCGCTGCACGGTACCGCAATACGACCCCATTTCGTCCATGAACAGGCAGCCGTGCCGTTCTCTTTCCGGACTCAGCGTCTTTTCGATTTCTTCACGCGACCGTACCCGGATCGTTTCGCCGGCCTCAAAGGCCGGAAGGCCGGGCTGAACAGGGCAGCAGGCACGGTCGAGAACCTCTTCGATCCGGTTGCGGCATTCGCAGCTCAATACGCAGGGACCGATGGTGGCAATGGCGCGCCGTATTTCCCGCCGGTGCAGGATGCGGCTGGCCAGCGGGCGCAGTCTGGGGATGAAGGCGATCGGTTCGGCCACGAAGCCCAGGCGTTGTTTGAAGCGATCCAGTCCTGCGCCGGAACCGTACCATTCGGGACCGTTGTAAACGGCTTCGACCCCCGGCCTCTGCATCATGGTCTGCACGACCGAGAAGAAAAGTGCCGGGCAGGGATGGCAATTCAGCAGGCTGTTGCGCGAGGAACTGTATAACAGGCTCACCACCGGACCCAGCCGAATCAGGATCAGGTAGGCTCCGAGTTCTTCACCGACAAAGGCGCCCCATGCCTCGACCTCCTCCACCTGTTCCCCGGCCTGGCAAAGGCGCCGCCACTGAGCATCGTTGGTGAACATCGGATCGGAGCGCCCCTGGCGGGCCAGGGATTCCTGATTCAGCGGCATGCCCAGGCGCTGCAGTTCGTCGAAATCCATCGGCCGGACGCGGCAGTGTTCAAGCCCTTTTTTGACGCTCCAGCGACCTTTTTTGTCGAGGCTGTCCAGCCCGTAGTTTCTGTCGCGGATAAAGTAATTGTGGCTGGGGTTGGCGGTTGCCGCCGGCGGCGCCGCATAGTTGAGGCCGACGATGGGATGGCGTTTGAACAGGGAATCCATCTCTTTTCTGGAGGGTGGCGTCGTTTCGTACAGCGGCATCCGGTTGAAAAAGCCGCAACTCGGACCGATCCAGATGCCGCTCGGGGTTTCCATGACCTTGTATCCGATAAGCCTGCAGAATTGCGCATAACCCGCGTAGTCCATGTATTTCCCGCCTTTTTTTGATTAAAAAAACAGGTGCCGGCCTGTTTGCCGCGCATCAGGGCTTTTGCAGCCATTCAATCCGCCAGAAATAGTAACAGCAGCGGTCGCAGGGGCCGAAGCGCCGGGTCCCCTCACAGATGGCGTCTTCCAGCAGTACGATGCCTTTGATTTTTTTGAGCTTGTGGTCGCGCTCGTCCACGGCGTTGGTTACCGGCCGCAGGATTTTCCGCATGGTGCCGCAATAGGGTTTCATTTCCTCCATGAAGGTACAGCCTTTGAGCTGCCTACGGACACAGAGGGTGGCTTCGATCTCCTCGATGCTGCGGACCCGGACAAAATCGCCGGCGCGCGGATCGATGACCGGGCTGGCAGGAGTATGGCCTGGCTGTGTTTTCTCCTCTTTGCTGAACAGGCGGGTAAGCCTGACGAAGGCGTCCATTTTCTGCAGGACACGGCGCTTGTGACGGGGATGCATGCGTCGCGTGATGGCAAGCCTGAGTCGCAGTAAAAACGGCGGCTGCAGCACTTCTCCGTCCGGATCCGCCATGGTCTTCAGACAATCCTTCTGGCACCCTGGCCGCTGTGGGGATGCATGAGGTTTCACCGTATTCTCCATAAGGTGGAAAATTTCCCTGGTTGTCCCGTTTGCCAAAGGTTATGTGTTTTTCGTGTGGTTCAGCGCCGGCCGCCAAACAGGGAGCCGAGAATGCCGCGTATGATCTGGCGTCCGAGCTGACTGCCGATGGTGCGCGCCGCGCTTTTGATCATGGCCTCGCCGACACTCTGGCGTTTCGGTCTGGCGCGGGTCGCTTGCGGCGGTTTGCCTGCAGGGCCCGTATCGGAGACACTGGCGGCGCGTTGCTGCAGCATTTCGTAGGCGCTGTGGCGATCCGTGGCCTGTTCATAGCGTCCTCCAAGTGGGGAACGGGCGATGATTTCGCGGCGCTCATCTGTCGACAGGGGGCCGATGCGGGATTCCGGCGGACGGATCAGGGTCTGCTGGACAGGCAGGGGACGCCCCTGGGCATCGAGGGTTGAGACCAGAGCCTCGCCAATGCCGAGGGCGGTGATGACGGCCGCCGTATCCAGCCGGGGATTGGGGCGGAAGGTACGCGCCACGGTGGCGACGGCCTGCTGGTCCTTGGGAGTAAAGGCGCGCAGGGCATGCTGGATTTTGAGGCCCAGCTGGCCCAGGACACTTTCCGGAATGTCCAGGGGGCTTTGGGTGACGAAGAATATCCCCACCCCCTTGGAGCGGATCAGGCGCACCACCTGCTCGATTTTTTCCAGCAGGGCCTTGGGCGCCTGGGAAAAAAGCAGGTGCGCTTCATCGAAAAAAAACACCAGCCGCGGCCGGTCCGCGTCCCCGGCTTCGGGGAGCTGCTCGAAAAGCTCGGCCAGCAGCCATAACAGGAAGGTGGCGTAGATGCGGGGCGATTGCGCCGCCAGTCGGGTAGCGTCGAGGATGCTGATGACCCCTCGCCCGGAAAAATCGACATGCAGGAGGTCGTTGAGCTGCAACGCCGGTTCCCCGAAAAAATGATCGCCTCCCTGCTCTTCCAGGACCAGCAGCTGCCGCTGGATGGCGCCGATGCTGCTCGCGGAGATGTTGCCGTAGGTCGGCCGCAGCTGGCGGGCGTGCTCGCTCATCCAGGCCAGCATGGCGCGCAGATCCTTCAGATCGAGCAGCAGCAGTCCCTGGTCGTCAGCGATGCGGAAACAGGCAAACAGCAGGCCACTCTGGGTTTCGTTGAGATCGAGCAGGTTGGTCAGCAGCAGCGGGCCCAGTTCCGAAATGGTGGTGCGGATGGGATGGCCATTTTCACCATGGATATCCCAGAACACTACCGGGCAGGGATGCGGCGCATAGTCCGGCAGGGGGATTTGGGCCAGTCGTTGTTCGATTTTGGCGCTGGGTGTCGCGGCTGCCGCCAGCCCGGAGAGATCACCTTTGATGTCCGCGGCGAAGACGGGCACTCCGAGTCGTGAAAAACCCTCGGCCAAAATCTGCAGGGTTACGGTTTTGCCGGTGCCGGTGGCGCCGGCGACCAGCCCGTGGCGATTGCTCATGCTGCCCAGTTGCTCGATGCTCAGGCCGTCGGCAGCGCCTATGATCAGGTTCGGATTGCTGTTCACGTCCAAATCTTGCCCTCCATGCGGTTCGGTTCCGTGCTGTGTGGCGGTGTTTTTGCCCGGGTTTTCGCTGGCCGTTTTTCGGTTCGACTTCAAGGTAATCGTCGGCTAAATAGTTAAAAAAGGCAATGATTTTGCCAGCCTGGTGAAAAAGATGTATCCTGCGCGCCGTGCAGTTCCCGCGCCGGCGGCCTGGCTGATGTTTTCTGACTCTTCATGCCGCATGGGTTTTTTTGTTGCCGGTTCTCACGCAGGCATGGCCAGGCATTCCTATGGATAGATGTTTTGAACGATGTCCAGCACCATATGGGTTTTTTCATGGAATAAAACGATATCCGTGCCGATTCTGGCCCGCAGGTAGCCGTCCGGCAGACGCCGCAGGTGCCGGTCGAGGTCAGCGGGCAGGCGATAGGCCGCCAGCCCGGGCGGCAGTTGGCCGTTCCGTGCAATATGCTTGCGCAGGCCGGGCGGCAAGCGTTCCCGCCGGGCCAGGCCGGGTGGCAGGCGCCGGCGGTAATAATCGTGGATGATGCCCCTTTCCCGCTCGGAAAAGATCAGGTCGCCACGGATATCCCGCCCCTGCAGGGAAACCCGGCCATAATCGGGGTTCGTAATACATCCGGTTATTTGCGTTGCGCCGGCAAACAGTATCGCCAGCAGTAAGATGAAAGGATAAAAAAGGGCTTTCATGACATCCTCCTGGAATCACTATTGATTGCTATTTTAACAGAGAATCGGAAAACTGAGTCGCGAGGCAGGGTTTTTCCGTACCGTTTATGGGCGCGGTTTCCTGTCCGTTTCCGGCGACGCTTTCAAAAGGCCGGCCTGCCGGCGCATCTTCGGGCAGACAATTGTTGTTTCAAGGTGTATACTGCGACCTTTTTGGAGGCTTTTGCCATGATCCCTTTTCTCTGGCCCCTCATCGGAATCGCGTCATGACGACACTTATGCACAATGGCCCCCGGCTACGCCTGATCATACTTCTGCTGGGCGCTTTGACGGCCATCGGTCCGCTGACCATCGATACCTACCTGCCGGCTTTTACCGCCATTGCCGCGGACCTGTGCACGGATGTGGCCACGGTCGGCCTGTCCATGAGCAGTTATTTTATCGGCATCGCCTTCGGCCAGTTGATTTACGGGCCATTGCTCGATGTTTTTGGCCGCAAGCGGCCACTGGTTTTTGGTTTGCTGCTGTACGGGGTGGCTTCCTTCGGCTGCGCCCTGAGCTGGAACGTGCAGTGGCTCATCGGCCTGCGTCTGGTTCTGGCTTTGGGTGCCTGTGCCGGAATGGTCGCGGCGCGTGCGGTGGTGCGGGATCTTTTCCCGCTGCACGAAACGGCACGGGTGTTCTCCTTGCTGATGCTGGTCATGGGGCTGGCACCCATCGTGGCGCCGACCTTGGGCGGTATCATCGTCGGCAGCCTGGGGTGGCGTTATATCTTTATCCTGCTCGGCGCGGTCGCCGGGCTGATGCTGCTCGGTGTGCTGCTGATACTGCCCGCTACCGCCGGTCACGGCCGCCGCGAGGCGCTGCGCCCCGGCCGGGCGTTGCGCGATTATCTTGCGGTGCTGTCGGTACCGGGATTCACGCCGCGCATGTTGACCGGCAGCTTTTATATCGCCGGTTTGTTCGCGTATCTGACGGCTTCGCCGCTGGTGTTCATGGACCTGTTCGGCATGTCCGGTCCCCGCTACGGCTGGACCATGGGATGCAACGCCCTGGCGCTGATTGTCGGCAGTCAGGTCAATGCCAGGCTGCTGAAACGTTCTTCCCTGGAAAGCGTGATGTGGGGCAGCAACCTGCTGCAGCTCGCTGCCAGTGCGCTGTTTGTGGCCGGGATGCTGGCAGGTGCCGTTTCCCTCGGGCTGGTGCTGGCCTTTGCCGCCTTGTACATGTTCTGCCTCGGTTTTCTACTGCCGGATGTGACGGCTTTGATCATGGAGCCTTTCGGCAGGGAACAAGCCGGCAGCGCCTCGGCGCTGTTGGGTGCGGTGCAGATGCTGGCCGGCGCCGTGGCCGCCGCCCTGGTGAGCTGGGGTTACGACGGCACGCTGGCGGTCATGGCCATCGGCATGCCGCTGTGCGCCCTTGCCAGCGTGGCGCTTCTGTGGCGGGAGCGCCGCGGAGGCCTGGCGCGCGTCTGACGCTACCCTTTTTTGTCCGAACCGGGCGGGGTTGAATTTTGCTCGCCAGCTGCTATGTTAAGCCAGTGCCAACATCACACGTCGGGGAGGAAACCATGGCCACCAAAATCGCGATCAACGGCTACGGGCGGATCGGCAGGCTGGCCCTGGCCGCCATGTACGAGCAGGGGCTTATCGGCACGGATCTGGACATCGTGGCGCTGGTCGATCTGAATCCGGATGCCCGTTATTTCGCTTACCGCACCCGCTACGATTCGGTGCACGGACGGTTCCCCGGAGAGGTTGCGACCGCCAGAAGCCGCGCCGAACTGGAGGTCGACGATACCCTGATCGTCAACGGCGACGAGATCCTGTGCCTGGCCGCCCCGGCCAGTCCCGACCGGTTGCCCTGGAAGGCCCTCGGGGTCGAATATGTCATCGAGGCCACCGGGCGATTCAACAGCATGGACAAAGCCGGCCTGCATCTGGCAGCGGGAGCCCGTAAGGTGATTCTGACGGCGCCGGGCAAAGGCGCGATGAAGAGCATCGTCATCGGCGTCAACCAGGACACCTATGATCCGCGCACCGACCATGTCATATCCACCGCTTCCTGTACCACCAACTGCCTGGCGCCGCTGGTGCATGTGCTGCTGAAGGAGGGCGTCGGCCTGGAGCAGGGGCTGATGAGCACCATCCATGCCTATACAGCCACCCAGGAGACCGTCGACAGCCCCTCTAAAAAAGACTGGCGCGGCGGACGGGCGGCGGCCATCAATATCATACCTTCCACCACCGGGGCGGCTCGCGCCGTGGGGGAGGTGATTCCCGAGGTCAGGGGCAAGCTCACCGGCATGGCTTTTCGCGTGCCCACGCCCGATGTGTCGGTGGTCGATCTGACCTTCCGCACCGCGCGGGCTACCTCCATCGAGGAAATCGACGGCTTGATGAAAAAGGCTTCGGAAACCTACCTCAAGAACATTCTGGAGTACATGACCGAGCAACTGGTGTCTTCCGATTTTCTCAATTCCACCAGTTCCTCCATCTACGACTCGCCCGCCACCCTGCAGAACAACCTGCCAGGAGAGTCGCGTTTTTTCAAACTGATCTCCTGGTACGACAATGAGGTCGGCTATGCCAACCGGGTGGTTGACATGCTGCGCCTGATGATCGCCTCTCAGAAGTAGGCCGCAGGGCATTTATCCGGGCCTGCTTCCACCCCCGACAGGGCCGGCGATCGCCGGCCCTGTCCGTTTTTACGGGTTTTTTGTGGAACGGGATGCTGCAAAAAATCTTTTGGGGAAAGGTGGCGGGCAGTTTTATACTGTGGCCGGATCTGTCTGTTCTGATTTCCATTCCGGCCAAAGGGCAAGGACGCTGTTCGATGGCGGGTCTGTCTTTTCCCGAAAACAATTCGGAGCCGAGTACATGCACAGAATCGTGGTACATGGGGGCAATGCGCACCGGGATGATTTCCTGGCGGTCAGCGTTCTGCTGGCTACGCTGGAAGAGGCGGAAGTTTTGCGTTGCGATCCTTCCTCCGAGCATCTCGCCGATCATAAAACCTACGTTGTGGATGTCGGCATGGAGTACGATCCGGCGCGGCTGAATTTTGACCACCACCAGGACAAATCCCTGCCGTGTGCCTTCCACCTGGTCATGCAGCACCTCGGTCACCACCAGGACGCCCAGGCGGTATTCGGCTGGTATCCCTTCATGAGCATGATGGACGTCAGGGGGCCGCACAGGACCGCGGAGCATTTTGGCGTCGATGCCAGCGTACTGCTGGCGTCCTCTTCCCCCATCGACGGTTATATTCTTTCCAGGTTTGCCAGGCTCGAGGTGCTGTGTCCGGAAGATCTGCTTTACCGGTTCATGCGGGAAATGGGGAAGGACATGCTCGCTTTGATCCGGCTCAAGAAAGAGCGGCTGGCAAGGCTGAAGCGGGAG
>JTFP01005910.1_pt1 | contig 10956 bp, 9 predicted proteins | sample 235421 | NCBI WGS metagenome assembly JTFP01 (sample SAMN03067591, study PRJNA260954) | activated sludge metagenome | biome: Sludge; feature: Wastewater; isolation source: sludge from laboratory unaugmented bioreactor treating industrial wastewater | place: India:Gujarat | collected 2013-04 | reverse complement strand
ATGGTGCGAGCGCTGACGCTCAATATCAAATCGGAACTGGAAGGTATGCCTCCCACAGCCAAAGCCACCTGGAATGCGATTTGTTTGGTAGACATGGGGGATACCGGCGCTGCGTTTGTGGCCATGCCACAGATCCCGCCGCGTAATGTTGCCTGGTTTAAAAAAGGAAAATGGGTGCATCTGGCCAAAGTGGCATTTGAAAAGTATTTCCTGCACAAGATGCAGACCGGGGATACTGAGCCCTTCTATGAACGGGTGGTGCTGAAGTCGCTGGGGATCGACAAGCTGGAATAATCACCGCAGGCCGGAGAGCGCCGGGATCTCAGCGCTCTCCGGTCATGCCGAATTCAATCGCCGCTTTGGTGTAGAACATGCTGATGTTTTCCTTTTTCAGCAAGGCAAACATCTGTTCGGCCTCTTCTTCTGTGACCGCCATGGTGACCTGCAAGGGTTGTTCTGCCAGTTCAAAAAAATGCACGGAATGCAGTTTTTTATCATGTCCAAAACCTTCCGACGCTGCAGACAGGGTTGCCCCACGAATGCCGATCTCCTTGGCCCGCAGGATCAACCATAACGCCAGTGACTGACCATGCACGGTACGATCCTGCTGGGTAAAAAACGTCAGTTTGAAGCCTTGCATAAACACCTCCCGGATCATCAGTCATCCGTTATGTTGTCATCAGCCGCGCTGGAAGAAACTCATGGTCGCCATACCAAGCAGCGTCATCAGCAGAGAACCCATCACATGCACTGCAATCGCGCCACCAGCCCAGAGCAGACGGCCCTGCTGTAACAGCGAGGTCACTTCCACCGAGAAGGTCGAGAAGGTGGTCAACCCGCCCAGAAACCCGGTGATCACCATGAGACGCCATTCCGGCGGCAAATGCGGATTGGCGGCGAAAACAGTCACTGCGATGCCAATCAGATACCCTCCCAGCAGATTGGCCAGCAGTGTTCCCGGTGGAATTGTCGGGAACAGGGCATTGAATCCCAACCCCAGCAGCCAGCGGCTTACCGCACCCAAAGAGGCACCGAGACTGATGGCTAAAACCGAATACAACATGGATCTTCCTTATATAGGCACCGGTCGGGATATTGTCTGTCGCTCTCCTGACCGTACTGAAATTTGTGTGTTCATCACTGTGTTGATTATAGCTTTGGTGTCAATAGCTGACTACCTTACGCCAGGAAACCGCCATACCTGCCTGGCAGGATCGGAAACGAAATTTTTTCTTCGTTAATTACCGGCGGATGTTTTTTTGGCTGGTAACGATTATGCTTAGCCGGTTGGCAACAATAAAAACTACAGAGGAAAGCTCTTGTGAAAAGCATGTCGTATTTTGTATTGGCAGTTGTCGTAGCAGTAACAGCTGGTTGTGCTGATCCATATCATCCGGTTCGTGTGAACCGTGCGGATGTGGATGTAGGCGGTGCACGTGTCATTCTGGGTGATCAATCCCCGGCATATCCTGCCGGCAGCGGACGTTTCTGTCCACCAGGGCAGGCGAAGAAGGGCCGCTGCTGATTAGCAGATATGTTTTTATTTTGCATATAAATTCACTATAGTTGTCCCCCGTTTGCTTATACAGCCCAGTTGAATCGCTGAAATACAGGTTGAGTCACTGAAAACTGTTCAGGGAAGAACGGCGGGGCTGATTTTCGAGAGAGGAGTGCATTGTGCTGGAAAACTACCGTCAACACGTTGCTGAACGTGCCGCGCAGGGCGTTGCGCCCAAACCACTATCAGCCGAACAGGTTGCTGCACTGGTTGAACTACTGAAAAATCCACCAGCTGGTGAAGAAGCATTCCTGCTGGAATTGCTGGCTGATCGCGTGCCACCGGGAGTGGATGAAGCCGCTTATGTGAAAGCCGGTTTCCTGTCTGCGGTTGCCAAGGGCGAAGTCATTTCACCAGTGGTCAGTGCGGAAAAAGCGACTGAACTGCTGGGCACCATGCAGGGCGGTTATAACATTCAGCCGCTGATCGATTTGCTGGACGATGCCAAGCTGGCGCCGATTGCCGCCAAAGCGCTGTCTCATACTCTGCTGCTGTTTGATTCTTTCCACGATGTGCAGGAAAAAGTAAAAGCCGGCAATGCCTATGCCAAACAGGTGATGGAATCCTGGGCCAATGCTGAATGGTATCTGAGCCGTCCGCAGCTGGCGGATAAAGTCACTCTGACCGTATTTAAAGTCACTGGTGAAACCAACACTGACGATCTGTCACCGGCACAGGATGCCTGGTCACGTCCGGATATCCCGCTGCACGCACTGGCGATGCTGAAAAACAGCCGTCCTGGCATTACTGCCGATCAGGAAGGCGTGGTTGGTCCGATCAAGGCACTGGACGCGCTGAAACAGAAAGGTTTCCCGCTGGTCTATGTCGGTGACGTAGTCGGTACTGGCTCTTCCCGTAAGTCCGCGACCAACTCCGTGTTGTGGTTCATGGGCGACGACATTCCGAACGTACCGAACAAACGAGCTGGCGGTTTCGTACTGGGCGGCAAGATCGCGCCGATTTTCTTTAACACCATGGAAGATGCCGGTGCGCTGCCAATCGAGCTGGATGTCAGCAAGATGGAAACCGGCGATATCATCGATATCTATCCGTATGCAGGCAAAGTGACCCGTCATGACAGCGATGAAGTGCTTGCCACTTTCGAGCTGAAAACCGAAGTCCTGCTGGACGAAGTCCGTGCCGGTGGCCGTATTCCGCTGATCGTGGGTCGTGGTCTGACTGACAAGGCGCGTGAAGCGCTGGGTCTGCCTGCATCAACTGTATTCAATCGTCCGAAACCAGTGGCCGATACCGGTAAAGGTTACACGCTGGCGCAGAAGATGGTTGGTAAAGCGTGTGGCGTAGCGGGTATCCGTCCTGGTACTTACTGCGAACCGAAGATGACCACCGTGGGTTCTCAGGACACCACCGGCCCAATGACCCGTGACGAGCTGAAAGATCTGGCCTGTCTGGGTTTCTCGGCGGATCTGGTGATGCAGTCGTTCTGTCATACCGCGGCTTATCCGAAGCCGGTAGACGTGCAGACTCACCACACCCTGCCAGATTTCATCATGAACCGCGGCGGTGTCTCACTGCGTCCGGGCGATGGTGTTATTCACAGCTGGCTGAACCGTATGCTGCTGCCGGACACCGTAGGTACTGGTGGTGACTCGCATACCCGTTTCCCGATTGGTATTTCCTTCCCGGCGGGTTCTGGTCTGGTGGCGTTTGCCGCTGCGACCGGTGTGATGCCACTGGATATGCCGGAATCGGTACTGGTACGCTTCAAAGGCGAACTGCAACCAGGTATCACCCTGCGTGATCTGGTACATGCAATCCCTTACCAGGCTATTCAGATGGGCCTGCTGACTGTTGAGAAAGCGGGTAAGAAAAACATCTTCTCCGGCCGTATTCTGGAAATCGAAGGTCTGCCACAACTGAAAGTGGAGCAGGCATTCGAACTGGCGGACGCGAGCGCCGAACGTTCTGCAGCAGGCTGTACCATCAAGCTGGATAAAGAGCCAATCGCTGAATACCTGAACTCCAACATCGTGATGTTGAAGTGGATGCTGGCCGAAGGTTACGGTGACAAGCGTACCATCGAGCGCCGTATCGCGGGTATGCAGGAGTGGCTGGCCGATCCGAAACTGATGGAAGCCGATGCTGATGCAGAATACGCGGCGGTGATTGAGATCGACATGAACGCGATCAAAGAGCCGATCCTGTGTGCACCGAACGATCCGGATGATGCCCGTCTGTTGTCCACCGTGTCCGGTGACAACATTGACGAAGTGTTCATCGGTTCCTGTATGACCAACATCGGTCACTTCCGTGCTGCCGGTAAACTGCTGAACCAGTTCAAAGGCCAGCTGCATACCCGTCTGTGGATTGCACCGCCAACCAAGATGGACAAAGACCAGCTGACCGAAGAGGGCTACTACGGCATTTTCGGTCGCGTGGGTGCGCGTATCGAGATCCCGGGCTGTTCACTGTGTATGGGTAACCAGGCACGTGTGGCTGATGGTGCCACCGTGGTATCCACCTCTACCCGTAACTTTCCGAACCGTCTGGGTCAGGGCGCGAACGTCTATCTGGCTTCTGCGGAGCTGGCTTCTGTAGCGGCGATCCTGGGACGTATTCCGACGGTGGAAGAGTATCAGGCATATGCCAAAGAGCTGGATGCGATGGCGGCGGATGTTTACCGTTATCTGAATTTCGATCAGATCGCCAGCTACACCGACAAGGCTGATAAAGTGATCCTGCAGATTCCGGCCTAACAGTCGATTTACTGTGATATGAAGGGCAAGTCACGGACTTGCCCTTCTTTTTTGGTTATGAAGGAAGAACTAGTTTCAACTATTGTTAATACATCAAGCGAATAAGGCAAACGCAGCCTGCTGACCAGGCTGAATGGTAAATGGAATGACCCGTATTGCCGCTGCTCAGGAGCATAAGATATGGATCATGAGTTTGTCCGGGATATTGATGGCCGCTGCCGGGCTAACCTCTCAATGGGGCATGAGGCTTTTGGTTTCTGGCTGACCGATGAACTGGGTGAAGATCTCACCCGCTGCAATGAATTACTCAAAATAATCGCACGATTACTGCATGGCGGAGATGACTATACGTTATCGGGTAATGCATTCTGTCTGCATCTGGATCAGGAAGCCGCAACAGTCAGCGCACTGGAATTACAGTTTGAAACCGAAATCGAAGATAACGAGCTGGGTTTAAGCTATTACGACGACGAATTGTTTGCTGCCTGTGGGCTGGATGATTTCGAACAGCTCCTGCTGGCCTGGCGGGAATTTATCCGTGAGCAATAGCAGGCAAACGACCCACAATGACGCCCCCTTTTGGGGCGTTTTTATTGCCTTGCGAAGCCGGAGTGCATAAATGAACTCGTTAATATTCTCCAGATATCAGCAATAACTCATAACATCATGAAAAATAAATATATTTAATAGATGGCACAGACATTGAATTGTTTCAGTCAAGCCCAATTAACCAGGGAGTGGGAGTTTAACTATGAAACTTATCAGTGCAATCATTAAACCGTTCAAACTGGATGACGTGCGTGAAGCTGTCGCGGCACTTGGTGTTGACGGTATGACCGTATCCGAAGTGAAAGGGTTTGGTCGTCAGAAAGGTCACACCGAACTGTATCGTGGTGCCGAATATCAGGTCGACTTTCTGCCGAAAGTAAAACTGGATATCGCTACCTCTGACGAGAATGTGGAAAGCATCATTGAAGCCATCAGCAAAGCCGCTTATACCGGCAAGATTGGTGACGGTAAGATTTTCGTGTACGACCTGGCGCACGTGGTGCGTATCCGTACCGGCGAAGTGGACGGCGAAGCCATCTGATCTGAATTCGGTTTGTTTGTCCAGACATGTTGGGACCTTGAGGGTCCCTTTTTTATTGCTCAGTAAAACCGAGTAATCGCGTCAATAAAAACGATATCTATTTTCATTTATTTACAAATGAGAGTTGTTATCATATCTTTATGATAATTATTCTCATTAGATGGGTGGATACGTAATGAAAAAAATCGCGTTATTGGCTTTATTGGTTGCAGGCTCTGTTCAGGCTGCAGAAGAGATCAATGTTTATTCAGCCCGTCAGGCTTATCTGATCGATCCGATCATCAAGGAGTTTGAAAAAGAGCAGGGCATCAAGGTCAACATGGTGTTTGCCGAAGATGGTCTGGCAGAACGTCTGGTGCGTGAAGGTAAACATACACCGGCTGATCTGGTGCTGACGGTTGATATCAGCCGCCTGATGGAGCTGGTAGAGCAGGATCTGGTGCAGCCGGTTGACAGCCAGACGCTGAATAGCAACATTCCCGCCCAATACCGCGATCCGGACAACCGCTGGTTTGCTCTGACTACCCGCGTCCGGAATATTTATACCTCCAAGGAACGTATCGGGAAGCCGGAAGATATCACCTATGAATCGCTGGCTGACGAGAAATACAAGGGCAAGATTTGTACCCGCAGCGGCAAGAATGCGTACAACGTTGCCTTGGTTGCTTCCATGATCGCTCATCACGGTGAAGCGAAAGCCGAACAATGGCTGGAAGGGCTGAAAGCCAACCTGGCGCGTAAACCGCAGGGTAATGACCGTGATCAGGTCAAGGCGATCAAAGAAGGGGTGTGTGACCTGTCGCTGGGTAACAGCTATTACCTGGGCAAAATGCTGCAGGACGAAGAGCAGAAAACCTGGGCTGACGCCGTTTATATCAACTTCCCGAACCAGAAAGATCGCGGCGCCCATGTCAACGTCAGTGGTGTAGTGCTGACCAAATATGCCAAGAACAAAGATGCTGCCGTGAAGCTGATGGAATACCTCTCTGGCGATAAGGCACAACAGATGTATGCCGAGCTGAACATGGAGTATCCGGTGAAAGCGGGTGTAGCACCATCCAAACTGGTCGCTTCATGGGGTGAATTCAAACCGGATGCACTGCCAATTGCCCAGATTGCTTCTTATCGTAAACAGGCGATTACCCTGATCGACAAGGTTAAATTTGATCTGTAAGGATATTTAATGGCAGTTGTACGCCATCGTCGCTGGTTAATCGGCAGCGGAGCATTAGCTCTGCTGCTGTTCTCGCCTGTGATGGCTTTATTGATTGAAGCCTTCAGCACGGATGCCGGTTTGCTGCAGCAACTCTGGCAGACCGTCTTACCCACCTATATTTTCAACTCACTGGCACTGGTCACACTGGTCGTCATATTTGCGGTATTGCTGGGCTTGCCCTGTGGCTGGCTGCTGTCGAATTATCAGTTACCGGGGCACCGTTATCTGGAGTGGGCACTGATCCTGCCACTGGCGATGCCGGCCTATGTGGTGGCCTATATCTACACCGACCTGCTGGACTACACTGGCTGGCTGCAAATCCAGCTGCGGGCATGGTTTGGCTGGCAATCAGCCGCCGACTACTGGTTCCCGGAGTTGCGGACACTGGGCGGTGCCGCTGTCATGCTGGCCCTGGTGCTCTATCCGTATGTCTATCTGCTGACCCGGGCCGGGTTTCTTGAGCAATCGATCAATCTGCAGGACGCTGGCCGCATGCTCGGCGCCAACCCGTGGCAACGTTTTTTCCGCATCAGTTTGCCGCTGGTGCGTCCTGCCTTAATCGGTGCCATGACGCTGGTGGCGATGGAAACACTGGCCGATTTTGGCACGGTCTCCTATTTTGCTGTGAATACGCTTACCACTGCGATCACCGATGCCTGGCTCGGTTATGGCAGCCTGCCTTCTGCAGCACAGCTTTCGGTCTGTCTGATCTCGATGGTGGTGCTTTTGATCCTGCTGGAAAAGATGAGTCGTCGCCGGCAGCAGATCTTTCAGAAAGGCAACGGTGTTCCGTTAAGCAACCGTCCACGACTGAGCGGGCGCAAACTGTGGCTGGCACAGGGATACTGCTGGTTGCTGGTCTTGCTGGGCTTTTTCCTGCCGGTAGTGGTACTGCTGGATTACGCCTTTTCGGCGGTGGCGGCACAGGATTGGCAGGCGCTGCTGCAGTACAGTTTTAACAGCCTCAAAATTGCGCTGTCGGTCGCCGCGCTGGCAGCGGTACTAGCCTTGCCGTTGGTGCTGACCCGGCGCTTACTGCCAGATAAACCGGCAATCCAGGTGTTGCAACTTGCCGGCATCGGTTATGCCATGCCCGGTACGGTATTGGCGATCGGTATTCTGATCCCGTTTACGCTGGGTGATTTCCTGCTGAATGATGTCATTGCCGCATTTGGCTGGGAAGAGCCGGGACTGATCCTGACCGGAACCATCTTCGCACTGGTCTGTGCCTATGTGGTGCGGTTTATTGCCGTTGCCCTGGGCAGTCAGGAAAGCTCGCTGGCCCGTATTTCATTCAGTCTGGATATGGTCAGCCGCAGCCTGGGCTACTATCCGTCACGCATGTTTGCCCGGGTGCATCTGCCGCTGATGTGGCGCGGCATTATGGCCGGGGTCGTGCTGATTTTTATTGAATCGATGAAAGAGCTGCCTGCCGCCTTGCTATTGCGGCCGTTCAATTTTGAAACTCTGCCGACCATCGTTTACCAATATGTGAAAACCGAGCAGTTACAGCCAGGCGCATTGCCTGCGCTGATGATTGTGCTGGTCGGGTTGTTACCACTGATCTTCTTCAACCGCTCGCTGGAACGGGGAATAACATGAACGCCATTGAAATTCGTAATCTGCAGTGCGGCTATCAGGAGCAGGCTATCCTGCAGAATATCTCCTTTGTTCTGGAAGAGAGGAAAATTCTGGCACTGCTCGGCCCGAGTGGCTGTGGCAAAACCACGTTGCTGAAAGCGATCGCCGGGTTGATCCCGATCGAGCACGGACAGATCTATCTGCATGACCAGCTGGTACAGGATGGACGCAAAGGGCTGGATCCGGAAGAGCGTGGCGTTGGCTTTATTTTTCAGGATTACGCCCTGTTTCCGCATATGAACGTGCATGACAACCTGATGTTCGGATTACGGCCGTTACGCCTGAAAAAACAGGACGCAGAGGAGCGAATCGCTTCGACTCTGGTGACTGTCGGGCTGGCGGGTATGGAAAAGCGTTATCCGCATGAGCTGTCCGGCGGCCAGCAGCAGCGGGTGGCGATTGCCCGGTCGCTGGTTTGCCGTCCGAAGCTAATGCTGCTGGATGAGCCATTTTCCAATATCGACAGTCAGTTACGGATACCGCTGATCCGCGAGATCCGTGAATTACTGAAATCGCAGCACATCACCGCAATTTTTGTGACCCACAATAAGGAAGAAGCGTTTAGTCTGGCTGATGAACTGGCGGTGTTTCAGCAAGGCAACATTGCCCAGCAGGGCGAAGCCAGTGCTGTATATCATCAGCCGGCTAACCTGTATGTGGCTGAATTTCTTGGTAAAGGGAACCGCGTACCCGTGACCCGGCAGAGTGATCGGTCGGTGCTCACCCCGTGGGGTGTCGTACCGGTGAATCAGGTACCGTCACATAACGATCTGATGATGTTTATCCGGCCGCAATGGCTGGAAATTGTGGAAGGGGGAGAAGGCCGGTTAATTGAGCAGCATTTTCTCGGAACGCATGCCCATTGCCGTATTCACTGGCAGGGGATGGAGCTGGACGCATGGCACGCGGATTCGATGCCGATCAGCACCTCGTCGGTATCATTACGCTTGCGCCCGCATCAGCCAGTGATCTTTCGTCGTGAACAAGGCTGAATCAACGTTTCAACACTGAAACAGTGATTTGCAGGCTTTGGCAGGGATCTCGAGCGTTTTCCTCGTTTTTTTTGTAAAATCAGCGAGGAATAGCGAGAGGAAACGCCTGTGATCAATGTTTTAATTGTCGATGATGATGCTATGGTTGCCGAGCTCAACCACCGCTATGTCACCCAGCTTCCTGGGTTTCAATGCTGCGGGGTGGCTTCAACGCTGGAACAGGCCAAGGCGCTGGTGTTAAACCATCAGCATCCAATCGACCTGATCCTGCTGGATGTCTATATGCAGCAGGAAAATGGTCTGGATCTGCTGCCGGTGCTGCGTAGTGTGAATCGTCCAATCGATGTGATCATGATCTCTTCCGCATCCGATGCCGACACCATCAAGAAGTCACTGCATTACGGTGTAGTCGATTATCTGATCAAACCTTTCCAGTTTTCCCGGTTTGAGGAAGCACTGACCAGTTGGGCAAAGAAAAGGGCGCTGATGGACAATCAGCAGCATTATCAGCAGTCGGAACTGGATCAAATCATCCACGGTACGCCGATACAGGCGCAGCGTCCGGACAGCGAACCCAAACGATTGCCGAAAGGCTTGACCCCACAAACCCTGCGTACCATCTGTCAGTGGATTGATAGCCATGCAGAGATGGAGTTTTCGACGGAAGATCTTGCCAGTGCGGTGCTGATTTCACGCGTGTCCTGCCGGAAATATCTGGTCTGGCTGGAGGAAATAAAGATCCTGCACACCAGTGTCCATTACGGTCTGACCGGCAGACCGGTTTACCGGTACCGCCTGCAGCCGCAACAGCATGCTCAGTTAAAGCAGTACGCACAGGATTAACTATCGGGCTGATCACGCCAGATAGTAGTCGTTATCCTGTAAGGTGAAGCGGAACTGGCGCTGGGATGACACAATGACCTGACCTGTCCTGGTGACAAAAATCGCTTCAATGTGTGGCTCAGTGGTGAGATAGCGCAGCGCTTTCTCTGTGCCCATTCCGTACAGCAATGTGGTGTAAATATCGCCATCTATCGAATCATCCGAGATCACGGTGACGCTGAGCAGCTCGTTATCCAGCGGATAGCCGGTCTTCGGATCAAGAATATGGTGATAGAGTTTTCCATCCTGCTCGAAATAACGCTCATAAATGCCGGACGTGACCACTGATTTACCGGCCACTTCGATGACGCCAATCAGTGCATCCGGTGTGGCAAACGGTTTTTGCAAGCCAATCCCCCAGCTCGCTTCGCCATACTGAGGTGCTCCCACTGTCAGCACGTTGCCGCCCAGATTGATCAACGCATGCTGAATGCCCATCTGCAGCAGCAGATCTCGTACCCGATCAGCGATATAGCCTTTGGCAATAGCGCCCAGATCGATCTCCATACCCGCCTGTGCCAGAAAAACCGAGCAGGTCTGCGGGTCGAGCATGACCTGATCCGGGCGGGTCAGGGGCAACAGCGACTGAAGTTCTGCCTGCGATGGCACGGTGTCACCGTGAAAACCGATTTTCCAGCGTTTGACCAGAGGGCCAATGGTGAAATTGAAACAGCTGCCTTCCATCAGACTGACGTCTTTCGCTTTGCTGATCAGCTCAAACACCGGACGGCTCACCACCACCGGATGCCGACCAGCCACATGATTGACGGCCATCAGTTGCGAGTGCGCACGATTTACGGTCAGCAGATCTTCCTGCTTTTTGATCAGGCGAAAAACGGCTTGGGCTGCCGGTTGATTGT
>JTFP01011792.1_pt1 | contig 11076 bp, 8 predicted proteins | sample 235421 | NCBI WGS metagenome assembly JTFP01 (sample SAMN03067591, study PRJNA260954) | activated sludge metagenome | biome: Sludge; feature: Wastewater; isolation source: sludge from laboratory unaugmented bioreactor treating industrial wastewater | place: India:Gujarat | collected 2013-04 | reverse complement strand
ACGGTCCCCGCCAGATTGCCGAGGCTCTGGCTGGCCGTGCCGGCGATAAGCGAGGCGCCTCCCACCAACGCTCCCAGGATCTTCCCTTTGGACATGCGGGCCGCCGTGTGCCTGGCATTGACGTGCCCCAGCTCATGACCGATCAGTCCGGCCAGTTCGGCCTCGTTGTCCAGCTCGGCCAGGATTCCGCGCGTGATGGCGATGCTTCCGCCCGGAAAGGCGTAGGCGTTCACATAGGTCGCGTTCACGACGTTGAATTTGTACGGCATGTGCGCGCGATGCGTGACCCGGGCCAGACGGGCTCCCACTCCGCTCACATAGGCGTTCAGCGCCGCGTCCTGGCTCAAGCCGTAGTCGGCGGAAAATTGATGCGGCGAATTGACCCTGTCGGCCTGAATCTCCTCGCCTTCACCCATGAGCATGAGCTGGCTCTGCCCGGTCACCGGATTGGCCGCGCACCCGGCCACGGCCGCGGACACGGCGGCCAGGGCGGAAAGCCTGATGAAATCCCGGCGGGTCAGAGTGCCGCGGTAGGCGCGATCATCAAATATCGAATTCATGGCCAACTCCCAAGTTTAGATTCATGCTTCTCCTACACCACCAATCGTCGGACTGACAACCCGCGAATCTTCGCCCTACCCAAATTCTGCCGGGCGAAGGATCGCCCTTGACATGATCAAACGATCGTTTCAAACAAAAAATTAAAACGATTATTTCATAGCGGAGAATCAATGACCAAAAAGAAACCGCCCCAGGAAAAACTCCTGGCGGCCGCGTGCGAAATCTTCATGGATAAGGGATTCCGGGGAACCACCGTCGCGGAGATCTGTGCACGCGCCGGGACCAATATCGCCGCCGTGAACTATTATTTCGGGGGCAAGGAGGCCCTCTACCAGGAAGCCTGGCGCCATTGCCTAACCGAATCCATGCGCCGGCACCCCCCCGATGGCGGCGTCAGTCCCGACGCTGCGCCCGAAGAGCGCCTGCGCGGGCGAATGAAGGCGCTCATGCGGCGCATCGCCGATCCGGCAAACAAGGATTTCCTCATCTCCCAGATGGAGATGGTCAACCCTACAGGTCTGCTCGAAGAAGTCATGCGCAAGGAGCTCATTCCGTTGCGCGAGGAGACCCTGGCCGTGGTCCGGGAACTGCTTGGTCCGGATGCGGATGAACAGCGGGTCGTCTTTTGCGAAGCCTGTCTCGTCAGCATGTGCGTCCACCCGTTGCTCATGCAGCGAGTGAGGCAGAAGGCAAAAAAGGCTGAAACGCCCATGTTCCTGAACGACCTCGAAGCCTTTGCCGAACACGTGGTGCGCTTCGCCCTGGCGGGCGTACGCGCCACCAGCGGGGAGGAGACGCCATGAGTGGTTGCCGCCTGAAATCACCCGGAGCATGGATGGCGCCCATGCTCGTCGCCGTTGGTCTGGCGGGATGCGTCAGCGTCGGCCCCGACTACGTCCCACCGGTCCCGACCACGCCCGCCGCGTGGAACAGGTTGGCGGAACATGGCCCGACCAGGGCCGAGAGGACAGGAGACATCAGCCGATGGTGGCGGACGTTGAACGACCCCCTCCTGACGGCGCTGGTGGACGAGGCCCTCCAGGCCAACCATGACCTGCTCGACGCCCAGGCCAGACTGCGCGCCGCCCGGGCTCGGCGTTCCGTGGCCCTGGCCGGGTTCTTTCCCGACCTCGGCGCGTCCGGAAGCGGCAGTCGCGCCATGTCGAGCAGGGAAACGGGCACAGGATTGACCCGCGAAAACTATAACATAGGCCTGGACGCCGGCTGGGAACTGGACGTGTTCGGCGGCACGCGCCGGGACTTCGAGGCGGCGGGAGCGGACCTTGCGGCGTCAGAAGCCAGTCTCAGCGCCACCCAGGTCTCCCTCGCGGCCGAAGTGGCCCTGGGCTATGTGGAAATGCGCTCCCTGCAGCAGCGGCTCGGCATCGCCCGCGACAACCTCGCCAGTCAGTCCGAAACCCTGCAACTGACCCGGTGGCGGGCTCAGGCCGGGCTCGCGGACAGTCAGGACGTCGCCCAGGCCCTGAGCAATCGGGAGCAGACCCGGGCCCAGATTCCGACCCTGGAAACCAGCCTGGCCGAAATCCAGCACAGCCTCGACATCCTCCTGGGTAAAACGCCCGGCTCCCTGCGCGAGCGCCTGGACGCCGGGAGAGGCCTGCCCCAGCCGCCCGAAAAGATCGCCGTCGGCATCCCTGCCGAAGTTCTGCGCCAGCGCCCCGATGTCCGGGCGGCCGAGCGCACCCTGGCTGCGGAAACGGCCCGGGTAGGTGTGGCCGAAGCCGCACGCTACCCATCCTTCACCCTTTCGGGCTCCGTCGGCCTCGAAGCCCTGACCCTCGGCACCCTGGGGAACAGCGGGGCCGAGACCTGGAGCCTCGTTGGCGGCATCACCGCGCCCATCTTCCAGGCCGGACGGCTGCGCGCCCAGGTCGAGGTCCAGGACGCGGTGCGCGAACAGGCTCTGGCGGCCTACGAACAAACCATTCTCGAAGCTCTGCGTGACGTGGAGAACGCCCTGGTTGCCCTCGCCCGCTCCCGGCAACGGGCCGAAGCGCTGGAGATCGCCGCCGGAGCCGCTCGGAGCGCGGCTGACATGGCCCGACAACGCTACTCATCCGGGCTCATCGATTTTCAACCGGTCCTTGACGCCGAACGCAGCGCGCTGTCCACCGAAGACAGCCTCGCCAGCGCCCGCGCGGAAGGGATGCTGGCCCTGATCAGACTGTACAAAGCCTTGGGCGGCGGCTGGACGCCGCAGTCCAGTCAGACCGGCACGGACATGCCATCAAAGGAAACACCATGAACGACACACTCTCTCCCGACGCCCAAGGCGAGGCCCTGCAGCGGCTTCTCGAAACCCACTCCACAGGCCGAGCCACGAGACGCTGGCTGTGGCTGGTCGCTACTCTGGCCGTCTTTGCCGGCCTGGGCCTCTTTCTGCTGCGCTCCGAGGAGAAGACGGCCGGACCGCGATTCAAGACCGAGTCGGTCGTGACGGACACGCTCGTGGTCACGGTCTCGGCCACGGGAAATCTCCAGCCCACCAATCAGGTGGACGTGGGCAGCGAACTCTCGGGAATCATCGATCAGGTCTTCGTGGACGTGAACGATCAGGTCAAAAAGGGGCAGATCCTGGCTCGCCTGGACCTCTCCAAACTGAAGGACTCCGTAGCCAAATCGCGGGCCAATCTGGCCTCGGCCAAAGCCCAGGTGCTGCAAGCCAGGGCCACCGTGGTCCAGTCAAGGGCCGACCTGGCCCGGCTGCGGGAGGTGGCCCGCCTCTCGGGCGGCAAGGTTCCCTCCGTCGGCGAGATGGATTCCGCCGAGGCGGATCTCAAGCGCGCCGAAGCCGATGAAGCCAAGTCTCGGGCCGCCGTGGACCAGGCTCTGGCTGATTTGCAATCGGACGAAACCAATCTCCGCAAGGCCTCCATCCGTTCGCCCATCGACGGCGTGGTCCTGGCCCGGGAGGTGGATCCGGGACAGACCGTGGCCGCCTCCTTTCAAGCCCCCGTGCTCTTCACGCTGGCCGAGGATTTGGCCAAGATGGAATTGCAGGTGGACGTGGACGAAGCCGACGTGGGGCAGGTCGGCACAGGTCAGAACGCCACCTTCACCGTGGACGCCTGGCCTGGCCGGCAATACGAAGCCGTCATCAGCCGGGTCAGCTTCGGATCCCAGGAAAAGGACAGCGTGATCTCGTACCTGACGGTACTCGACGTGGACAACGATGACCTCTCCTTACGCCCTGGAATGACGGGAACGGCCGAGATCACCACCCTGGTCAGCGAGAACGCCCTGCTGGCGCCCAATGCCGCCTTGCGTTTCACACCGCCGACGACCGACGTCGAGCAAAAAAAATCAGGCGGCAGCCTGGTGGGCACGCTCATGCCCCGCCCGCCACGCCAGGCCCAGCAGCAAAGCAAGGCGAACGGCTCCGCGCCACGAGTATGGGTGCTCAAGGACGGACAGCCCATGCCCATAGAGGTCCAGACCGGAGCCACCAATGGCCGCATGACCGAAATCGTCGGCGGAGAGCTGAAGGCCGGCATGGAGGTCGTGACCGAAACCCTGGAGGGAACTCCATGAGCGGCCCGGCCCTCATCCGCCTCTCCGGGGTGACCAAGATCTACGGCCAGGGTCCGTATGCCTTCAAGGCCCTCAAAGGCATCGACCTGTCCGTCGAGGCCGGGGATTTCGTGGCCATCATGGGCCCGAGCGGCTCCGGCAAGTCCACGGTCATGAACATCCTGGGCTGTCTCGACACGCCGTCGGACGGCAGCTATGAATTCCAAGGCGTGGCTGTGGAACGCCTGCAACGCGACCAACGCGCACTGCTGCGACGGCACTTCCTGGGTTTCGTCTTCCAGGGATTCAACCTGCTGGCACGCACCACGGCACTCGAAAACGTGGAACTGCCCCTCATCTACAGGGGCCACGCCGCAGCCATCCGGCACGCGGCGGCCAGCGACGCCCTGCGCCAAGTCGGTCTCCAAGGCTGGGAACATCATACTCCGAACGAGCTGTCCGGCGGTCAGCAACAGCGAGTGGCCATCGCCCGGGCCATAGTGACCTCGCCCATGATCCTGCTGGCCGACGAACCCACGGGCAACCTGGACTCGCGCACCAGCCAGGAGATCATGGATCTCATCACATCCTTCAACCACGACCGGGGCATCACCGTGCTCATGGTCACCCACGAGCCGGATATCGCGGCCTACGCCAGGCGCGTAGTGCGCTTCGTGGACGGACGTGTGGACAGCGACATGCGCAACGGGGAGGGCGCCTGATGATTTGGAACACCCTGCTTCTGGCTCTGCGTGCCATCCGCCGCAATCTCATGCGCTCGTTTTTGACCATCCTGGGCATCGTCATCGGCGTGGCGGCGGTCATCACCATGGTCACCCTGGGCAACGGCGCGACCAGATCCGTGTCGGACCAGATTTCGAGCATGGGCAGCAACCTGATCATGGTGGTGCCCGGCCAACGCTTCGGCCCCGGTTCCGGCGGCGCGCCGAATTTCAAGACCGCCGACGTGGAGGCCATCCGCAACCAGATTTCCGCAGCCGAGTGGGTCGCGCCCGTGGTCAACAAGTCCGTAACCGCCGTGTATCAAGCCGACAACTGGGCAACCGTGGCCACCGGCAGCAACAACGACTACTTCCAGGCCGGCAACTGGGAACTGGCCCAGGGCCGCATCTTCAGCGAGACCGAGGAACGGGCGGGCAAGGCCGTGTGCGTCATCGGCGACACGGTGCGCGAAAAGCTCTTTGGCGGTCAAAACCCCATAGGCAGCGAAATCCGCATCAAACAATTTTCCTGTGAAGTGGTGGGACTGCTCAAATCCAAGGGCCAGTCGGCCATGGGTTCGGATCAGGACGACGTGGTGGTCATGCCCCTGCGCACGGTGCAGCGTCGGCTTTCGGGCAACCAGGACATCGGGCGATTGAGCGTCGCGGTCAGAGAGGGCGCCTCCATCGACGCAGCCAAGAAACAGCTCTCCCTGCTTCTACGCGAACGGCGCAACGTCGGCGAAAACGAGGACGACGATTTCCGGGTCATGGACACCCGTCAGATCGCCGAAACCCTGACCAGCACCACCAAGATCCTGACCATGCTTCTCGGCGCGGTGGCGGCCGTGAGCCTTCTGGTCGGCGGCATCGGAATCATGAACATCATGCTGGTCTCGGTCACGGAAAGAACCCGCGAGATCGGTATCCGGCTGGCCATCGGCGCCCTGGAACGGGAAGTGCTCCTGCAATTCCTCATCGAGGCGGTGGTGCTGTCCAGCCTCGGCGGCCTCATCGGCATCGCCCTGGCCACGGCCGCGTCCATGGGCCTCGCAGGAATGATGGGGGTGCCTTATGTTTTCGATCCGACCATCAACATCGCCTCGTTCCTGTTCTCGGCCGCCATCGGCGTGATCTTCGGCTACTTCCCGGCGCGGCGCGCTGCGGGACTCAATCCCATCGACGCGCTGCGCCACGAATGAAACCTTTCGACCGGGCCGGGACGATCAGTCCCGGCTCTGGCGGTCCAGACCCCGATAATTGATGGCTTCGGCCAGATGGGTGACCGTGAGCGTGTCGTCTCCGGCCAGGTCGGCGATGGTGCGGGAGATGCGCAGCACGCGCACAAAGGCCCGGGCCGACATGCCCAGACGCTGCACCGCGCCTTCCAGGAAGTCGTGCTCTTTGGCGGTCAAGGGGCAGAAACGCTCCAGCCACTTGCCGGAGAGTTCGGAGTTGGAGGAAAAATGCAGCCCGACGTAGCGCTCCCGCTGCACCTTGCGGGCGGCGTCGATGCGTTCCTGCATGACGGCGGAACTGATGCTGCCCTGCTCCTGCTTCAGATCCCGGTAGGGCACTGCGGGAACCTCCACATGCAGGTCGATGCGGTCCAGAAGCGGCCCCGAGAGGCGGGAGCGGTAGCGCTGGATCTGGATGGGCGTGCAGGAACAATGGTGCTTGTCATCGCCCAGATAGCCGCACGGACAGGGGTTCATGGCCGCCACGAGCATGACGTCGCCGGGGTATTCGAGAGATACGGCGGCCCGCGAAATGGTCACGCGGCCCTCTTCCAGGGGCTGTCGCAGGACTTCGAGAACATGCTTCTTGAATTCGGGAAGCTCGTCCAGAAAAAGCACGCCCCTGTGGGCCAGGGACAGTTCCCCGGGACGCGGATAGTGCCCGCCGCCGATCAGCCCGGCGTCGGAAATGGTGTGGTGCGGAGAGCGGAACGGTCGCGTCACCACCAGGGGCTGTTCCGGCGGCAGCTTGCCGGCCACGGAATAGACCTTGGTCACTTCCAGGGCCTCGTCGAAACTCAAGGGGGGCAGAACCGTTGGGATGCGGCTGGAGAGCATGGTCTTGCCGCTGCCTGGCGGGCCGATGAACAGCATGTTGTGCGAACCGGCGCAGGCGATCTCGATGGCCCGCTTGGCCCGCTCCTGGCCCTTGACCTCGGAGAAGTCTCGCCAGAATCGCTCCCGCTCGGCCCACAGCCCCTCCACGTCGCAAACCAGCGGATCGAGGCTTTCCTCGCCAAGCACGAAACGCACGACCTGGGCCAGGCTCTTGCAGGCGAAAACCGGCAAACCCTGCACCACGGCGGCTTCCCTGCCGTTGGCCTCGGGGACGATCATTCCCCTGGCCCCAGCCTCGCGGGCGCGCAGGGCCAAAGGCAAAACGCCCGGCACGGGTTTGAGCTCTCCGGAAAGAGAAAGCTCCCCGGCCAGGTACAGACCGGAGAGCTTGCGTTGATCGATGACTTCGGCCCCGGCCAGAAGGCCCAGGGCCAGGGGCAGATCGTAGCCCGACCCTTCCTTGCGGACGTCGGCCGGGGCGATGTTCACGGTGATGCGGCTGGGCGGCAGCTTGAAACCCGAATTCTTGAGCGCCGAGAAAACCCGCTCCTTGGCCTCGCGCACCGCCCCCTCGGCCAGGCCGACCATGATGAAGGCCGGCATGCCCGAACGCGCCAGGTCCACCTCAAGCTCGATGGAGAATCCGTCGATTCCCAGCAAAGCGGCGGTGGAGACCTTGGCGATCATGCCTATTCCACCAACTGCCCGATGCGTTCCCAACGGATGTCGGTCAGACTGGCCCAGGACCAGTAGAGGATGAGCGCCTTGCCCTCGATGGTGTCACGCTCCACGAAGCCCCAGAAACGGGAGTCGTAGGATTCGTCGCGGTTGTCGCCCATGACGAAATACTTGTTCTCGGGCACCATGACCGGCCCGAAATTGTCCCGCCGGGGCACGGACGAAGAGGAGTCCACATGCTGGACATAGGGTTCCTGCTGCTCCACCCCGTTCAGGAAAAGCTTCTTATCCCGGACCTCGACCACATCGCCCGGCACGCCGATGACGCGCTTGATGAAATCCTTGGAGGGGTCCTCGGGGAACTCGAACACGATGACGTCGCCGCGTTCGGGACCGTCACGCTCGATGATCATGGTGTTGGTGAAGGGAATCTTCACGCCGTAGGCGAATTTGGTGACCAGCAGATGGTCGCCGATCTGCAGGGTCTGGAGCATGGATCCGGAAGGGATCTTGAAAGCCTGGACTACGAAGGAGCGGATGAAAAACGCCAGAATGAGCGCCACGATGAGCGCTTCGGCGTATTCTTTGAGCATTGTCTGCCAACGAGGGTTCATGTCTACCTGCCTGATACGTGATCTGCGGATGCAGTTGTTGTCGAAAGGAATCTATTCGTCCGATTGAAGGGCCGCCAGGAACGCTTCCTGCGGAATCTCCACGCTGCCCATGCGCTTCATGCGCTTCTTGCCTTCTTTCTGTTTCTCCAGGAGCTTGCGCTTTCTGGTGATGTCGCCGCCGTAACACTTGGCCGTGACGTTCTTGCGCATGGGCGAGACCCGCTCGCGCGCGATGATCTTGCTGCCCACGGCCGCCTGGATGATGATCTCGAAGAGCTGGCGGTGGATGACCCGCTTGAGCTTCAAGGCCAGCGCCCGGCCCCGGTAGGCCGCGTTGGAGCGGTGCACGATGACGGCCATGGCGTCCACGGGCTCGGAATTGATGAGCACGTCGAGCTTGACCAGATCGGCCACGCGGTAATCGATGACCTCGTAATCCAGGGAGGCGAACCCCTTGGTCACGGACTTGAGCCGGTCGAAGAAGTCGTAGACGATCTCCGAAAAGGGCAATTCGTAGCTGATGACCACGCGGGTGGATGTCAGGTAGCGCATGTCCTTCTGGATGCCGCGCTTCTCCTCGCACAGACCCAGCACGTTGCCCACATAGTCGTTGGGCACGTGGATCTCCATGCGCACGAAGGGCTCCGCGATGGACTGGATTTTTTCCTGTGGGGGCAGGTTGCTCGGATTGTCGATGTCAAAGGTCGCGCCGTCAATACGGGTCACTCGGTAGATGACCGAAGGAGCCGTGGCGATGAGCCTGGCCTGGAACTCGCGCTCCAGGCGTTCCTGGATGACCTCCATGTGCAGGAGGCCCAGGAAGCCGCAGCGAAAGCCGAAGCCCAGGGCCTGGGAAGTCTCGGGCTCGTAGTACAGGGCCGCGTCGTTGAGTTGCAGCTTTTCCAGGGCGGACTTCAGGGTGTCGTATTCCGCCGGCTCCACCGGGTACAGGCCGCAGAAGACCATGGGTTTGATGGTCTTGAAGCCAGGGAAAGGGGAATCGGTGGGATTGTCGGGGTCGGTGATGGTGTCGCCGACCTGGGCGTCTTTAAGTTCCTTGATGGCCGCGCACAGAAAGCCGACCTCGCCCGCGGCGAGTTCCTTGATGTCCGTCGGTTCGGGGGAGAACACGCCCAGCTTGGTCACCTCGAACTTCTTGCCCGTGGCGCACATCTGCACGCGCTGACCGTTCCTGACCCGCCCTTCCAGAACCCTGAAAAGCACCACCACGCCCTGATACGAATCATACCAGGAGTCGAAGATCAGAGCCTTGAGCGGCGCGTCGGTGTCGCCCTTGGGCGGCGGCACCCGCTCGACCAGACGTTCGAGCAGATCCTCCACCCCAAGCCCCGACTTGGCCGAAACCTTGGCCACGTCGGTGCAATCGATGCCGATGACCTCCTCGATCTCCTCCGCCACCCGTTCAGGCTCGGCGCTTGGCAGGTCGATCTTGTTCAAAACCGGCAGCACTTCCAGATCGTTGTCCAGGGCCATGTACACGTTGGCCAGGGTCTGGGCCTCCACGCCCTGGGTGGCGTCGACCACCAGGAGCGCGCCGTCGCAGGCGGCCAGGCTGCGCGAGACTTCGTAGGAAAAATCCACGTGGCCGGGGGTATCGATGAGATTGAGGATATAGGTGCGCCCATCCTTGGCCTTGTAGGGGATGCGCACGCTCTGAGCCTTGATGGTGATGCCGCGTTCCTGCTCCAGCTCCATGCGGTCCAGATACTGATCCTTTTTCTGGCGATCGGAAATAAGCCCCGTCTTTTCCATGATCCGGTCGGCCAGAGTGGACTTGCCATGGTCAATGTGGGCTATGATGCTGAAATTTCGGATATGTTCTTGTTTTGCCATATTTCCTGTGTTGGGAGAAAAACTCGTGTTCATTACGGGTAAAACGTTTTTTCATATTTGATTTCCCCTGGGATGTCCAATGGACGCATGGGAGTGCGATTTTCAGAAAAATACGAAAAAATCAAAGAAAATCAAGCACCTATTTTAGGATGCAAAAAGAGGCTCACGGTCGTTCCGAGGGGCGGAAGAAGGGCGCGAACAAAACTTGAGGACTTTGGAAATCAGGGATAGGACCATTTATCCCATCACCCGCGACCAGGCTGGCGTCATGCCCAAACTCAAAGCATTGCTTCTGCACCCGGATCCGCAAGTCCGGTCCCAATTGCGAGACATGCTCTCCCCTGTCAAGGAGATCGCCGTGCTCGGGGAGGCCGTGTCCTCGTTCGAGGCGCTGGAGATGCTGACCTTCATTCCCTACGATGTCTTTTTCATGGGCACGGACCTGCCGCACGGGGTCAGCGGCATGGAATTGGCCGCGCATCTGGCCCAGGGCGACGATCCGCCCGCGCTCATTTTCCTGGCCACGGAAGAGGATCAGGCCTTCACCGCCTTCGAACTCGGCGCAGCCGACTACCTGCTCTGGCCCGCGAACGCGAACCGCTTCGCGCGCTCCATCGAGCGCCTGCGGCCGTTGCTGCCACGCAAGAAGGCCGCGCCGCCGACCCAGCCCCTGCAGTCCCGTCAGCACATCAGCGAAGAGACCGTGCAGCTGTCCATGGGCGACGACGAGGAGGAGATCTTCGTCAACGCCCTGCGCCAGGCCTGGGACATGAGTCGCGAGCGTTCGCCCGAGATCGAGAAGCTCCCCGTAAACCAGGAGGGCCGGCACATCCTCATCCCCTACACCCAGATCGTGTATGTGGAGGCCTACGAGGACTACAGCTTCGTGCACACGGCCCAGGACCGCTTCCTGACCTCCTACCGCCTGAAGAACCTGGAGGCGCGGCTGCGGCCCCACCGTTTCTGCCGCGTGCACCGCAAGTATCTGGTCAACCTGGACATGGTCACGGAAATCGCCTCCATGCCCGGCGGCAACTTCAT
>JTFP01008616.1_pt1 | contig 11373 bp, 8 predicted proteins | sample 235421 | NCBI WGS metagenome assembly JTFP01 (sample SAMN03067591, study PRJNA260954) | activated sludge metagenome | biome: Sludge; feature: Wastewater; isolation source: sludge from laboratory unaugmented bioreactor treating industrial wastewater | place: India:Gujarat | collected 2013-04 | reverse complement strand
ATATCCATGCCAAAGGTAGCCAGTACGCCTTCCGTACCCCAGCCGAAAGCGGCCAGCAGGGAACAGCCGATGCCGAGATAGAAGTTGGGCATGGTGCCGCCCTCGGGCGGAACATAGCCGAGGATAACCGCGCCGGTGACGCAGGTGAGAATGCCGAACCACACGCGGGGGCTGATCTTTTCCTTGAGAATCAGCCGCGCCATAATCGCGCCGACAACCGGATAACCGGCTGATATGCCCATGGCGTAGGCGGCCCCGGCGAAGTTGATGCCGAGCAGATAGGCGCCCATGCCGATAGGCCCGCCAAGCAGGGCGGCCACACAGACAATGAAGCCGGGAAAGGTCTTGAGAGAGCGGCCGATGTCTTTCCAGCGCCCGGTGAACAGGTTGTAGAGAGCCAGCCACAGTCCGGCAAAGCCGTCATGCAGAGCCGACCCGGCCAGCGGGGCCGCATACATGGTGGCCCCGGCGGTAAAAGGGGCCATGGCCAGCGCAATGCCGAGAACAACCCCGTCCAGCCCCCCACAACATGCCGGAGCCCAGGGCCGTTGCCAGGCCGCGTTTGACAAACCCCAATTCCTTTCGTTCGAAAACCTGCCTTGCCGAAACGCGGGTTCCGGCCATACTTGCTGTTTGCACCCCGTTAGCCATAATGCCGTCTCCAATAAAATGGTTGTTTTGTCCTGCCCCCGATGTGACCCCTGCCACAGGCAAAGGGCATTGCAATCATTTGTGCGACCGTGCAGCTTTTCAAACCATCAACCGTCGGACAACGGATCCGGAACACCCCGACGGACCGACCCTTGTGCCGAAGCCGGCGACGGCGCAACGCTTTGAAAAGACCGTCGCACCCGGATGGGTGAAACGTTCATATGAACACCTGAATCGTATGGCATGTTCGTTTATGTTGTCAAGTGTTATTTCGGACACAACCCAAGCATCTTAGAACACGCTTCCACACTTCCCAGCTGAAGGATTGGCATCCTGCCGGGAGCCCGGCACGGCGCTCAATATATTTTTGTAAAGCCCTGTTTTTGAAAGCCTTAAATAAAACAAACCAGACAACCCGACAGCTGAAAACGGACATCTTCGACGCGCCCAACCCTTTTAAGACCGTGTACACTTTCATACCAAATCGTTCATATTTTATCAGAAAAACTACCATCGCATCTCACATCCCCGATATTTTGCGGGCAATAATCACCACTGAAACTCCAGATCAGTTGCAATCCGGGAGTTGAAAAAGAAAAACACCTTTGAAAGTCTCCGGGAGAGAAAACTTTCATTGCTCTGAAGCGGTTGGAAATGTTATAAAAGAACAAAAACAGAAAGGATCGAACAAATACGCGATGCTCGAAGAGAATGGTAAAATCACGAGATCCGAGAGTGCTTCCGGCAGCAACGACCAACTGCTTCCAGCCGAACGGCACATGCGCATCCGCAACCTGCTGCGCGAACGACTGACCATCCGGGTCACCGAATTGAGCGACATGATGGGCGTTTCAGAGATGACCATCCGTCGCGACCTCGAAACCCTTGAGCGGCAGGGCCTTCTCGAACGGACCTACGGTGGCGCGGTTTACCGGCAGGAGCGCATGACCCACGAAGAGCCCTACGAGACCCGGCTCAAGGAACTGCCCGACATCAAGGACCAGATCGGTCGCAAGGCCGCCTCCCTGATCGAACCCCATGACACGCTGCTGCTGCACTCGGGCACCACCGCGCTCTACGTCCTGCGCCACCTCGACCCGGAAATCCCGGTGCGTGTCTACACCAACAATGTCGGCGCCATCCAGGAGGTCAAGGGCAAACGGGCCGAACTGATCCTGCTGGGCGGTGAGTATCGTCCCGAGACACACTCCATGGAAGGTCCGCTAACCATGGAAACGCTACAGGAACTGCACCCCAAAAAGACCTTTCTGATCCCCGACGGCATCAGCTTTCGGGACGGCATCACCACACCGTCCTTCACCGAAGCCGCACTGGAACGAGCCATGATCCAGCAGACACGGGGACAGGTCATCGTGCTCGCGACACACAATTCTTTCGGCAGGGTGGCGGACCTTGTCGTCGCCCCCATCGACAAAGTCGATCTGCTGATTGTCGATCACAAGCTGCCCGAGGAATACCTGCGAGACCTCAAGGCCCTCGGCATTCGCGTCCTGGTGGCGGATTAAATGCCCGGCGGGGGTCCTCTGATGCAAAGAAAACGGCACCAGGTTTCCACGGTGCCGGATTTTTCCTACCCGACCCAGCTTTCCTGCAGGCTGATGGCCGAACAGGCCGCGCGGGTAGCCAGGGACTGCTACGATATCGGCGAACTCCAGGACATCGTGCAGCTGTACGGGGGCTATACCAACCTGAGTTTCAAGGTCATCACCCGCACTGCCGGCGGTTTTCAAAAATACTTCTTGCGCATTTACCGCCAGGGAACCCCCATCGAGCATATCTGCTTCGAACATTCCTTGGTGGAGCATATCGTCGACCGCGGCGGCCACATGGTGGCCGCCCTGATCCGCACCAGAGACGGCGCCAATTTCGTCCGGCGCCCGATTCCCAATCCCAACAGCAGCGGAGAGCTTTTGTACGCGATGTTCGCGTTTATCGGCGGCGAGGACAAATATTCCTGGACCTGCAACCACCTGAGCAGGGAAGAATACATCTACTCGGGCCGCATGCTCGCCGAGTTGCATCGATGTGCCGCCGGCTTCGATCCGGGGGAGCTGACATCGATGCACCGACCCATCAGCGAACGCCTCGTCACCCTGCCGGTCGAGTTTGCACACTGTGCCGAACAGACGCGGCAGAGTTGCTTCGACCGCTACTTCCTTAAAAACCTCGAAGACATGGCAGCGGTCGCGGAAAAAATCCACAACCGTCTTGTTGCGGCTTCAAACCTGCCGATCATGGGTATTCATGGTGATTTTCACCCGGGGAACCAGAAATACAATCTCAACCGGGTGATCGGCGTGTTCGATTTCGACCGCGCCTGTTACGATTTTCGCCTGTTCGATGTGGCACTGGCGGTTATCTATTTCTGCTGCTGCTGGGAAAAAAAGATGGATGGCAACCTGTGGCTGCGCAAGGCGGATCTGTTCCTGCGGGCTTATCAGAAACGCGCCGCGCAGTGGCCCGCGCCAGGGCCACTAAACCGCGAAGAGATCGAAACATTCTCCCCCTGCTGACCGCCGCCGCCCTGAGCCTGATCCGCTGGGCCACCGTTGAAGCCTACTACCTTGAGCGGGAGAACTGTCCGGACCAGGAATATCTGTTTTACCTGAAGCACAATGTCCGACTGGTACGCTGGCTCGAGCATAACCGCGGCCGCGTCGAGAACATGCTGCGCAAGGCCCTGGCCTGACCCTCCCTGCCCGCCTCCTGCCGACGGCACATACCGGCAAACCCCATCCATCAAACCATGCCTCAACGGCAATCCCTGTCTCGTACACATTTCGCAAAAAGGCTCCCCGCAAGCCGATCGGCCCGAGCGGGGAGCCCGTAAGAGAATTGCCCTGCGGCCATGACAGCCGCGTCAGGGTCAGAAAGTGAAGGTTACATAGGCTTCAACCACCATCATGGCCTGATCGTCGCCCCAGTACTGCTCCGCGGCTTCGCCGGGGAACGCGCAGCCGAACACGCCACTGAGCCAGACGTTGTCGTTGAGGGCATAATCGGCGTACAGATTGATTTCGTCGGCATACTCGTCGCTGGTCACCGGCGTGCCGAAAATGTTGTTTTTGTCGAGCTTGAAGTTGTAGTAGATGGCGCCGACGGAGAGCTTATCGGTCGGAACCAGGTTCAGATGCACCATCTGGATCTGCTGGTTGCTGTTGAACAGATGATATTCGCCAACCACCTCGCCCATGAAATGGGTGCCCCAGCCGCGCAGAAAACCGTAAAACAGCGGATCGAAGGATTCGTAATCGGAGGTATCGGCATCGTCGCCGGAGAAAAACGCGTACCGATAGCTCAAGGTCGGCGTCCAGGGCAGGTTGCCGAAGGTCCAGCCCGCCTCGACATAGTAACCGTAAGCATCGACGTCGGCCCGGTCACCGCCGGACTGGTCGGCATATTCGCCGGACAGGAAGAGTTCTTCGAGGCCCCAGGCGGTCAACGGATTCCCCTGAAAACGCACGCTCCAGACATCCATGCCATCGCGGTTGGCATAGAAGTTCTCGGTCACGCCGTCTTCATAGAAGGCATTGGCGTCGGTGATGGTCATCCAGGAAGCACCGAGGGTGCCGAAACCGTCCTTGATGTACTCGACATTCACCCCGTACAGTTCGGTATCGGCATAATCCTTGTCGGCCTTCAGATAGAAGAAATCGGCCCGCACCGGTTCGGTGTTGACTTTGAGGATGGCGGTCTCGCGGAAGGATTTGTGGGGCGCGATCCAGTAACAGCCTTTGGCGCCGTCGAATTCGCCGTCGGCGATCAGAAAACCGTCGCCGACGGAAAACACCTGCTCACCGAAACTGATGTCGATGACGTTTTCAGGCAGGCCGGGGATCAGGTTGCCGGATTTCCAACCGGCATAGAACAATTCGGATTCCCAGTCGCCGGGGTTTTCGCTGCCGCCGAAGGTCTGTGAGAAACCGGCGGGATCGATACCGCCGAAGGTCTGGGTGCCGACATAGGAAAACTCGCCGTAAAAGGTACCGAATTTTCCGGTGTCGTAGGACATGTTGAGGCTGGGCATGATATAGACTTCAAACCAGCTGTTATCCTTGTCGCCGTTCTTGACGCCGCCAGCCCCGAAATTGGAATTGTTGGTGTGAAAGGTGCCCATGGCGGCACTCAAGCCGGCGCCGGCATGAAAGCCATTGTAGTCGATTGCGTAGATTTCCGCACCGGCCGGCGCCGCGCCGAATCCGACGCCCGCGGCCAGCAGTCCGAGCAGCAGACTTTTAATCCACCTTGCTTTGCTCATTGCCTTGTTCCTCCATCGAGTATTTTCTCGCCCAGTGCGCCGGCGCGCCACAATCCGCCAGCGACTGCCAAGTTCAAATGCGAGTTAACCTGCCGATCGTGCAACACCATCAAGACACGCAAACGCCATTCCTTCCTGATGCATTGCGGCATAACACCATAAATTACATTTGAAAAACCGTGCCACCCAGAGACTCAACGCTGTAAAGTTCAAATTTTCATCACTATCTTCCGTGACAGGTTTTTCGGCAACCCTCCGGCGGGCCATATGCCGGCCCGCCGGGAATCTTCTTACCTGGTCGCCATCCGGAAACTCCGGATGGCGGCCCGCCTAAAACCCCTGCAACGTGGTGCGGCTGATGATTTCGTCCTGCACTTCCTTGCAGAGTTCCACGAAGAAGGCACTGTATCCCGCTACGCGGATCATCAGGTCGCGATATTCTTCCGGGTTCTGCTGAGCCTGCTTCAGGGTTTCGTTGTCGACATAGCTGAACTGCATCTGGCCGTTGCCCAGAATGGAGGCGGTGCGCAGCAAAGTGATCAGGCCGGCCTCGCCTTCGGGGGTCTCCAGGACGCCTTCCATCAGCTTGAAGTTGTGCACCATGCCGATATTCATCGATTCCACATTCATCTTGCTGACCGACTTGATGATGGCGGTGGGGCCTTTTTTGTCGGCGCCCTGCACCGGGCTGATGCCGTCGGACAGCGGCGTGAAGGCCAGGCGGCCGTCGGCGGTGGCACCGGTGATTTCGCCGATGGGGGTGTTGTTGGAAATCGACAGGGTCCCGTGGCTCATGGTGGAATACAGCATCTTGAACTGACGGCAGGCCTTCTCGGTGTATTCGACCAGGTCGGCGGCGATCCTGTCAGCGTAGTCGTCATCGTTGCCGTACTTGGGTGCGCTCAGGCAATCCTGGCGCATCTGCTCGTAGCCTTCCCAGTTGGCGTCAAGGGCCTTCTGGAAATCGGACAGGGTGTATTTCCTGTCGTCGAAGACAAGCTTCTTGATGGCGGCCATGGAGTCGGTATAGGTGGCCAGGCCGGAAAAAATCAGGCCGGGACCATGGTTGAGGACAGCGCCGCCGGCGGTCACATCCTTGCCGGTCTCCATGCAGCCTTCCACAAACAGGGACATCAGAGGCTTGGGCGCCACGTCCCGGTGCACGCGCTGGCTGATGACGGTACCGATAGCCGACAGCTTGCAGATATATTCGATCTGCTTCTTGACGGCAGCGTCAAACTGCTCGTAGGTGGCGAACTGATCCAGATCGCCGGTATCGAGGCCCTGCCTGGTGCCGTGCCACTTCATCACGCCGCGATTCAGAACAAACTCGATGGCGACCGGCCACTGGGTATAGCCGGTGGAGGTCCACTGATAGATACGGCCCGATTTCTGTGGCTCGACGCAGCCCATCAGGCAATAATCGCGGGCGTCTTCGAAATCGTAGCCCTTGCGCAGCATCATCTTGATATGGGCATCGTCGAAATGGCAGGCGGGGAAGCCCAGACCCGCCTTGACCACTTCCACGATCTTCTGCAGATACTTGTGCGGCGACTGGTTGTGGATGCGGCAGGCCAGAGACGGCTGATACACGCCAAGCTTGCGCACCACGTCCATCACCAGATAGGTCAAATCGTTGGTAGCGTCGCCGCCTTCGCGTTTCTGGCCGCCGACGCACAGATTGATGAAAGGCTGGTAGCCGGCGAAATACTTGGCGGCCAGTTCGCTGGTCAGCCACATCATTTCGGCGCACTTGATAATGAAGCAGCTCAGCAGTTCAAAGGCCTCGGTTTCTTCGAGTTTACCGGCTTTGACATCCGCTTCGTAGCAGGGATAGACGTACTGGTCGAGACGGCCAAGAGACAGACCGGTCTGGTTTTCCTCGATGACAAACAGCGACTCGATGGTCCAGATCGACTGCAGGGCTTCCTGGAAGGTCCGCGGGGGATTGGCCGGCACGCGGGCGTTGACCTCGGCAATCTTTTCGAGTTCGGCCTTGCGCCCGGGATTCTGCTCCTTGCCCGCAAGTTCGCTGGCGTAGGCGGAGAGACGACTGGCGTAGGTGATGATACCATCGCAGGTATGAATGGCGGCTTTGTAGAAATAAATCCTGTCGATGTCTTCCGGCACGTCCATGGACAGCGTCGCCAGGTTGGCTTCGGCCTCGGCCTTGATGCCGCTTACTCCCTTGGTGAACAGGATCACGTCGAAACCGGGGCAGGTGTCGCCGCCGCCGTTTACCTGATGGTAGGACAGATCGCTGACGAACGCCTCGGCGGCAAATTCCCACAGTCCCGCTTCGCGATACTGGGTTTCACAGACTTCATCGAGGGACTTGCCTTCCCAGAAAGGGAAGATCTGCTCACGCATGATTTTTTTGTCTTCATCGCTGACCTCGAAAGGATCCTGCGAACGGGTACCGATGCTGTCGAGTTCGTCGCGCACCCATTTCCAGGCGATATCCGGGGAAAAGGCACCGGCACGAGGTTTGCCGCAGGGATGCCCGACGATCAGCTCGTCGTCCTGGATCAGCAGCGGCGCATCCTCGCAGGCCTTCTTGAACGCCAGGGCGCGACGCAGAATGTTCGGCAGGCCCGGGTTCTGTCGGGTGATTTCCGTAAAAGCCAGGGCGCGACCGACGGCAATGCTGGGTTTTACTTGCAGGTAGGCATCCTTGAGACGCTGAATCCGTTCGGGAAGTTCGTACTTTTTACGGGTGGCGCCTTCAGCCATTCCCCCACAACAGGTTCCTGCCATGATCAACCTCCGTTATTTTGGGTGTAAAAGGTTAGCAACCGTGGTTAGACACTCTCAACCAGAAGCCCATCCTCTCCGGCCGGCGGGGCCAGGCGCTCAAAAGAATGAACTGTTGTGTTCGAAATCAATGTAAATGATGTTCGTTTTTGTTGTCAAGAGTAAAAACCTAACCACAACAAAACATTTTTTGCAAAGAACCTTTCACGCACCGCTCTTCTCCATAAACCACCAAAACCCACGACTGCCACGTTTTTTCAATACCTTAAACCGCAACCACAATTTTGATCACCCGCCGGGCGCAAGATAATTCGCGCCCTCCGACGGACAATACACCTCACAACTTATCGGACAAACCTTAACAAAACAGCAAGCGACAGCAGCCCGAAGACGCCAAAGACACCGTTTCAGCGGCCTGAAAAGTCGTATACATTCAGACGCCTCCACGCCACATGCCCGCCCGATGGCCAGAGCAAACACATTCAACAGCATTGCGGGCTCCAAAATGTTTGACTGCTCTCAAAATAACGTTCATTTCCTATTGAGCCCAGGCCTTGTTTGCGGCAGAATGAACACAGCAATTCCTTGCCATGCAAGCACGCCGTTCGCGACTGGAGGTTCCATGAAAAACGACACCGCCGCCGACAGGGCAAAATCCTTTGCCGATTCAGGCTTCGGCCATTTGAAAACCGCATCCTATGATGCCGCGCTTGACGCTTTTGCGGAAGCCGCCAGGCTCTGTGAGCAAGCTGGCGACAAGGCCGGCGAGGCGACGCAGCGCATGATCATGGCCGACATCTGTTTTGCCACAGGCCGCCAGGGCCAGGCACTGGATATTTATCGGGAGGTTCTTGCCATTCTGAGGCCCGACGCTGACAAGGCACGTATTGCCGCCGTGCAGAACAATATCGGGCTGCTTTTGAGCCGCCTGCAGCGACACGCGGAAGCCATGGCGGCGTTCGGTGAGGCCAGGGCTGGATTCCAGGCATGCGGGCAGACGCAGAGAGCAGCCGAACAGCTGGGAAACATGGGGTCGCTGTGCCGCGACCGCCAGGCCTACGAAGACGCCCTGAATTATTACCAGCAGGCATTGGAGATGTTCGAAGAGATGGCCCTGGCGGAAAAAATCGCGGATCAGCACGCCAATATCGGCTATATCCACGCCATGCGCGGCGACAAGGACGCCGGTTTGTTACACTTTGAACAGGCTCTCACGCTATATCGGCAGTCGGGAAATCAGGACAAGGCTCTGGAAATACAAAAAAACATCGACACGCTCAACAACTGAGGGCACAGACCATCATGCAGGGATTACAACTGGCGCGGGAATTTTTCCTGGCCCACGGCCAACCGATGCTCGAAAGCCGCTTCGGCGATCTGTGGCCAAGGATCGCCGTCGGCCTCGTCGGACCAGGCTCGGAGTGTTACGGCTTCGATGACGCCATCTCCCGCGATCACGACTGGGGACCGGGCTTCTGCCTTTGGTTGACTGGAGAGGATTACGCGACCTGGGGCGCGCAGCTGCAGGCTGGCTACCGCAGCCTGCCACCAACTTATGCCGGGTACGGTCCGCGCCGCAGCAGCCCCGGCGAGGAACATCGCGTGGGGGTCATGAGCATCGAGAATTTTTATGGTCGCTATACGGGCCTCGACCATCCGCCAACAGCATTGCGGGAATGGCTGCGGCTGCCGGAGCAGAATCTGAGCGTCTGTACCAACGGCGCAGTGTTCCATGATCCCGCGGGCGTTTTTTCGACATGGCGCCAGGCGCTGCTCGCCTACTACCCGGAAGATATCCGTCGCCAAAAAATTGCCTCGCGCTGCATGACCCTGGCGCAGAGCGGCCAGTACAATCTGGCGCGCAGCATGCGGCGCGGCGATCCTTTTGCCAGCCGCTATGCCGAAATGCAGTTCTGCCACGACCTGATGTCCATGGCATTTCTGCTCAACCGATGCTACCCGCCATTTTACAAGTGGCTGCACCGGGCCACGGCCCGACTGCCGATTCTCGGCGCGGTGATTCACGAAAAAATCACCTGCCTGGTCACCAGCACCGAGGATGCGGAAAAGCTTTCCATCATCGAGGAGCTTTGCCAATTCATCATTGACGAATTGCGCAGGCAGGGGCTGAGCGACGCCCGCGGCAACTTTCTGCTCGACCACGCGTTCCCCGTGCAGGCCGGTATTGCCGACCCCGTATTGAGAAAAAACTTCTCTATTTCACCCTGAAAACCAGGAAAGGTGCTGTTTATGAGCCATCGTGCAACAATCACCGACCAGATTCTGGAATGTGAACTGGCCATGTTCCTCGCCGTTCCGACCGACCAGCCCTATCGCTGCCAGCAGGACCCCGAGAGCTTCAAACTGCACCGGCGGGCCCAGTTTGCGGCCTGGTCGCTCGCAACCCTCCAGAGCTACCTGGCCGACCTGCAGCAGGCCCGCAAAAACAGCCGCAATCTTCTGGCCATCAAATATGCCCGCATGGAGAATCTCATCCCCTGCGACAATGCCAGCCCGGTTATCGACACCATCATCGCCATGGCACTGGACGGGCAAAAACGCTTCATTGCGGCGTATCCCTTCCTGATGCGGGGCGGGCGGCCGCTGGACAAGGCTCAGGACAGCCCCGGCGTGACCTCTTTTGAAACCTACCTGCGAGGCGAGCTGGAAACCTATTCAGAGAGCACCCTGGCGTTGCTGCTTCAGGACCTGCAGGAGCTGGAGCGGGCCGGATCGAGCCTGTCCGAAGCCACCTATCGCCACCTGGCGGCAGAGTGGGGATTCGATTCGCTGCAAGCGCTCGAGAAGACCCTGGAGGAAAAAAACAAAACTTCCGACAGATAAGAAACGCCGGCGCCGAAGCGACAGACCTTTCCTTACAACCGCTGTCCGCGGTCAGGGGCGGCTCTCAGCGCACGTTTCCCCCGGCTGACCCTGCAATGCCGCCCTGGATCTGGTACGCTTCGAGAAGACGCACTGAAAATGACGCTATTCCAGAACCGGAGGTCGAACATGGGGAACAGACACGAACTGGAAAATAAGCTCAAAGGTGAATCGCTGGTGCGCAAAGGGCTGATGAAATCCCATGCGCATATCAAGCCGATCCGGCTCATTCCCGATCTTCACGTGATCAAGATCGGCGGACATGGCACCATGGATTACGGTCGTGAAGTGGTGATCCCCCTGGTACAGGAACTCGGCGAACTGTCCAGGGACCACAAACTGCTGGTCGTCACCGGCGGTGGCGTACGGGTCCGGCATATCCTCGACATCGGCATCGACCTCGGCATGCCCACCGGTGTGCTGGCGGAACTGGCCGGCAAAATCAGCGAGCAGAACGCCGAAATCATGGCATTGCTGCTATCGCCCTATGGAGGCACCCGTATCAAGAGCGACGATCTGCTTTACCTGCCGATGATGCTGAGGCTCGGTTTTCTGCCCGTCACCCACGGCACGCCCCCCTACGGCCTGTTCGAGCATCCGGCCGGAACCGGGCTGATCCCCCCGCACCGCACCGACACCGGGGCGTTTTTGATGGCCGAGGTGCTCGGCGCCCAGAGCTGCATTCTGGTCAAAAACGTCGACGGCCTGTTCACCGAAAATCCCTTTGTCAATCCCGAGGCGAAACTGATCCCCGAAATAACCGCGGAGGAACTGCTGGCCATGGACATGGAGGACATGGTTCTGGA
>JTFP01005560.1_pt1 | contig 11445 bp, 18 predicted proteins | sample 235421 | NCBI WGS metagenome assembly JTFP01 (sample SAMN03067591, study PRJNA260954) | activated sludge metagenome | biome: Sludge; feature: Wastewater; isolation source: sludge from laboratory unaugmented bioreactor treating industrial wastewater | place: India:Gujarat | collected 2013-04 | reverse complement strand
GTGGCGTAGATATAAAAATCGTACCACTCGATCATGGTGCCGATGAAAGCGGCGGCCGCAGCACGGCGAGGCTGGGGCGAAGCGGAAGGCTTCATGGGGCGGGCTCCTTTGGTTATTTTTTTGGCAGGAGAAAGGTCGAACGCATGCGCTCTGATGGCGCTTGTTGAGGGTGATTTATCGTCGCGGGGCTATGATTAGTCAATTTTCTATTTATTATTCCAATTATAAATCCTGCTTATTATTGAGCCGCGCCATGCCCGAAACCCGTCGCGATATTCACCCGCTGCTCAACGACCGCCTGGACTGGAACCTGCTGCGCACCTTCCGCGTCATTGGCCAGGAACTGAGCATCAGCCGCGCCGCCGCACGCCTGCACCTGACTCAGCCGGCCATCAGCCAGGCCCTCAAACGCCTGGAAGAACAACTCGACTGCCAACTCATCGCCCGCCGTGGCCCGCGCTTCGTACTGACCGAGGCCGGCGAACAGATCTTCGCCATCGCCGGCGAGATGTACGGCCAGGTCTCGCAGATGAGCAACGCCCTGCAAAAACCCGGCGATGAAGTGATCGGCAAAGTGCGCCTGCTGATGATCAGCCGCATCAACTCCAACACCTTCGATGAGTTCCTGGCCGAGTTTCACCGCGAACACCCGCGGGTCGACCTGGAGGTCGAGGTAATGCGCAGCTCCGACATCGTCGCCGCCCTGCTGGAAAAAACCGCCACCCTGGGCCTGAGCCTCAACCGCCGGCCACAGCCGCGCCTGGAACAACATCTGTTCCTGCACCAGCGCTATGGTTTTTTCTGCGGCAAACACCACCCACTGTTCGGCCGCAGCGGCTTGGCCGAAGGGGACTTGCAGTCGGAAAACTTCGTCAGTTTTACCAGCGACCAGATCGGCGGGATGCTCTCGCCGTTGACCATATTCCGCGATCAGCAGGGGTTCAGCGGGCGGATCGTGGCGTCGTCATCCAGCCTGGAAGAAGTGCGCCGCCTGGTCATCGCCGGGTTTGGCCTGGGCTGCCTGCCGATTCATGTGGTGGCGGAGGATGTGCAGAACGGACTGCTCTGGCGATTACCGCCGGATGAGGGGATTGCGGATGTAGATATCCATGTGTTGTGGCATCGGGAGCAGAAGATGAGTCGCGCAGAAACAGTGTTTATCGACAGTCTGCTGGCTCGTCTGGCGCGGTAGTCGAATGTATTCAGCGATTTATCAGACGGTTCTCTCAGGCGACCTCAATAAGGCCTTGGCTTGTTCATCCTGGACTTCGGCGAACTTTGTAGACTCTTTCCTCGTCAACTAAAGTTCAGCTCGTTGAAAATATTGTTTTTGCTTCGCCAATTAATGACACCTGTCACACCGACCAGGCCGAACTTTAAAAAAGTTCATCAACACCAACGAACACATCCCTGATGCATTCATCTAGCAGCAGGAACAGCAATAACATCATACGTTCCTATACTTAATGAAGCGTAAACAACCACATTCAAAAGACAATAAACCGCCCCTGACTCTACTCAGTATTTTGCGCCACCTATCAGGTGAATTGAACCGAGCACTGCTATTGCTCTCGATTCTTCAAGATCCTTTTTGCGGCGCCAATAATTTCTTTCAGCGACATTTCATCTGCTTGATAGGCAATGTCGCATAGGCAGTGGCGAAGGCTCGCGGCGGTTGGTTCAGCGTGATCCCGGCTCGTGAAAAAAGCATCCAGTCCCACGCCCAGGACGTCAGCGATTCGCTCCAACATCTCGATGCTAGGGGCGTATTCGCCCCTCTCGTAACGACTCACTGTCATCGACTCACACCCCAGTGCTTCGGCAAGGGCGGCCTGTGTCCATTTATTGTCTAGTCGTAAGTGCTTGATTCGCTTGCCTATACGTATAGTGGCACTTTGCTTCATCTGAAATATCACTTAAAATCAAATGCTTACACCTATTCACCTCCCCAGGAAGATCATAAAAAGGCTAGATTGCTATTATTTTCTAGCCAATTTCAGTATAGTCATTTTTTGACTATCTGAACGATGTTGAATTGCTAAGGAATTTTCCCATGGACGCCGAAAATTATGCCTGCCGGAAAATGCGATTGATTTTTGGTGCCTGCAGGTACCCGCGTTTGAGAAGCACCCAGCATTTATTTGTCGTTACAGGTCAAAAAACACCGCTCCTATTGCCTATGGTTGGGTAACTGGGGGGTAAACGTTCATGCTCACACCTTCCCACCTTCAACAACTGACACGACAAGGCATGATCGAACAGGCGTTACGCCAGGTCGATATCGAGCACGAATTCAGCCTGGTTTTTCAGCCGGTGATTGATTTGCGCAGCTGGCGCACCGTAGCGTTCGAGGCATTGGCACGCTGGAACAGCCCAGAGCTAGGTGACGTGCCTCCCGGCCAGTTCATTCCGATTGCCGAGCGGATCGGCCTGATAAATCGCCTGACCACTCACCTGCTCGGCAAGGCATTGCTGATTGCCTCTGACTGGCCCCGCCACATTTGCCTTTCTTTTAACTTGTCCGCGCACGACTGCGCTTCAGACGAAATCGCCGGACAAATAATCGAAATCATCAAGGCCAGCCATTTCGACGCCAGGCGACTGGACCTGGAAATAACCGAAACAGCGATCATGCAGGATGTTGTTAAAGTGCAACATACTATTGACAGGTTCTGTCGGCTAGGTTGCGGAGTGGCCCTTGACGATTTCGGCACTGGATACTCCAGCCTTAGCCAACTACTTTCGCTGGCGCTCACTAAAATAAAAATAGATCGAACCTTTATTACTGGCATTGATGAAAACCCCACCCGCTACAAAATTGTAAAGTCTCTAGTTGCTTTGAGCAGTGACATGCAACTGGAATGTATAGCCGAGGGCGTGGAAACTCGCGAGGAATTGGAAGCCTTGATTAGCCTGGGTTGTTTTTTTGTCCAAGGTTATTACTTTTCGCAGCCCATGCATCATTCGCACATAGATAATTGGCTCAAAGACAATTGAATGGTTCGTGGCATGCCAAAAATTCAATGTCGAGCGCTGACTGAAGTGCAGACCTTCGCAAGGTTTCTCTAATATCCAACCCGGTGCGAAGTGGCTAAACCTGGAAGCGTCCTTGCATTTTCTGGTCAACTGCAGCCCAGAGATCCAGGCAACGGATTCCTCAGGCACGGTGACCGAGGTTTGCTCGGATAAACCGCCAGCCTTGCGCGCTTCTCTCATGGTCTCCTCGGCCTGTTTGCTGAAGGCGCCGGAGGCACACCCCAGCCCGGAGAAAACCTGTTTGAACTGGTCACGGGTGGTGTCGGGCATGGGTTATCCTCCCTGTAGGGTATAGAGCGCTATCGCCGCAGACACAAAAAACTTAAGGACGAGTTAAAAATGCCTATTGCTTAATGGCTAAACAGCTAATAAAACCTTCCATCAGAACTAAATCAAGGATGACTCTGTGACACAGCAAAATTTCAACGACAACATCGTAAACTGGACATTTGAAAATTATGCAACACTGGCAAGCTTAGTTAGCGGTATCGCCATCTGCTTGTTAGCCTTGTACATTTATTCGCGCTCAGGCTCGCTGATATTCCTACGCGACTTAATGTGGCGCTTTTTCGGCGGCTCCACAAAATTTGAAACCGAAGACTACGAACAAGTACGAAAAAACCTCAGGGAAGTTGAATACTACCGATTCGAGTTCAACATACCCGCACAGAACTTGGCTGACACCAAACTCGCCGAGGAATGGATCAAGAAAAATGGCTTCTGCCATAGAGATGTTGCACGAGCAAGAAAATATATAGACTGGAAAAACTTTAACAGCCTAAAATTTAAAAAGGCCTTATTTTCGAAACATGCTCAATGTGCGCTTTTTGCGCTACTCTTCTTTTTCTTCGTAATTATCAGCATTTCAGTACCACTTACGAACGCAAAATACCTGATGGTTTCATTGAAAGACGCTCCGGAAGCTCCGTCATTTTACCTATCCGAGGGCGATGCTAAATTCAGCTTTTTCAGATCCAACCCAACGCTAACAGAGAAAGAGTGCCAGTCACCGGAATCACTTAAAAAATTTATCAATCACGAGTTCTCAGAAAAAAACATCAACATCATCTGCTCGCTCTTTGGCGAGGACAAATACCGTGAGCATGTAAACAATGGGCTCAAGGGGCAACGAGGGCTTCTTCTGGCAATCGTCGCAATTTCGATTTTCTCCGTGTTCTGTATATTGGTGCGAATATCCAGATCAGGTGTTGCAAAAAAACTCCACGAAAAAATTCATCCGCCCAAAAAACAAATTTTCAAAAAATAACCCATCCAGCTGAATAGCTTTGCAACTCTTACATTACACCGTTAGAGTCGCCTCGCTGGATTGATCACACCCCGAAACCTATCTAATGCCTTTTCTAGACTACGAGCAGGCTCATAGGACGTTTGGCGAAGACCTTCGCTGCGGCCTCTTCCGCTGACAGCGAAGCGCCGAAGATGCTGTCCAGCCGCATGGCGGAATCGACCGACACGGCGTTGCCACTGCTGGAGGTGCTGAACCACTCTTGCCAGAAGGCCCTTTCAGCCAAGCCGACGGGAACGCCGAGCCACTGCTGCAAGGCGGCGCGCAGCCGTCCGGGTTTCCAGTGTTTCACGGTCAGACGCCCGCCATGATCGGGTTGTTGGAGAGGCCCTTGCGGCCGCCGATATCGGTCAGCCATGAACGGCAGGCAAAAAAATCCGGCACTCTTATCAGAAGCCCGGATTTTTCAGCAAATCAAACTAGCTCAGTACTACAGAGTTTTTACCGGCTTAATCAAACTCTCCGCCGGAATCCCAAACATCTCATGCAGTTTCCAAATCATCGGCAGCGTAAGAGCTCGCTTCCCGTTCAGAACCTCATAAACCCGATTCTTGCGCCCGATGGCAGGCACAAGGTCTGTCGCTGACAAACCGGACTGCTCCATCCTGAAACGTATGGCATCCACCGGGTTGGGCAGGTCAACCGGGAAGTGTTTCGCTTCATAAGCTTCGATCAGCGTAATCATTACCTCTAGGTAATCCCCTTCAGGAGTCCCTGGCTCTGGCTCATTATCGAACAGCGGCGAGACAGCCTTCAGCGCTTCTTGGTAATCCTGTTCGGTACGAATGGGGCGAATGTTCATGGGTTACTCCATTTCAACAGTATCTGCGTCAACGGCGTCGTACTGCTTATGTGTGCCGACAAATTTGATATAGAGAGCGCTGTAGCGGTAGGCCACAGCGACCACTAGCCGGTAGTCATTGCCCTTGATGTTGAACACGACCCGGCGGCTCTTGAGAACGCTCGCATGGCGAAACTGGCCTTTGATGTCTGCGGGCGTCTGCCAGCTCGCTTTCTTGACCTCGTCAATCCAGGCAAGGAGGGATTGCTCTGAATCCGGATACTTCTGCCAAAAAGTCTTGAGCTGGCTGATCGCGATGATTCTCATAGAATGATCCTAGTCCCACGGTGGGACTCACACAAGTGCGTTTCATCTGTTTGCCGTGTCCTGATACTCCCCCACACTCAGAAACGCCAAACTGAAATCATAAAAAATTTTGCAGTCAGACACCCGCCATGATCGGGTCGCTGGAGAAGCCGTCGCGGTCACAGAAGAGATGTACGTCGCCGTGGTGGGGATCAAAGGGTCCACGATCACTGCGGCGCCGGTGCGACCGCGACGAGAGCATTCAGCACAAAGTGGATGATCCCGGAGCCAGCCGAGTCGAGTATTTTGCCAGTGGTAGCTATAGAGCCTGGGTTTACTCTCGCTCATCGCCGGGGAAATTTGATGCGTGCGAAACGTTATCAATTAGAACTTTTAAAAGCCTTCACTAGACTCAATCAGCAACCCCTGATAACTTAACTTAAAATCAGACCCAACTTATAAAGTACACATAACATGACTATTGAAAACAACATGAGAGGGATAGTTATAGCACCCTCACTAGATCTCGACACACATAAAAACATTAGCTACTTAGGAACCATTCACCCCGACACCTTTAAAAAATACTTACTTTACTTTGACAAAATTGACATCCCAAAAACTACCAGAATAGGTTTTAAATCAACACCTGACGATAAATTTCTCGAGAGCGCTGGGATCTTAGAGCACACGCTGCACGACGAGGGCTCTACATTTCAGCCAAAGCACACAAAACTAAACCTAATCGAAAATGCCCTGAAGATACGCCATAGTGTCCAACCTGGGCAGTGGAGCCTGGCGAATCACAAGCTCTCTCCGAGCGAGAACCAGCTTACGAAGAACCCAGGGATCGAAATAAAAATTTATGAATGCCTACCGATTCCAAGCCCAGAATCATCTTTCGACGACATATTAAACTACAAAGATAAGAGAAAAGATGAACTATTAGAATTTCGAAATCATCTAGACGACATCTACCAACTGATTCTTTCTCAGCCAGACACCGAGAGAGGTTTAGTGACAGCAATAGCAAACCTCAAAAAATCCATAACCAACGTCAATGCCTCAGCTACGAAAGGCCTACTACGAAGAGTTGCTTCCAGCTTCAACATCAGCCTTAACATCGAAAGCACTTTTTCATTGGCCAGTGCTTTACTAGCAGGAGACAAAAGTCAGGTCGCCAAAGAAGCATTGGGTTTCATTAGCTTTGAACCTGCAAAACTATTTACAGCGACTGAGATCCCGAAGGATCTAAAGGCGCTCTCTTATTTGGTTAACCTCAACAAAATATGACATCACTCGTCCAACCTTTATAACTCGATAGCGATGGGGATCCGTCCTATACGGAGATGCAAGCAACCAACCTGAGATCTTTTTACTCTCTAACAGAAAATCTACAAAGTAGGCGTTTCAAGTGTGCTTCCACAACGACACAGTGATAAAGCTTTGACGCACTATCGGCTGACAGCTGGTCAAGTACCGCGTCTCTCAGAGCGTCTCGATAACTCAGCAATCATTCGATCATGCAGTCGCTGGGCCCAGTTGCGATAAGTCCTATCCGCCGATGGCTCCAGTCCCAGCTGCCGCATCTGCTCAGCAACGGACAGCTCCCGCGCAGGCTCGCCAATTTGGCTAACCGCTGGCCCTGCTCACCTTGATGTTGCAACCAGGCCAATGTGGCTTCCACCTCGCGTGCCATGTGATCGGGACCAACTCCCACGAGTAGATCCCTTGAGCCCGGCGTACCACGGGGCCCCCCCCCCACTCTTATCGTTGCTGTTAGTCATAAACATAACCGTTTGCCTATCCCTTATCGTAAGGGGGAAACGGTGTCCTGTCTTTCATGGGGCTCGTTCAGGCACTGCCAGCACTTCCAGCTCACTGGACGGGTTCTGTCTGAGCCGTGGGACCTTGACCAGCGCGTAGCGAAACAATTGAGCGAACCAGGTACGGCATTTTTCGGCGACGGTAAAGGCACGTCGCTGCTCAATTTGCTCCAGTACCGCAAGCAAATCGAAACGATTGATCCTATAGACAGAGCGTTTGCCCAAGCGGGGCAACACATCCTTTTTGAAAACCCGTTGAATTTGTTCGAGGGTGCTGTTGCGCCCATTGTTGAGTGAAAGGGCGCGATGGGCGTACCACAAGTCGTACAGGCGTTGAAAAGTAAAATCTCCCGCCATCTCGCGTTCCTGACGGGCTTGTGCACGGTGCCGCTGCGGATTAATGCATTTGGCCAGCAGCCCCCGCGCCTCGGTGCGCAAGCGACGGGCGTCGTACAGACTGATCTCGGGGTACACGCCAAAGGACATGCGCCTTTGCTTGCCACCCCACATATAGCGGAAGTGCCAGGCTCTGGAGCCGGTGGCCGGCACCAATAACGATAGACCTTTACCGTCACTGAGGTTGTAAGGCTTACTTCGGGGTTTGGCATTCCGGACAACAGCACAGGAAAGTGCCATGACTCTAGCCTCCTGAAGATTGAGTTCAGACCGGGAACGGCCCAGGACTCATTCTGCAACTGCGGAAAACCCAGGCCGACGCCCGTAAAAGGTCTATGTCTCATGCGGAGCTTCATAAGCTCAACAATTGTTCGTCCCAGGCACGATCGCGTAATCTTTTTTGCACCCTTCCTACGGAGGCACCTGCACTAGGATTGACCATCGCAGGCCGGACCCAGACCGTGCGCTCCTCCAGACGCCTGATATGCCCACGCCGCAAATGAGCACGCGGCGCGGCGTGGTGCCCGCCGCCACCCACGGAAAATTTCGCGGCGCGAGGGGCCTCAACCTGCAGTACCCGGTAACTGAAGAAGGGCTGCTTGCCTTTTGCTTTGCGTTTCTTGTTCAGCATAGTCGGTGCAGCGATCTCTGGCACCGTCACGTTGGCGCAGTTCAACATCACACCGGTTTGGAACAACATGGCGACTTCGTCCTGCGTATCAGACGCAATCTGCGCATACACCTCGGTACGCGATCATTGGCTCACCATGTGTTCAAACATCTCTGGTAGCAGTGCAAAAGACGCCACCCGGAACTGTCGCAATTTGTGCGCAGGCACCCCTGCCTTGATGTAACGATCAATAATCAGTTGCGCTCCGACAATTGCGTCCCCCGGCACATAAGCACTGACTTCATTCTGATAGGGCACGAAGACCCCGCCCATTGGCATGATCCATTTACTCTCGCGGTCGTCCCAATACAGAGGGATGACCACCGCGCCACCATGCTCCTCCCCCAAAAATTCAATAAGTTCGGGAATTCGCCCCGCCAGCTCTTCCGTCAACGTCATGCACAACGCAATACGCCTAGATGAGCGGACGCCCCCCGACTTATCTCCACCCCCGCCATCCGGATGAATCCAGGGGGCCTCCAAGGCCACCACCGGGAACGGTAAACGTGCCATATCAACATGAACTTGGCGCAAGTCGTCCATATCAATCAAGTCGGCATGATTGGGCAGAATAAATTTCACACTCTCCTGAAGTAGCGACAATACTGCTGTAAAAGCCTTTTGAATCCGTGGCATGTCCTTCCTGATTGAAAGGGATTCCTGTGTAAATTGCTCCAGCGTATGCGCGGAATAGTGCAACGATTTAACCGATTCCATCACTCCTCCTGAAGCGGATCAAAATTGTCTACACCTCACCTATGATTGGGAGATGCGTCCGTCTTCGGGGCTAATATGATCTTCGCGCGCGGCCTTAGTGGTGCCCCGAAGACAGACTCTGCCGGGAACCGTTGGTATGGCTACTGTCCCCCATCTGTCGATGTGCTCATTGGCTTTCTGGGTCACACCAACCGCATCACGTCGAACCCTGTCCAACAAATCAACAATCCCAGCTTGTCGCAGGACGAACATTTATGCGTTGCACTCTGGATAAGGGACTTTTGCATGGCGCTGATGATCGGATTGCTCACGATGCAACCGTCCAAAAAACACCACCCGCAGTTGTCGCGGCCCCAACGCGTGTCCCCGCATCACACATCGTTATGCCCATGTGAGCGCGTAGCCGGTCGCCATCCCTTACGCTCTGGCATGGGTGTCTCCAGACGTTCTTTAAGCGTATTGGCCCGCAGGTTCCGCCGTCGGCAGACGGTAATGGTCACGCCAGGACCACAGGGTAAAGCCCCAACTACCGGCAAAGACCAACACTACCCACAGCGTTTTGTAGCCAAGGACTCGTTTAAACATCAGATTCCATTCCTGCTCGCCCTACACTTACGGCCTGTACGTCGTGGATTGGCCTGCAATCAACACGGCGCCACATGTGGTGAGATCACCGTCGCGGGCCGACGCTTTGTCATCCACCTCATAGTCAGCATCGCCAGTCGTAATCACCGTGGGGCCATGAACCGGACAAGCCACCAGATCACCTACGCGGGCAATGCCCTTGTCGTTGATCGTCGAATCGTCACTGGCCTCCATCACCATCCCGCCGTGGCTGGTCGTATCCCCTTTTACAATCAAAGGTCGCGTCATCTTCGCTCTCCATGTAGGCCCAAGCACTGCATCAGCTCAGGGTTAAGGCGTGGATCTGGCCGACGGCCCACGGCCGGCAGTGCGCAGTTCCACATGCCCGAAATCCATCAGTTTCCAGCGGCCGCCCCAGGTTAAACCCAGCTCTTCAGCGACCTGCCCGTACAACTCGTATCCGCGCATCGCCCAAGGGTCTTTCTCGGTAATCACCAACTTCCCCTCTCGCAAAAACGCACTGTCCGCCGCCAGACCGTATTGGTGGTAGCTCTGCCAGGCCTTGGCATTGGTCGTTCCTGGCAAGAGGCCGAGAACGTCTTGCCGTTCCGGGCTGCGATAGCCCTCTAGCAACGCCATTTCGTACCCATGGCGCTCCAACATCACCTTGTAAACCACCAGCAGGCGCTGGACAAAGTCGGCATCCATCTTGTCCCAGGACCTGTCTGCCGCGCCGGTACGGGGTCGAATTCGCTCTACCTCTCGTGAGGTGAACACCTGCGGCGGCAACGCGCGGGGCGGCACCAACCGCTCACCACGCAACAGCTCTGCAATCAAGCTTGGCGCCTCTCCACGATGAACATCGCTGCCATACCCTTCGAGCTCCACCGTCCCACGCAAATTGAAAACCAATGCGGGCGGCAACAGCAGCAAGAGAAGCATTAGCCAAAGAAGGCGTTGGTAATGAACGAGTGGCAATAACCAGCGCCTACAATTAAATCCAAGGCGAACAACACTACTGCCCGAAACAGAAACAGAACTTTCCACACCAACAAAGAGAAACTTCCTACAACGCTTCAGGAATCGACCTATCGAATTTGAATATACCGATACGCTTTCAGGAAACAACAACCACCACAAGTAACCAATCGCACTTGCGGTCGAACAAAAAACTACGAGCAATAGCATGAAGTATACAACCCGCCTCGAAAAAAAATATAGAGCCCGCGTCAAACGGCGAAGCCAATATGATGCACTATCAAAATGACAGCATTGAAAATTAAATAGAGCTGCGCCTAAATCCCTGGCAGCATTTTTCGCCACTCAAACTTGCCAGCCCGCAAATAAGCGCACACCACCTCACTGGCGAAACAGCCGCCAAATACCGGAATCGATGCCGTGACATCAAGTAACGCACATTCAAAAGCGCCCAGCTTGCTAGCGGATGCTCAAGACGGCAGCACTCCCGATATTCGCCCGATTAACAATGCAGGCCAGTCCAGCACCCGCTCAAGGAAGACTCTGTACATTTGGCTGAGCATCATCGCGCTGACACTCGCAACCGGCATGGCCTGGGTGTTCGATTCGGCACCTCAAGTGGCTGAAAACCCCGCAGAGGCTTACACCGCCAGCAGCACAGATGCCCCCGACTATTCGCCTTCCATGAGTGAGCAAACGCCACCGCCAATGATCAGTGAGTCCGCCCAGATTTTTAACGAAGTCCCTGCGGAGCAGCCCGCGAACCTCATCAGCACCACCGGCGCCAGCCCACCCCTCAGCAAAACACCACCTACCCAAGCCGCAAAACCTCACCACAAAACCC
>JTFP01003022.1_pt1 | contig 11724 bp, 9 predicted proteins | sample 235421 | NCBI WGS metagenome assembly JTFP01 (sample SAMN03067591, study PRJNA260954) | activated sludge metagenome | biome: Sludge; feature: Wastewater; isolation source: sludge from laboratory unaugmented bioreactor treating industrial wastewater | place: India:Gujarat | collected 2013-04 | reverse complement strand
CGTCGGGACGCATCATGAGGTGCTGGCTCCGTAAAGAGATCGGGAGCACAGCATCAGGCTTCAATGGGCGGCTTTGAATGTGTAGGTGATGGATCGCTTACGTTCGATCATCCCGGTGGCGTCGCTGATACACTATTCCTACAGCAGCCCTTTGGGCAGCCAATGAGTTGGGCCGAGAGATGGATATCAAAGAGTTTTGCCTCGCTCATCGATTCGATATGAGCAAATGCGCAGTCGCATCAGGTGGCGGCAGCTTCGAGTTGGCGGATCTGAAAACGTCACCTGTCGAATTCTTGAGTTTGGCGGAAGACGATTTTGAACGTGGCGGTTTGTCAGCCCTCGTCAATGCAACGACTAATATTAAACGTGCGATTGTCTGTCAGCTTGACCAGTTATTGATCTCGTTTGGTTATCCGTCGTTCAGATGGAATGTGCCGAAAAAAATAGAGAAGTTGAGAGCCCTCGGCTTATTGGCGCCGAGTCTTTTGCGTAAAGCAGTTAGCATGCGGAATATTCTTGAACACGAATACGAAACTCCTGAGATTAAAATAGTTGAGGAAGCGTTGGATGTCGCCAGTCTATTTGTAATGTCTGCTTCTGCTATGTTCATTCCTTTTGAAGATGTGTTGGAGTTTTCGCTGCCAAACGGTCCTGCCGAGGGTAGCCCTGTAACGCATATCACGGCCGGATTAAACCGAGAGTCTCGAGGTGTTTTCTATACTGTCTATGCATATGAGCCAGGCGGATATGGTGGGCTATGCGTTGGTCAATGTAAAATTCAATCAGGTCATGTACTTTTCGAGTCAATGGTCAAGCTTTCCGCATCTCTGATGCTTCGATACAAGGTCAATCAAGCTCTTAAAGATTTTGACGCTGCCTACGCTAAACTATGAATATTCGTTAACTTTTTTTAGCGAAAGAATAAATTATTTTCTGTAAAACTAACGGCCAAAAGCCGTCGTTCGGATCGTCTACGAAATTGACTTCGACGGACCACAGCCGTTGCCCGCTAACTTGGCTGCCGCAGCGAAGACAGATTAACTGGATCGTCCCTAACTTTGAAGGTGCTTCCGCATGGCTGATATTTGTCTAATATAGGCTTTGCTGAGCGCTTGGTGCGCCGATAAAACACCTATATAACCGATTATTTGCCATGGGCAGCATTGAACAAATGCGAGAAATGAAGTAATTATTTTTTTGCCACCCCAGCATTTACCAGCTAATAAGCTCTATGGCGGAGGTAATTCCACTCCTTTCTCAGGAAACTTGAAATCTCACCATAACGATTAATTTTCAGCTGATAAATTACGCCGCATATCCTCAATATTTCGAACTAGCACGGCCTTACTTTCTGCCTTCTTGATCGCACCAGATAATGCATACCATTTAGCACTGTCTGCGGACCAGTTTGATGCAAATGATCCTGCTATGCTTAACGGCGAAAGCGGACAACCTATTAGTCGAAAAAGTGTACCCGCCCAATTAAATAAGCCAGATGCTAGCGTGCTAATTTTTTCTTTTTCAATTGCATTTCTTGCAAGATCTAATAGTGCTATCTGGTTGGACTTCGTTGGTGATGCCTGATAATCTTCTAACATGTCGAGATAACTTCTTGCATAAACCCGAACCTCAGGCTCGGACTTAATATGGATCAGGTTTTCAAGACTGGCCGGAGACAGAAATAGGCCTGTCACGTTCATGTAGTCGCTAATTAACTCGATTTTGTCAGAGTTTAGTGTGATTGGATGTGTTGCAGGTCTGTCAATTTCTATTAATTGCTCTATTATTATTTTTCTGCCAGCAGAACATATTATCGGGCAGCGATGAATTCTAGAGAGATTAAGCTCATAGATTATAGAAGATAAAACCATTCCTTGTTGGCTGTTCGGAATCCTAAAGACATTGCTTAGTATATGTTTAATTCGGTAATCACTTAAATATTTCTGGACATGACCATGCGTGTCGTTAAACAAACTCGTATAGGAGCTCCATTCTGCATGCAAGCCTAATTCAGGGTGAAAGTCACGACTTTGCGCAGTAGGTGATTCTGGCCAAGGATTGTCAGCAGGAGTCAGGTAAATTTTGTCGTAAATCAGTGATAACATTAGCGCACTATCAATAAATCTCTGATAGTTTTTGCCGTACAGAGTGGTGTAATAGGTATTCGCCCCAATTGAGTTGGTGTGGGAGTATTCCTTGCCTATTTGATCAGATATATACCCATAAAAAGCCCCAGAGTAAGGATGCCCAAGAATTATTTTATTCATCTGCAAACCCATATATAAGCGCTGAAATAATTATCTGTAATTTTACGATATTACTGTTTTTTTCGCCATGGCGACTCGTATTATGTTTTTTAATTTTACTTATGTCCGCTGTGGGTCGGCTTCAGCTCCTCGCGAGGGCCAGCAATCGGCCGATTGTGTTGAAAAAGTCGGTCCTTCCAGGCTGCACATGTACTGACTGCTAAAAATGCCTTTTTTGCGCGCAGCTACGCAAAATCTGAGCCCGGAACCCTCTGCTCAAAGTAAAGACTTCAATCTCAAGCGCGTACTTTTCTGCCGTGGAAACCATGGCCGAGTTTTTCAACAGAATCGGCCAGGAGCAGACATTCGAGACAGGCTAGCTATGGGCCATTTTCGGAGTTTGTTGATGGGGCTGGGGGGCTCCCTTGTCTCATTCTCCAAGGTCCCTCTCTAGGAGCCCTCATACGCCAGTTGTCGCTTCGGCGTAGCTAGGCTGGCTGATAACGCCCTTTTTTCAGCGCAAAAGGGCCAGCGTGAAAGTGGCTGCACAAACAGCAGCCATCCTATACCAGGCCCGGTCGGCTTATTGCCCGGCCTGGCTGACAGGGGTAACGCTGCGGGTGTGATAATCGCCCGACGAGTCCTGGATGCAGTAATTCGGGGACATCGGTTTTTCCTCGCCGGCTTTCAACTCAACCACCTCATTGCGGCACGTTGTCTGGAATGTTTGCGACTGGAATGCCTGCCGGACTTCATAGTCGGCGCCTGCGCGTGGCACGAAACTGACGGGTGCTGATGAGCAACTGGACCCGGACGTGACGAACGCCACAAACACGATCAGCGGCTGCCCGGCCGGGACCACACGTTCATCGAAGTACCTGCGCGTCTCATCGATCTTCGCGCTGACCGGGGAGGCCGGCATGCCGATGACATTGTTCTGGTAGTCGGAAGGCCACATGCCGAAGATATCCGTGCTCTGACCGCTGGGCACGATACGCGAAGGATTCCATCCTTGCGGCCGCTCGCGGGCGGCCAGCGCTTTTCTGTAAGTGTCGTTGAAATACTGCTCGCAACTTTGGCCGGATACGAAACCTGCGTATGCCCCTTGCCCGCTGATCAGGCGGATGCGCGCCGTACTGGCGGGGTCGTACTTGGCCATCTCGGCCGGGTTCTGGACATCGGTTTTCTTGAAGGTGCAGCCGCCGACAGCCAACGGCACGATGAGCAACAGCCCCAGGCGTGCGATGACAGTGCCCAAGCCGGTATGAATTGATGAGCGCTTGCTGGCGTCCTGCTTCATTATTTTCTCCCTGTTAGTGGCGCAACCTTGGTGATGGCGGGGTTTGGGCAGGCGTTTGCTTTCAAAGTTCGCGGGTTCGCATTGGATTGGATTGGGGCAAAGAAAGTATGGCGGCGGCCTTCTCTCTCCCCCGAAGTGTCGCGCGTACAGTCTACCCTGTTATGCTGATTCAGCAATCCGGCGTGTAGATAAGATGCTATACGGCATTAAGTGACAGGAATGTCGGCTAATTGATAGTTAGGGAAAACTGAGTATGCGTCGCTTAATAGCCAATGGGTTTGTGTTTTTCAGCATTGCGATACTCTGTTCCGGCTGCACATCTTATTCGTCCCAGCCGACAATCAACGAACCCGCTGAACCCGAAACACAAGAAATCATCTCCAGCTTCAGTTACGCAATAAACTCCCCATGGAAAGACAGTCGCTTCGGCAAGGACGCATACGCAGCGACACTCAAAGTTATTCCCGATGCACAGGATACGGGCTCCAGCCTTGCCGCCCCGACCCTACCGGCATTAGAAATAAAGATCTCGGAGTTCTCATCTGGCGGCGCTTGCGGACAAGATTACTTGACGGGCCTGAGTCTGGGTTTGATCCCCAGTTGGTGTACGCGGACAAACCTTTTCAAGTTTGATTTTATATTGAATAAGGATCAGCGCTTTTGCAGGCAGAAAACCTACTCGATAAACGCCACGTCGTTTTCACATCTCACGATGATTCCGTTTGCACTATTCAATACGGACAATCAGCCCTTGACGCTCTATCAGGCGGCGCTTAAAGATTTTCTTCGGATAGGTCAATGTGCGACGCGTTGAGATGCATGTTAACAGGCTTTGTTTTGCGGCTACGAGGGGCTCACTCCAGGCGTTGGGACGTTCGAAATTTATCTCTGGTGAGCGGCAGCTTTTGGCCGATATTTGCCCGTGGCGTCAAGCCAAAGTCGTCGCTTTACCCATGAGTCAGCCAAAAACCTAGCAGTCCAGAATAGAAGCGCACCGTACTTTCGGGCCAATCCCGTGCCGCATGCTACGGTCATACTTCTACAGGATGGGTGTCAGCCTGTTACCGGCACCCTGCCGGCCTCTTGGTAAGGTCAGGTGCGATGAAATTTCCTCGGACCCGTTGGGTTCATAGGCGTTTGCCGGTAACTGGTTATACTCACATGCTGCGGCCATCGTTGATGTGCGATCAAACTAAGTAGCGGAGCTTCTGTGAACGAATACGATTTTTCGCGGCTAAATGACAAAGAATTCGAAGTTTTTTGTACTGATTTGCTCAGCGCACGCGAAGGCGTCCGCTTCGAACGGTTCAAGCCTGGACGCGACTCTGGGGTGGATGGCCGCTATTTCAAATCTGACGGTAACGAGTGGGTTCTTCAATGCAAGCATTGGGTCGCTACGCCTCTGGAAAAGCTGGTTAAGAACATTGAAGATACGGAATATTTGAAAGTTAAGAAGCTATCTCCCGCCCGATATATTTTAGTGTTATCGCATCCACTATCTCGGAACGATAAGACTATATTGATGCAAAAATTAGCGCCATTTGTGTTGACGCCAGATGATATTTTAGGTCGGGAAGATTTGAATAATCTGTTGGCTAAGTATCCTGATGTGGAGCGGAGGCATTACAAGCTCTGGATCAGCAGTTCAAATGTGTTGCGCTATCTTCTGAGTAAGCCAATACATGACAGGAGTGATTTTGCATTTAATGAGATAGTGGAGGACGCCAAGCTATACGTTCCTACTGCCAATCATGCGGACGCCATAGACAAGTTAGAATCTATGAATGTGGTAATCATCACCGGACCGGCTGGAATCGGTAAAACCACGCTTGCGGGGCAGTTAATCTTACATTATGTGTCGCAAGATTTCACGCTTGCTGTAGTGGCGGATGATATTAAGGAAGCAGAGGGTGTCTACGATCAAGAGGCTAGACAAATATTCTATTTCGATGACTTCTTGGGGCGTAACTATCTCGAAGCTCTTTCAGGACACGAGGGTGGGCAGATAGTTAATTTTGTTAAGCGCATTGTTAAAGACCCTAATAAGCGTTTTGTCTTAACGTCAAGGACTACGATTCTGAATCAGGGCAAGATACTTAACGATGTATTTGAAAATCAAAACATTGCGAGAAATGAATTCGAAGTCACACTTTCATCTATGAAAGTCATGGATAAGGCTCGGATCCTTTATAACCATATCTGGCACTCAGAGCTAGAGGGCGATTATGTAGATGAACTTTATGCGCAGAAACGGTATCGCGATTTAATCGATCATCCTAACTTCAACCCTAGATTAATTCGTTTTATTACCGATGTCCAACGCTTAGAAGGCGTAGCCCCAAAGCTATACTGGTCTCACGCTATTAATTTGTTAAACAATCCCTCTCAGGTATGGGATAACCCATACCAAGCACAGTTAGACGACTGTGGGCGTGCAATGGTCTTACTCGTGACTATGAATGGTCGTCAAATTTCTGAGGTAGACCTTGCTGAAGCGTTTGCGAGATACCTTGGTGCTCCGGGGCTGGGAAGTCTGACAGGGAAGAAGGATTTTTTGTTAAATCTTCGTCACCTTTCGGGTTCTATGCTGACCCGATTTATAGTGGGTGACACGCAGCCATTCATTCGTCTCTTCAATCCATCGCTTGGTGATTTCGTACTAAATCGCTACGCGACCAACAAGCCGGCGCTGCGAATTTGTTTCAGCAGCCTGCAAACTCTATCTTCTTTGAATACACTCAAGGATATGGTAGCTAACAAAATCATTCCTGCGAGCACTGCTGTCGATGTGGCTGATTATATATTTAGATGTATATGTGAATTAAGATTCTTGAGTTGTGAGTCCGAATTCGTTGCGCGACTATGCATGATGAGGGCTGAGTTAGGTTTGGTTTTCAGTACTTCAGATCAAAGCTTTTTGGATGCGATAGAATTCATTATTTCTTCTGATTGCGCCGGGTTATTTTTATCTTCTGCTAATGTAGTGTTATGGGCTCTCGAAAATGAGTGCGTAGGTATGGGCCCCGTTGAAAGATTTTTAGAGACTGCATGCTCCAGCAATCCCTCCTATGATGAACTATTAGTGCTAGGTGAAATAATTTCTCATTTTGGTGCTTCTGAATATGAAGCACTCACTGTGACTTACGATGAGGCAGTCACCACTTACTTGATTGAGTCTGTCGAGGATGAGTTTCCAGAGTCAGCTGTATTCAACGATTGCAGCTCGGAGTCTCAGGCGCGCAGGAATTTTAGAGAGCTGATGGAGGAGCAAGCTGGTCAGCTGGGTGCAACTGATTTGTCCGCAGTGGTAGACAGTGTCGAAGAATCAATCAATGTTGAAAAACATTATGACACTTACTTTTACGGGGGAGAGCCTGAGCCTGACTATGAGTACCGTCGAGACCAACGCATGATCTGGCCCGGCCCGTTACGCGATGAAGTCGACCCTGTCGACGATTTATTCTCGCGGGACTAAGATTTACAGTTTTTCTTCGACATTAGGTATCACCCATCAGCTTTCTTTAAGTTGCATAACTCCTGAGTTATGCAACGACTCATTCGGGCCTGATAGCAAAGGCATTGCGATGCCGCGTGAGTCTGTCGCAGGTACTCAATTACCTGCGACATGACGTGTGACAAATGTGGCATTGAGACGGAGTGATGTACCGATACCGGTCACGACTGACAGAAAATGGCCGACTTCTGCCTGTCACGAAGGGCTGAAGTCGGCCAGAAGCAGTGTAAACGCTCCATGAACCCCACACTTTAAAGGTGGGATCTATGGCTATCTTGGAATTTGCGGCGTGCAGTTCCACGGCAGCAAGGCCTCGAAGTCTTCTACGATCAAGGCTTGTGGCAGGCGCTCAAGTGCGTGGCGCAGCCACGCATAGGGCTCCTGGCCGTTGGCTTTAGCCGTCTCGACCAAACTGTAAAGTTGAGCACTGGCCGCTGCGCCTTTGGGTGTGTCGCTGAACAGCCAGTTCTTACGCCCGATAACGAAGGGCCTGATCGCACGCTCGGCGGCGTTGTTGTCGATCGGCAAGTAACCGGCTTCGGTGTAGCGAACCAACTTGATCCAGTTGCTGGCCAGGTAGCTGATGGCTTTGCCCAGTGCATTTTGCGCCGTCACTTGTGGCTGGGTTTTCTCCAGCCATGTTTGCAACTGCGCCAACACCGGCAGGCTGCTTTGCTGGCGGCTTTCGTAGCGATGTTCATCGCCGACTTCTTTTAAATCTCGCTCGATACCGTAAAGCTTGTTGATCAGATTCAGGGCGATATCAGCACGCCCGGTTTTGCCTTTAGGCTGCACCTTTTGCGCCTCGACAAACTTGCGTCGCGCATGTGCCCAACAGCCTAAACGTTCGACACCGGATTGCGCGCCCAAGGCGTTATAACCAGCGTAATCATCGGTCATCAGGTAGCCGCGATAACCTTCGAGCAGGCGCGATGGAACCTCCTGCGCCCGGCTGGTCGAGTAGTCAAAAAGGATGACAGGCTGATCCGGCGGCCCGCCGGTTTGCACCCACATCCAGGATTGACTGGTCGGCTCTCGATCAGGCTCTTTCAGCACCTGCACGCGCGTTTCGTCGCAGTGGATGACGCGACTTTCCAGCAGTCGATCACGCATCAAGTTGAGCAAGGGTTGCAGGTGTTCGCCACACTGGATAACCCAGCGTGCCAAGGTTTGTCGTGGAATATCGACGCCGTGGCGACCGAGTACTTTTTCGAAGCGATGCAGGGGCAGGCCATCGACGTATTTGGTCGTCAGCAACATCGCCAAAACGCTGGGGCTAGCCATGCTCTTTTCGATCAACTGCGCCGGTTTGTCGGCGGTGACCAGCGCGGTTTCACAGCCACGGCAGGCGTAGACCTTGCGCACATGTTTGATCACGCGGATTTGCATCGGCACGATCTCGAGCTGCTCGCTGATTTCCTCGCCAATGCTGTGTTTACGGCAACCGCAGGCACAGCTCAGCTCGTGATCGGGCAGTTCGTGAATGACTTCGATACGTGGAAGATCGACGGGCAGAGGCTTGCGTTTGCCTCGTCGTTTGCTCGGCGCTACGACCTCTTCTTCAACCGTTTCGTCGACAGACTCGGCCACGCTTTCAGCTTCGTTGAACAAGGCCATTTGCGGGGTCGCGGGATCGGCTGTCTGCTCTGACTTGCGCCCGAAAAGGCGCTGACGCAACAGCGCGTTTTCTTCTTCAAGATGAACGATCTTGCCCTTATCCGACTCGCGCTCACTCAGCATTTGCTCAAGCAGTTGCTTGAGCAAAACAGGGTCGTCAGGAAGGTCTTTGGGCATGGAAATCATGCCGTGGATTATACCGAATCAGGCGACGAATCGAGGCGTCAAAACTTGATGCGGCCGGTTGCGCCACAAATCAAAACCGTCCAATAACCAGTTGAGTTCTTGAACCGTCAGCACGATGGCTTCATCCGAACAATCCGGCGATGTTTTGAAACGCTCGGACTCCAGGCGCTTCAGCCAAAGGCAAAAGCCGTTGCGTTCCCAATATAAAATCTTCACTCGGTTTCGAGGCTTGTTGAGGAAGACGAAAAGCACCGGATCAAACACCGCGACCTTGATGTCCAGTTCGACCAGAGCGGCGAGGCCGTCGATGGATTTTCGGAAGTCGACGGGCTTGGGGTACAGATAGACTTTTTCGACTTTTGCGTCGGGACGCATCATGAGGTGCTGGCTCCGGAAAGAAATCGGGAGCACAGCATCGGGGATCAGGTGATGACTTTGAATGTGGAGTTCATGGAGCGCTTACGAAGCAGTTGCTCATGAGCCTAGAAATATATAAAAATGCTAACCTCGCATGGGCGAAGTAGCCTCAAAAGGTCATAAAAAACTCGGGGAATCGAAATGGAGGAAACGTTTTTCGGTGCTCAATTTAATGCTTTACAGAAAGGAATCGTGATGAAGTATTCCGCCATTTTTTTGTGGATTCCCGTTATAACACTTGCAGTCACATTGCCGGCCGCGGCCGTAGAACCCTCCCAGCGTCTTCAGCGCGCCTCAGGTTTGTGGAAGGTAACACCGTCCACCTCGCCGTTTTCCTGGGAGATTTGCGTCGATCAGCCAAAGGACAGGCTGATCGACGACGACTTATGGTCCGACTTCGAACAGGAATGCAAGATCGAATCGGAAAGCGGCAAAGGCGACGGCTACAATTTTAAATCAAGCTGCCCAGACGCGAAGCTGGCAGGCTCGTTCAGCGGCGATCTTGCGAAATCGTACGTACTGACGGCCGATACTTCGTTTGACTTAAACGGGAAAATCAAAACGCAGCACACCGTCATCAATGGCATCTTTCAAGGCGCATGCCCTGCGGACATGGAACCGGGGGTCAAAAAAATGCGCGGCGGTATGAAGATGAAGAGCCTGTACATTAACCGATAAGCGGTTAAAGGTTGTACATCGCATCAGCAAATTGACTGTTGCCGTCAGCATGAGAATGACCCATTTAGTAAAAAGTTGGTGATCCAAGCTCAGATAACTTGCTGGTAGCTGGCATGCATTTAGGAGCGCTCGGCTTTGCTCATATCAAGCGCTCAGGGAGCACCTACGCCATTGCTTACGAAAGGTGAGTCAAGTACGGGCAGCAAACTGTCTTTCGATAGTTTTCTTCGCGAATGAAAACTTGCCAGGAACGCTAAAGGGGGCACATTTTTCTGAACGACTCTGACGTCCGCTTCTGGCCGAGTCCCGCCTGTCCTGACCGGCAGTTGTGCGTCGATTCTGCCACCGTAATGTAAGCGTCCAGTCAAGTCATCTACCGATCCAGCTATCAGCACGAGGATGACTGCTTGCCGCCCATGCCGTAAGGTTCGCTACCAAAATCGCCACAGCCTTCCAGTGGTGGTAATACAGCAAGGAGAGCGAACAATGAACATCTTCAAATCATCAGTTCAAAACGTAGCTGCGGCCATAGGCCTCATCGCAGCAGTGACAGTCGGTGGATGCGTGATGATCCCTTACGACACGCCGGAATCAAAAGCCCAAATCCAGCGCGATCTGAAAATTGCACCATCGGATATTCAAGCCGTGTCGGAAACGAACTGGTGCTTGTTCCCATATGGAAGCGAAGGCAGCTGCAGAGCCACTCAAGGCCTGGGAGTGTTGACCAGCAAAGGCCTGATCCTCAGCCTCTACAACAACCACACCTACACTGAAACCGCACGCATCCTCCCAGAACAAGTGCAGTGCGTGAAGACAGTTGGTGGTCGCACTGGAGTCGAACCGTTCGTTGTATTCACCAAAGACCGAGCGATCATGCTCGCCGTCATTACGCCGGGTGGGCAAATGAATACGCCTGTGAAAGTCAGTTTCTTTGATTATCTGACGAAGCCAGGGCAGCACGTCTTCACTGGGACGGATGGCGGATATGTGCGCAAGTCGGGTCGACAGCAAACCGTAGGCGGAATGGTGTCAGGCACTGCCGTCCCGTGGCATACAACACTCGACGTAACCGAGGTTTTTAACCCTTGCCCGCAGGTTACAGATTAACGAGGAGTGGTGCGTTCCCTCGCAAGCGGTGCGCGCATGTCGAAGCCCGTAGAGTGAAGGATGAATGCCCGAAGGGCCGAGACGCCCCGGCGGCTCGGCTCGCGACAGCCGCCCTTGAAGAGGCACACCTTGAAACAGTCAGTACAGGGCTTTTAGCATCCGCTCAAGCGTTTGATGTCCCCAAGTCGACAGCAGCGCTACCCATTGACAATAATTGGTGCGGGAACCAGATCCGACCCTGGGCGTTGGGTCGCAAGAACTGGCTCTTTACAGGGTCGCTACGAGCGTTGCTGGGCTCGTTGAAGCATCCGCTGATCTTGGTCGATTGGTCTCGAATTGATGCCCCTGGTTGCGCTTTTTTGTTGAGAGCCGCAATCCCGCTGGCAGGTCGTTCGTTTCCTATTTATGAATGTGTTCATGAGCGGGAAGGTTGCCCCAGGTATCAAAGTCGCCTGATTAAAACGCTGGCTCAATTGCTGCCTGATGGCTGTATCCCAATCTTGGTAACTGATGCAGGCTTCCGGCGGCCATGGATGAAGGCAGTAGCCGCGCAAGGTTGGTATTACGTGGCGCGCATACGTAACCGTGAGCTTTATCGTCGCGAAGAAAGTGAGTGGTTACCCGTGAAGAATTTGTATGCTCTGGCCACCTCATCGCCC
>JTFP01000651.1_pt1 | contig 11856 bp, 9 predicted proteins | sample 235421 | NCBI WGS metagenome assembly JTFP01 (sample SAMN03067591, study PRJNA260954) | activated sludge metagenome | biome: Sludge; feature: Wastewater; isolation source: sludge from laboratory unaugmented bioreactor treating industrial wastewater | place: India:Gujarat | collected 2013-04 | reverse complement strand
CCCTGCTCCCGTTTCTCCTTGTAGCGGGTGAACAGGGTGTATTGCTCGGGATCGCGCCCGCCGATTTTTTCCCGCAGTTGCGCAAGGCCTTGAGTTTTGAAGTCGCGGGTCAGCGCTTGCTGGGCGTGTTCCAGAGCGGTCAAGGCGCTCAATGCTTCGCGTTGCAACCTGACGTAGCGGGCTTTTTCCTGTGGGTTCAAGCTGCTCATGGCTTGAATCACGTTGTTCTGAATCTGCTCAAGGGCTTGTTGCCGTGACCAGGAACTGCTGGACTGCAAGTTGCCTGATAACCCGTTGAGTCGTTGATAAGTTGACATCAGCCATACCCTTTCACGATAAGTGGAAGGGCATGGAAGCACCGTCGCGAAAACGGCCGGGGCTATCTATTTAATGATGACGTGGGCAGTGCGCGACGCGCTTGCAACCTGCTGTCCAGGCGTTTGTTGAATTCCAGCCAGGTCGCCAGAGCGCCCATCAACACCACGCCTGACAACGCGCTGAATAGCTGCATGGCCAACGCGTCGCCGGCCAGGGCGTTGAGCATGTCCGCCAGCGGTGCGAGCAGCACGCCGAGACAGAACACCTCCAGGGAATAGCGGCCCATGCGGCAAGTCTGTTGCGCCAGCCAATGGCGGGTCCAGCCGGCATGGGGCAAGAGCTTGGCGGTGACATAAGCCAGCGCCAGGAAGTGCACCAGGCGCACCGGCGACAGGTCGGTCTTGCTGATGGGGTACAGCCGTTCGCTGAGCCACGCGGGCATCAGCGCGTCATGCACCTCGGGCCAGCGCCAGGCCAGCGTGATGATCGCGGCCAGCAGCGAGTAGCCCGCCGCCGCCACAAACAGCGGCTGACGCAGCAGCGCGCGGCGCTCTGCCGGGCGCGGCCGGCGGGCATGAATCGCCGCCGCGCCGCCGAGCACAAACAGCAACTGCCAGGTGACGGGGTTGAAGTACCACACGCCATCGGCAATCGCCCGCAGGTTCCAGCCCATCCACGGCGCCAGCAGGTACACGCTCAACGACACGCCCACCACCGCCCAGGTCTGGCGCAGCAGCAACGGCAGCACCAGCGGCAGCCCGCCGAGCAGCACGATGTACAGCGGCAGCGGGTCCATCAGGTTGGGCTTGAAGCGCAACAGCAATTCATCGGTGAGCGCCTGCTGCGGGTGGGTGACGAAGTGCGTCAGGCCCATCTCTTCGACCAGGTCGCGGGTTTCCACATGGCTGTTGGCGAAGAACACGATGCCCATCAGCATCGCCAGCAAAAAGATATGCACCACATACAGCACCCAGGCGCGCCGCAGGATTTTCAGCGAGGCGATCCAATAGCCGTCGCGTTGCAGGACTTTGCCGTAGGCCAATACGGCGGCGTAACCGGCGAGGAACACAAACACCTCTGCCGCATCGCTGAAACCGATGTTGCGCAGGGTGATCTGGCCGAGGGGGTTGTGGGGGACGTGATCCCAGAAAATGAAGATCAACGCCAGGCCCCGAAAAAAATCTATGCGCGGGTCGCGTCCGTTCAGCATGGCAGCGGGCTCTTGTACGAAAGGTTTAGTAATGACTGGCGCGCGCGGCTGTTGTCTTACGCCGCACGTCGAGCGGGCGCAGGTTGGCGGTATTTGTAAGCGATTGCAAAGGCTGGGTATTACTGAATGTCTCAATGGCGGCACGGGGGGCAACATGGGCCATCACCAGAAAAATCTGGCGATGGCCGCGAAGTCCCGCAACGGCATGTGAACCTGCTGGTTTCAATAGTGCCGTCGGTGGTCCGCTTCAGCGCGGTAAAGGCTGGGTCAGAATGCGTCCATCAGCAGCACCCTGCAGGGCTTGGCTTGGTGCTCATTGATCTGTGGCACCAGCCGGGTGAAGTGTTCGGTCTGGCAATGGGTATCGAGTGCCGCCTGATCGGGCCATTGCTCGACAAAGATAAAGTGCCCCGGGTCTTTCTGATCGACAAACAGATCGTAGGCGATGCACAGCGGTTCCTGGCGGGTTTTTTCCACCAGTTCGGCGTACCACGGGCGCACCGTGTCCAGGTGTTCGGGCTTGATGAAATCTTCCGCGATGACTTTCAACATGTGATGGCTCCCTTACGCCGCAACGACTTCCTGCGGCTCAAAACTATCCGCCCGCGCCATCTGCCACATGCGCGAATAAAACTCGCCGTTCACTTCCCCGGTCAGCAATTCCCCTGGCTTGAGGAACACATGCAGCTGAGAGAACAGCTTGATTTCGGTCGCCGACATGCGTCGCACCAAATGCTTGGCCGACAGTTGCGACGGGTGTTCCAGGCCCGCTGCCGCGAGCATTTCGGCCAGGGCCTTGAGGGTGTTGCTGTGGAAGTTGAACACGCGCTGGGCCTTGTCCGGCACGACCAGGGCGCGTTGGCGCAGTGGGTCCTGGGTGGCGACGCCGGTCGGGCATTTGTTGGTGTGACAGCTTTGCGACTGGATGCAGCCGATGGCGAACATGAAGCCGCGCGCCGAGTTGGCCCAATCGGCGCCGATGGCCAGCACGCTAGCGATGTCGAAAGCGCTGACGATCTTGCCGCTGGCGCCGAGTTTGATCTTGTCGCGCAGGTTCAAGCCCACCAGGGTGTTATGGACGAACAGCAGGCCGTCGCGCAGCGGCACGCCGATGTGGTCGGTGAACTCCACGGGCGCGGCGCCAGTGCCGCCCTCCTTGCCGTCGACCACGATAAAGTCGGGGAGGATGCCGGTTTCGAGCATGGCCTTGGCGATGCCCATGAATTCCCACGGATGACCGAGGCAGAACTTGAAGCCCACCGGCTTGCCGCCAGACAACTCACGCAATTGGGCGATGAAATGCATCAACTCGATAGGCGTGGAAAACGCGCTGTGGCGCGACGGCGAGACGCAATCTTCGCCCATCAGGATGCCGCGTGTCTCGGCGATTTCCTGGGTGACTTTGTGCTTGGGCAGAATCCCGCCATGGCCAGGCTTGGCGCCCTGGCTCATCTTGATTTCAATCATGCGTACTTGCGGGTTCTGGGCCTGCACCGCGAAGCGTTCCGGGTCGAAATGGCCGTCGCGGGTGCGGCAGCCGAAGTAGCCGCTGCCCAGTTCCCAGGTCAGGTCGCCGCCGTTTTCGCGGTGATAGGGGCTGATGCTGCCTTCGCCGGTGTCGTGGGCGAAGTTACCCAGCTTGGCGCCCTGGTTGAGCGCGCGGATCGCGTTGGCGCTCAGAGAGCCGAAGCTCATGGCCGAGATATTGAATACCGAGGCCGAGTACGGCCGCTTGCATTGCGGGCCGCCGACCATCACGCGAAACGAGCTCGGGTCAGTCAACGGCGCGGGGCGCATGGAGTGGCTGATGAACTCGAAGCCCGACTGGTACACGTCGATCAGGGTGCCGAAGGGTTTGTCGGCGGTTTGGTTCTTGGCGCGCGAGTAGACCAATGAGCGTTGCGCCCGGGAAAAGGGCAGGGCGTCGCTGTCGGACTCCAGCAGGTACTGGCGGATCTCCGGGCGAATGCCCTCGACCAGGTAACGGATATTGCCCAGGATCGGGTAGTTGCGGCGTATCGCGTGGGGGCTTTGCAGCAGGTCGAAGAGGCCGAGCAGGCTGAGGGCGCCGGTGACCAGGGTAATGGGCCATAACCATTCATGTTCGACAAAGGGCAGGCTGGCGAGGGTGAACATCACGCATACGGCAAACACCGCGTAGCGGCTTAGCAAGGACAGGCTCATACGGTTACCTTGGGATCGGACTCTTCTGGTCGGTGCGGCATTCTGCGCCAGTAAGGAAACCCTGAACAACCTGTAGGTGCATTCGCTTGGGTCGCATAGACACGGCGGACTGGCCCGATATAGACAGTTGGCGTGAGGCGTTCCGGCCTTACCTCTAAGGCCGTTCCAGTGTCTGGAGCGGCTTTTTTTGACGGCGGCACTGACCGCTCGTCGCCCTCCCTCAGCGCCTATTCAACTGTCGGTTGAATATATCGACAATCCATGTAGAGTTGCTCGTTAACGAATAACGTTAAGCATTAAGCGATGATCAGAAGCTTTAAATGCACTGAAACCCAAAAACTGTTTGAAACCGGTCGAACCCGACGTTGGTCCGCTGTCGTTTCCGTGGTGGAACGAAAGCTGAGCATGCTGGATGCGGCGGTTGAACTCGCTGACTTGCGCTCACCGCCCGGGAATAGGCTGGAACCGTTATACGGTGACAGAGAGGGGCAACACAGTATCCGAATCAATGGTCAATTCCGGGTCTGTTTCATTTGGGGGCCTCACGGCCCTGAAAATGTTGAAATTGTGGATTACCACTGAGGTGAATGATGTTTAAGAATGGCATGCGACCTGTACATCCTGGGGAAATACTCAAGGAAGAGTACCTGGAGCCGCTGGGCCTGACCGCAGCCGCTCTCGCAAGGGCGCTGCATGTTTCCGCCCCTACGGTGAATGACATTGTATTGATGCGTCGGAGCATCAGTGCGGACGTTGCATTACGCCTGGCAGTCGCGTTGGAGACATCTGCACAGTTCTGGCTGAACCTGCAGACCGCCTATGATCTGCGCACTGCGGAAATTGCCAAAGGCGCCCAGATTTACAAAGAAGTCGAGAGAGTTGCGCATTGCGCATGAGCTCGTATCGGGTCCTATTCGAACTCGATGGAAAGTTCGGGCGTTGATCCAACCGTTGCGTGATGCTTTTTCGAACGGGCCTACACCGCTGTTTGGCGAATGGGCAGCACCACCCGGAACGTGGTGCCTTTGCCCAGTTCGCTGCTGACGGAGATTTCGCCATGGTGTTTCTTGACGATGCCGTAGGAGAGTGACAGCCCCAACCCGGTGCCTTCGCCCACCGGCTTGGTGGTGAAGAACGGATCGAAGATTTTCAGCTGGGCGTCCGGGGCAATCCCGCAGCCGTTGTCCGCGATTTCCAGCCAGATGTTCTCGCCGTCCACGCCGTCGCTGATGGTTATGGTGCCGCGCTCCGGCCCGATGGCTTGCGCTGCGTTGATCACCAGGTTCATCACCACTTGGTTGAGCTGCGAGGCCAGGCATTCGATTTCCGGCAAGGGCGCATAGTGCTTGATGACGTCGGCTTTGTACTTGAGCTCGCTGGCGACGATGTTCAGGGTCGAATCGATGCCTTGTTGCAGGTTTGCCCACTGCCAGGTCTGGTCGGTGTCCACTCGGGAAAAGTCTTTCAAGTCCTTGACGATCTGCGCCACACGGCCAATGCCTTCCTTGGATTCGTGAATCAGCGTCGGAATATCTTCCCTGAGAAAGTCCAGGTCCAGGCGTTGGCGCAGGGCTTGGAGCTGATCGTCGCCGATCGCGGCTTCGGCCTGGCGGTAGGCATCGAGCATCTGCTGCAGCTGTTTGAAATAGCCTTCGAGGGTGCCGAGGTTGGAGGAGATGAACCCTACCGGGTTGTTGATCTCGTGCGCCACGCCCGCGGCCAGTTGCCCCAGGGACGCCAGTTTTTCCGATTGCACCAACTGGCTTTCGAGCTGTTTGCGCTCGTCGATCTCCAGTTGCAGGGCCTGGCTGGTCTGGGTCAGCGCTTGGGTACGCTGTTCCACCAACAGCTCCAGCTGGCTGGTTTGCAAGGATGCGCGGCGGGCCATGTCCCATTTGGCGGTCAGGGTGTTGGCCATTTGCTGGACTTCGATATTGTCGAACGGCTTTTTCAGGATCAGCAGCCGGTCATGGGCACGCAGGCGAAACAGCAGCTCTTCCCAGGAATAATCCGAGTACGCCGTACACACCACCACCTGCAGGTTCGGGTCGACCTTCCACAGTTCTTCGATGGTTTGCGCGCCGTCCCAGCCTTGGGGCATACGCATGTCGACGAAGGCCAGGGCGTAGGGCAGTTGCGCCGCCATGGCCGTCTCGAGCAGTTGTAAACCTTCCTGCCCACCGTAGGCGGAGTCCAGCTCGAACAGCGGGCTTTGCGGTTGTTTGTCGCTGGTGCCGAACAGCGCGGCTTCCATCGCGTCCAGGGCCTGGTTCTGTTCCAGGGGCGGCTTGAGGATCTTGCGAAAATCTTCGTGAATCGAGGGCGTGTCGTCGATCAGCAGAATGCGCCGGTTCGGTGGTTGGTTCATGCGGGGCCTGCAGCATCGTTGAGGGGGATTTGCAAGGTGAACAGCGCGCCTTTGCCCGGACCATCGCTATAGCCGGTAAGCCGGCCATTCATTTCAATCGCCGCCAGGGCGCAGCTGTGCAGACCGAAGCCATGGCCTTCCTTGCGAGTGGTGAAGCCGTGGGTGAAGATCCGCGTCATGTTTTCGGCGGGGATGCCTTCACCTTCGTCTTTGACGCTGATTTGCAGGATGTTGTCCTCTATCGTCTGGATCGACAACGTAATCTGCCGAGGCCGGTCGGTCAGGTTGGACATGGCGTACTTGGCGTTGCTGATCAGGTTGACCATGATCAGCAGCAGCCGGTGTTTGTCGGCCATGATCTGCGGTACGTCGGCGTATTCCTTGACCACCGTCACATGATGGCGATTCAGCGCGCCGGAATTCATGCGCAGCGCGTCGTCCATCAGGGCGCTGACCTGCAAGGGCTCCAGCACGCTGGAAACGCCGGCGTAGGATTGCTGGGTGGAGACGATGTCCTTGATGTGGTCGACGCTTTTGCTCAATTGCGCCAGCTCGTCGGTCAGGCCCTGTTGCTCGACGGCAATGGCTTCCACCAATTGGTTGAGGTAGCCCGGCAGCAGTTTGCCTTTTTCGTCTTCGCGCAGGTAAGTGCCCAGGTCATCGGGGTGTTCGTTGATCAACTGCATGGCCTTGCCCAACCCCAGTGCTTTGCTGGTGCGCAGCTTACGGGCGACCAGGTCGGCGGAGATGTTCACGCTGTTGAGCACGTTGCCCACATTGTGCAACACATTGGTTGCGATTTCCGCCATGCCGGCCTGGCGGGCGCTGTCGAGCAGTTCGCTTTGCGCATCCCTGAGCTGGCGCGTGCGTTTTTCCACGCGCTGTTCCAGGCTGGCATTGGCGGTGTGCAGGGCGCGGTTGACGCGGTTGATCACGGTGAAACTGCGCAACAGCCTGATGGCCAGGTACAGCAGCAATGCCACCAGCAGGGTGGAGAACACCAGCAAGTAGTTGTGATACTTCTGGTCGATCAGGTCGGCGGCCTGCTGATCCTGGTTGAGGTGGGTGGTCAGCTCGTCCAGGCGTTCGGCCACGGGAACCGCGGCGATGCGTTCCAACAAGGTGTTGACCAGCGGCTGTTCGCGCAGGATCAGCGCGACGTGGTTGCTGAGAATCTCCACCGGCAGGTGGAAGTCGGCCGGCAAACGTTCTTTGTTCACCGCCAGCAGGTTCAGGCCCAACAGAATCTCAGCCGCGCGGTCGGCACTGGCGACCTGGGCGAACTCCATGCTGCTGAGCAACAGGTCATAGGTGTCGGTGGCCACGCTTTGCAGTGGCAGCCGCTGTTCGTCGTCGAGCCGTGTGAACGCGGCCTGGATATCGTTTTCAGCGGTCGGCAGGAACGCCAGGGAGTTGCGCAGCACTGCGTTATGGGACTTGAACTGGTCGACCAGTCGCGCTTTGTCCTGGATCGCCGCCTGACCGGCATCCAGGCTGGCTTGCCAGCCGGGCAGGTCGTTGGGCGCGTGATACGACTCGTGCTGGCGCAGTTCCTCCCAGATTCTTGTGATCTGCGTCAGCGGCGTCACCAGGGGGTCGTAGTTGTGGGTCAGGGCGATTCTGGCCTTGAGCACCTCACTGTCCCACTGCGCGTTGAGCTGCTGCATCTGGCGGATCAGGTCGCGGGATTCGGTGTAACGGCTGGTCTGGTCAGTACTTGATTTGATGTACAGGAACACCAGTATCGATGCCAGCAGCAGGGTCGCGGTGCCCAGTAGTAGTTGGATGACGTAGTGGCGGGAGAGTCTCATGACCGTCTGCTCATAAAGGTTTGCCCGCCCATTGGCCGGTCAGGGTCTTGAGAAACTTGATGATCTGGTCCTTGTCTTCCGCCGAGGGCACGCGCCCCAGTTGGAATGTGAACATCACGTCCACGGCTTCTTCGAGGGTCTTGGCCGAGGCGTTGTGAAAATACGGCGCGGTGACGGCGACGTTGCGCAGGCTGGGCACCTTGAACACGTTACGGTCTTCTTCGTCGTGGGTCACCAGATAGCGGCCCAGGTCGGTCTCGGCGGGCGGGCGGCCCTTGAAATAATCATCCATCACGCCGAACTTCTGGAACATGTTGCCGCCGATATTCATGCCTTGATGGCAGGCGATGCAGCCATATTCCTTGAAGCGTTGGTAGCCGTATTTTTCTTCGATCGTGAGGATCTCGGTATTGCCCAGCAAGTACTGGTCGAAGCGGGAGTTGGGCGTGAGCAATGTGCGTTCATACGTCGCCAGGGCATTTTGCACGTTGGCCGCCGTCACGCCGTCGGGGTACACCTGACTGAAGGCGGCCTGGTACTGCGGCATGGCGGTGAGGTTGTCGACCACGGTTTTCCAGTCGCTGCCCATTTCCACCGGGCTGATGACCACTTGTTCGATCTGGGCCTCGAGGGTATCCACCCGACCGTCCCAGAACTGCTTGAAATTCAGGCTGGCGTTGAACACCGTGGGTGTGTTGAGTTTGACCGGCTTGCCATCAAAGCCCAAGGAAAACGGCTTATCGTCGCCCCCGCCCGTTGCCAGTTGGTGGCAACTGGCACAGGACAGGCTGTCATTGACCGACAGGCGTTTCTCGTTGAACAACTGGCGACCCAGCTCAACTGTTGCCACATCCAGCAGCGGCACCGGCGGCAGTGGTTTGAGCGGCTCATCCAGTGGCGCGGCCGCCGCGGGCAGGGCGGCGGCAACCCCGAGGGCGACGGCAAGGCCGAGTGCCCAGGGTGACGGGCGAGGAGAGCGGGTGAGGGGACGGATCAAGCGTTCGTTCCTTGGATAGACAGTCACTGGGGGGGCATCAGGCTGCGTTGCCCGGCTTGCATCAATTGGGCGAATTCAGCGGCCGCCACGGCTTTGCTGAACAGGAAACCCTGGCCCTCTTCACAACGGTGGGCTTTGAGGAATTCCAATTGCTCAAGGGTTTCGACGCCTTCGGCAATGATGTTCAAGTCCAGGCTCTTGCCCAGGCTGATGATGGCACTGATCAGTTGTGCGTCCTGGCTGTTTTCGCCCAGGCCGCGCACGAAGGATTGATCGATCTTCAACACATCGATGGGAAACCGGCGCAAGTAACTGAGGCTGGAATAGCCGGTGCCGAAATCGTCGATCGACAGCCGCACGCCCAAGGCTTTGATGTCTTGCAGGGTGACGAGCGTGTCCTCGACGTTTTGCATCAGTACGCTCTCGGTGATTTCCAGTTCAAGCAAACTGGGCGTCAGGCCGGTGCGTTGCAGAATGGCCGCCAGGTTGGCGACAAAATTGCGCTGGCGAAAATCAATCGCCGAAATATTCACCGAGATACACAGTGCAGGCAGGCCGGCGGCGCGCCAGGCTTGTGCTTGCTCGCAGGCTTGGCGCAACACCCATTGGCTCAAGGGCACGATCAGGCCGCTGTCTTCGGCCACGGGAATGAAGGCTGACGGGTAGATCCAGCCGTGGTCGGGCTGGTGCCAGCGAATCAGGGCTTCGGCGCCGACGATCCGCCCGCTGCTCAAATCCAGTTTCGGTTGGTAGTGCAAAATGAACTCATCGCGCTGCAAGCCCTGCCGGATCGCGCTTTCCAGGCTCTGCTGGGCCTGGGCGCGCAGGTTCATCTCGTTGACGAAGAAACTGAAGTCGTTGGGGCCATGGGCTTTGCTGGTGTGCATGGCGGTTTCGGCGTTCTTGATCAGCTCCACCGCGCTGAAACTGTCGTTGGGGTAGATGCTGATGCCCAGGCTTGCGGTGACACTCAAGTCATGCCCGGCCACATAGTGTGTCGTGCTGATGGCGCCGAGCAGTTTTTCGGCAATGTACTGGGTTTGCTGGGGATGCTTGATGTCGTTGAGGATCAGCACGAACTGGTCGGAGCCGTAGCGAAACACCGAATCCGACGCGCGCACCGTGGCCACCAGGCTTTGGCTGACCTGCTTGAGCATTTCATCGCCGACCGGGTAGCCCAGGGCATTGTTGATGCGCTTGAAGCGGTCCAGGCCGATAAACATCACGGCCAACTGGGTGTCATGGCGCCTGCAGACGGCAATGGCCTGCGTCAGCCGGTCGCCCAGCAGGGTGCTGTTGGGCAGTTCGGTCAGGGCGTCGTATTGCAGCAGATGTGAGACCTTCAGCAGTTCCTGCACGCGTTCTTCGACCGTGCGCTCCAACCCCATCAGTTTGAGCGCGGCATCCTGGGCCAACTGCCATTTCCAGGTCAGCGCGCTGGCCATCTGACGGATTTCCAGGTTGTCGAACGGTTTTTTCAGGATCAGCAACTGGTCGCTGTATTGGATGCGCGCTTCGATGGCTTCGAAGGAATAGTCCGAGTAGGCCGTACACAGGGCGATCTGCAGGTTCGGGTCGACGTTCCACAGTTGTTCGATGGTTTCCAGGCCGTCCCAGCCCGGCGGCATACGCATATCGATGAACACCAGGGCGTAGGGCGCGTTGTCGGCCAGGGCCTGGTTGACCAGGGCGAGGGCTTCCTGGCCCTGATAGGCGGAGTCCAGCACGAAAGTCTGGCGCACGGTGGGGGCGGTGCCGAACAGGGTTTCTTCGATGCTGTCCAGGGACTGGCCGCCTGTGGTATCGGCGCACAGGATCTTGCGGAAATCCTCGTGGATGGAGGCCGCGTCATCGACGATCAGCACCCGTCGATTGGCCCTTCCTGAGCACGGATTCATGGCTGACACCGGGACGCAGGTAACTGAAGATTCTTACGCATCGGGCTTCCTTACCTTGAATGCTTCAATAAACGGGGAACAGTCATGGCTTCATGCTACTAGCATAGTCGGGTCCCTTGAATAAGTACGCCAGTTGGCGTCAAATCACCCTCAGTTACCCCAGCCTGCATCTAGCGCTCATTGCTTATGCAAGTACAGTGATCGATCACGCCGGGGCGCAATGAAGCAACCGAGTACCATCGCCAGGAGGTGTCGCCATGGATGAACAAACTGCTACGACGTCCCCTTACAGACCTACTATTTTGCTGGTCGACGATGAAGAATCGATCCTCAACAGCCTGCGCCGCCTGCTGCGGGGCCAGCCTTATGATGTGCTGCTGGCCAGCAGTGGTGCCCAGGCCCTGGAAATCATGGCTGCCGAGCCCGTCGACCTGCTCATGACCGACGCGCGCATGCCCGCGATGGACGGGGCGATGCTGCTGGCCGAGACCCACCGACTGTACCCGGCCACTACGCGCATCCTGCTGACTGGCTATGCCGACATGACCATGATGATCAAGGCGATCAACGAAGGTCAGATCCACCGCTATATCAGCAAGCCCTGGAACGACGAGGAAATGCTCCTGACGTTGCGCCAGTCCCTCGAACACCAGCATTCCGAACGCGAGCGCGTGCGTCTTGAGCAGTTGACCCGCGATCAGAACGAGCAGTTGAAGGCCCTCAACGCCACCCTGGAAAAGCGCGTCGAAGCGCGCACCAGCGAGCTGCAGCAAACCGCCGACATGCTCGACCTGGCCTACGACGAGCTCAAGCGCAGCTATGTGACCGGCACCGAAGTGTTTTCGCTGCTGGCCAACCTGCGCCTGCCCAAGCAGAAGCAGACCAACCGCCAGTTGATCGAGCTGATCCGCGTGTACTGCAAAGCCCAGGCGCTGGACGAAGCCAGCGCCCGTGACCTGACCATGGCCGCCGCGCTCTACAACATCGGCAAATTGAGCTGGAGCGACGGCATGATGGCCGTCCCGTCGGAACTGCTGCACAGCAACGACCGTGAACGCTATCGGAATGCT
>JTFP01000085.1_pt1 | contig 11972 bp, 8 predicted proteins | sample 235421 | NCBI WGS metagenome assembly JTFP01 (sample SAMN03067591, study PRJNA260954) | activated sludge metagenome | biome: Sludge; feature: Wastewater; isolation source: sludge from laboratory unaugmented bioreactor treating industrial wastewater | place: India:Gujarat | collected 2013-04 | reverse complement strand
ACCGTCAATATCAAGGCCAACCCTGCGGCGGTGAAACCCACCGACGACGAGGTCAAGGCTTACTACGACCAGCACGCCAAAGAGTTCATGACCCCGGACCAGGTGGTCATCGACTATCTGGAGTTGAAGAAGTCGTCTTTCTTCGACCAGGTCACCGTCAAGGACGATGAACTGCAGGCAGCGTATGAGAAAGAAACCGCCAACCTCGCTGAGCAGCGTCGTGCGGCGCACATCCTGATTGAAGTCAACGACAAGGTCACCGACGCCCAAGCCAAGGCCAAGATCGAGGAAATCCAGGCGCGCCTGGCCAAGGGTGAGCAGTTCGAAGCCCTGGCCAAGGAGTTCTCCCAGGACCCGGGTTCGGCCAGCAATGGCGGTGACCTTGGTTTTGCCGGTCCTGGCGTCTACGATCCGGACTTCGAAGCTGCCCTGTACGCCTTGAATAAGGACCAGGTCTCGGCACCGGTGCGCAGCACCTTCGGTTGGCACCTGATCAAGCTGTTGGGCGTTGAAGCGCCAGAAGTGCCATCGTTCGCCAGCCTGAAAGACAAGCTGACCCACGAGCTCAAGAACCAACAGGTTGAACAGCGTTTTGTCGAAGCGACCAAGCAATTGGAAGATGCGGCGTTCGAAGCCTCCGACCTGGCTCAGCCGGCCTCCGATCTGAAGCTGACCGTTCACACCTCTGCGCCGTTTGGTCGCGAAGGCGGTGAGGGTGTCGCGGCCAACCGTGCCGTGGTCACTGCCGCGTTCAGCCCGGAAGTGTTGGATGAGGGTGCCAACAGCACCGCCATCGAGCTCGACCCGGAAACCATCATCGTGCTGCGGGCCAAAGAGCATCTGAAGCCTACGCAACTGCCGCTGGAAAGCGTGGCAGCGGCGATCCGCACCCAGATGACCAAGGAACGCGCCAGCGCGGCCGCCAAGACTCACGCTGACGAGTTGATCGCCAGCTTGCGTGATGGCAAGACCCCGCTGAACCAGCCCGTTGATGGCCAGGCCTGGAAAGTCACCGAAGCGGCTACCCGTAGCCAGGAAACGATCGACCCGGTGGTGCTGCAAGCCTTGTTCCGCATGCCCAAGCCTGCGTCCAAGGACAAGCCGACCTTCACCACCGTGACCCTCGCTGATGGCAGCCTGGTGATCGTGCGCTTGAACGGCGTCACCGAAGCGGCGGCTCCATCGGACGATGAGAAGGCGCAATACCGTCGTTTCCTCGCTTCCCGTGTTGGGCAGCAAGATTTCGCGGCGTACCGCAAGCAGCTGGAAACCAAGGCTGAGATCAAGAAGTACTGATCTCGGTTTGAATAAAAAGCCCCCGGCCTGAAAAGACCGGGGGCTTTTTCATGGGCGTTTGCAAAGGGCCAGCAACATCAACGCCACTACCGCCCAGGGAAACGCGAGCACGCCCCAGCTCTGCAGCAACAACCCGCCCGCCAGACCGCCGCCGGCAATGCCCAGGTTCCATACCGTCACCAGCATCGACTGCGCGGCGTCCGCCGACTCGCCTGCCGACTTGGCCAGGGCGGTTTGCAGTAAGGCTGGTAGGCCACCGAATGCCAGCCCCCAGGCCGCGACGGCGATGTAGATGATCGCCGGCGAGTCGATCCAGAACGCCAACGCCAGCGCCGAAAGGCCAAACAGCATGCAACTGAGTAGCACCAGCGAGCGCAGCCATCGATCGATCAGCAGGCCCACCAGCCAGATGCTCAACAACGCCGTCAGGCCAAACACCAGCAGTACCCGGTCGATATCGGCCTGGATGCCGGCGGGCTCCAGCAGGGGGGCGATGTAGGTATAGAGAATGTTGTGCGCCAGCACGTAGGTAAAGGTCACCCAAAGCACCGGGCGAATACCGCGCAACCTCATCACCTGGCGCAGGCCCAGGCGCTGTTGTGCTGCTTGGCCGGCAAAGTCCGGGAGTTGCCAGCGCGCCCAGAGCAGCAATGCCAGCGTCAGCCCGGTCATGATCGCAAAACTCAAGCGCCAGCCAACGAGGGTGCCCAGCAGGGTGCCGGCCGGCACGCCCAGGGTCAGGGCCAGCGGTGCGCCAAGCATTGCGATGGCAATCGCCCGGCCTTGCAGGTGAGGGGCGACCATACGACTGGCGTAACCGGCCAACAGGGCCCAGAGCAACCCGGCGAATACCCCGGCGAAAAAGCGCGCTACCAGGGTCAGCCCGTAGTGGCTGGATACGGCCGTCACGCTGTTGACCAGGGCGAAGCCAGCAATGGCCACCAGCAGTAGGGGGCGTCGGCGCCAACCCCGCGTCAGCAGCGTCAAGGGGATGGCCGCGAGCAATGATCCGAGTGCGTAGAGCGTGACCAGTTGGCCAACCAGGGCGGGCGACACACCCAGGCCTGCGCCCATCTGCGGCAAGAGCCCCGCAGGCATGGCTTCGGTGAGGATGGTGATAAAACCCGCGCAAGCCAGGGCCAACAAGCCTCCCAGCGGCAGCACGTCAGGCTCGGCGTTCGCCGGGCAATGGGTAAGTGAAGGGTTGTCGCTCATGACGCTTGATCCATATAAAAGGGGCAAGGCGGCAGAGTAAGGGGCTGTGCTGTGCGGAAAAACAGGCTAAGGTTCCGAACTTAGCGGACGTAGGTGTCCGCAATCAGTCGAGACGTGATCATGGACAGCTTGAGCAGCCTGTCGGTATTTGTGCAGGTGGCGGAGACGCGCAGCTTCACCGTCGCCGGTCGCGTGCTGGGGGTATCGTCGTCGGCCGTGGGCAAAAGTATCGCGCGCATGGAAGAGCGCCTGGGCGTCAGGCTGTTTCACCGCAGCACGCGCAGTATCACCCTGACCAGCGAAGGCTCGCTGTTTCTTGAGCGTTCCCGGCGCATTCTGGCCGAGGTCGAGGCGGCCGAGCAGGAATTGACGGACGCCAGCGCCACGCCCCGCGGCAAGTTGCGCGTCAGCCTGCCGCAGGTACGCGGCTTGTTGATGCCGGTGCTCAGCGACTTTATGCGCGCCTACCCGGATATCGAGTTGGATGTGGATTTTTCCGACCGCATGGTGGACGTGATCGAGGAAGGTTTCGATGCGGTGATTCGCACAGGCAAGCCCGAAGATTCGCGCTTGATGGCGCGGCATCTGGGCTATTACCAGTTGGTGCTTGTGGGCACGCCGGGCTACTTCGCTCAACACGGCACCCCGCAGCAACCGCAGGATCTCAATGATCACGCGTGCCTGCGGCACAAATTCTGCGCCACCGGCAAGCTGGAAAACTGGCCGTTGCGTCACCTGCCGGGCGCCGCCGAGCCGACCTTGCGTACACCGCTGGTCAGTACCACCATTGAGTCCCTCAACCATGTGGTACACGAGGGATTGGGCATCGCCTGTCTGCCCGACTACATGGTCAACGAGGCCGTGGGACAGGGGCGCTTGCTACGGGTGTTGGATGATTATCTCGAACACCGTGGCAGTTTCTGGATATTGTGGCCTTCAAGTCGTCATGCATCTGCCAAGTTGCGCGTGTTTATTGACCATATGTGCGCCGGGCTTTTCCCTGCAGGCACCGCTGTGTAGGCTTGTGACGTTTTATCGACAGGAATGCGCGCGCCAAGGCCTCGTTCTGTTGCACAATACCGCCCAGACCGTTTTCCTCAGGATTTTCAATGTCGACATCATTTCACTTGCGTAGCCTCGGGTTGGCGCTGGTGTTGGCGGGCGCCACGGGCTGCTCGTCACCCAAGACCGCTATTTACGAGCACGAGAATTTCGACGACTCCGGTACGTTCTCCCGTAATTACCCGGTCAGTGACATCGCCGCGTGCGAGGCCGCACGCCGTGCCTTGCTGAGCCAGGGCTACATCATCACCAGCAGCGATCCGAAGCTGGTGGTGGGTAACAAGAGTTTCCAGCAGACCGGCGAAACTCACATGCAGATCAGCTTCAATGTGGTGTGTGCCAATGATGGCAAAGGTAAAAGCCACTCGACGATGTTTGCCAACGCCCTGCAGGATCGTTATGCGCTGAAGAAGGTCAACAACTCCGCCAGCCTGGGTGTGGGTGTGCTGGGCTCGGTGTCGATGCCGATCGGCTCCACCGACGACTCGATGGTGAAGGTGGCGAGTGAGACTGTCTCGGCGCCGAAGTTCTACGAGCGCTACTTCGCGCTGGTGGATGTGTTCCTGCCCCAAGAGGTGAAGAAGACCGAACATATTCCCGAACAGCCCAAGGCTGAACTGGGGGTGCCGGAACCCAAAGTTGCCCCGGCAGCGGAGCAGGTGCCAGCGCCGAAGGAAGAACCTGTAGCGCCGGCCGTCTCGACGCCGGTTACACCGGCACCGGAGCCTGCGCCGATCGTCCCGCAGGCAGAACCGAGCCCTGCGCCGGCACCGGCACCTGCGCCAACCACGCCGGACCTGCCGCCGCCGACAGAGGCGATTCCGCCCCTGCCGACGCCCGCGCAGTAAGTCAGACCGCTACGGGATTGGTCTTGTCGACATTGATCCCGTAGCGACTGATCGCCTCACTGATTTTCTCGCGACCTATCAGCCCGTCATCGGCCAGCGCCTTCAGTGCCGCCAGCACAATGAAATGCCGGTCCACCTCGAAGAATTCGCGCAAGGCCTCCCGGGTATCCGACTGCCCGAAGCCGTCCGTGCCCAGCGCTACAAAGCGTCGGTTCGGCACAAAGGGGCGGATCTGGTCGGCGAACAGCTTCATGTAGTCAGTGGCCACCAGCACCGGACCCGTATGCCCGGCCAAGCATTGCTCGAGGTAACTCAAGCGCGGCTCGTGTTCCGGGTGCAACAGGTTCCAGCGTTCGGCTTCATGCCCGTCACGGCGCAGCTCGGTCAGGCTGGGCGCACTCCATACGCTGCTGTGTACGGCGAAATCCTTGTCGAGCAACGCTGCCGCGGCGATCACTTCCCGCAGGATCGAACCGCTGCCCATCAATTGCACCTGTGCCTGCTGGTGTGTGCTCAGCGGATACAAACCCTTGAGAATGCCTTCTTCCACGCCTTCGGGCATTGCCGGGTGCGGGTAGTTCTCGTTGAGCAGGGTGATGTAGTAGTAAATGTCCTCCTGCTCGACATACATGCGCCGCATGCCTTCGCGAATGATCACCGCTAGTTCGTAGGCAAAAGTTGGGTCATACGACACACAGCACGGAATCACCGACGCCAGGATATGGCTATGCCCATCATCGTGCTGCAAGCCTTCGCCCATCAGGGTGGTGCGCCCGGCCGTGGCACCCAGCAGGAAGCCGCGTGCCCGGGCATCGCCTGCCGCCCAGGCCAGGTCGCCGACGCGCTGGAAGCCGAACATCGAGTAGAAGATGTAGAAGGGCACGGTCATCAGAGCATGGTTGCTGTAGGACGTACTCGCCGCGATCCAAGAGGAAATCGCACCGGACTCATTCAGACCTTCCTGCATGATCTGTCCGTCCTTGCTCTCTTTGTAGTAGCTCAGTTGCCCGGCGTCCTGTGGGGTGTAGAGCTGGCCGACGGCGGAGTGAATGCCGATCTGACGGAACAGGCTTTCCATGCCGAAGGTGCGTGATTCGTCCGGCACGATGGGCACGATCAGCTTGCCCAGGTGCGGGTCCTTGAGCAGTGTGCCGAGAATCCGCACAAAGGCCATGGTGGTAGAGATGGCGCGCTCGCCGGTGTCTTTGAGCTGGGTCGCGAAAGCGCTCAGTTCAGGAATCTGCAGCGACTCGACGGCGCTGTGGCGCGCCGGCACGTAGCCGCCCAACGCCTGGCGCCGGGCGGCGAAGTAGCGCGCCTCTTCGCTGTCGGCAGCCGGCTTGAGGTAAGGAATTTCAGCCAACTGCTCGTCGGGGACTTCCAGGCCGAAGCGATCACGGAACGCTCTGACGGCGTCGGCGCCCATTTTTTTCAGCTGATGGTTGATGTTCTGGCCTTCGCCGGCTTCGCCCATGCCGAAGCCCTTGACGGTTTTCGCCAGGATCACCGTGGGTTGGCCTGAATGACTCATGGCGGCAGCATAGGCGTTATAGACCTTGTCCGGGTCATGACCGCCGCGTGAGAGTTTCCAGATGTCCTCGTCTGACAGGTCCGCAACCAATGCCAGCAACGCCGGGTATTTGCCGAAGAAATGTTCGCGCACGTAGGCGCCGTCCTGGGATTTGTAGTTCTGATAATCACCGTCCACGCACTCCATCATGCGTTGGCGCAGCAGCCCGCTCTGGTCTTTTTCCAGCAGCGCATCCCAGCCGCCGCCCCAGATTACCTTGATCACGTTCCAGCCGGCCGCGCGGTAGAGGCTTTCGAATTCCTGGATCACCTTGGCATTGCCGCGTACTGGGCCGTCCAGGCGCTGTAGGTTGCAGTTGACCACGAAGATCAGGTTGTCGAGTTTTTCACGCCCGGCCAGGGAAATGGCGGCCAGGGATTCCGGCTGGTCCATTTCGCCATCACCGAGGAACGCCCAGACCTTGCGGCCCTGGTGCTGCTTGAGCGCACGCAACTCCAGGTAGCGCATAAAGCGCGCCTGGTAGGCGGCGGTGATCGGTCCGAGCCCCATGGACACGGTGGGGAATTGCCAAAAATCCGGCATCAGCCGTGGGTGCGGGTAGGACGACAAGCCTGCACCGCCCGTTTCGCGGCGGAAGTTGTCGAGCTGAGCCTCGCTGATGCGACCTTCGAGATACGCGCGGCCGTAGATGCCGGGGGAGGAGTGGCCCTGGATGTAGACCAGATCGCCATCGAAGGTGTCGGTACGCCCACGGAAAAAGTGGTCGAAGCCGACGTCATACAGCACGGCGGCCGATGCGTAGGTGGCGATATGCCCACCGACGCCGGAGTGTTTACCGGCGCGCAGCACCATGGCCATGGCGTTCCAGCGGATAAACGCACTGGTGCGGCGTTCGAGGGCCAGGTTGCCAGGGTAGGGCAACTGGCGGTCCAGCGGGATCGTGTTGATGTAGGGCGTGGTTACCCGGCCGTAGACGTCACCATGTTGCGCCACGTCGAAATCCAGCAACTGGTCGATCAGGTAGTGGGCACGCGGGCGGCCTTCGGTGGACAGCACCGATTCGATGGCTTCCAGCCATTCGCGGGTTTCCTGTGGGTCGTCGTCCAGTCTTACTGCGGTATTCGGGGTCATGTGAGGCTCCAGGGTCGGCGAATATCAAGCAGCGTGCTCCTTGTGGGAGCGGCGCGCATATAGTTGCAATTGCAACTACATGTCTGAATCTAGCGCGGGATGAGCTACTATTGCAACCTTCTTGAAATTCCCCGGATGGTGTTGCATGTCGTCGAAAGAGCCTGATGTCTGGTTCCGTTTTGTCAGGGCCCACAGGACGGTCATCCGTGAAATCGAGCGGCGCCTGGCCGCGGCCGACCTGCCGCCCTACGCCTGGTACGACGCATTGTGGGGCCTGGAAAGCGGCCCCGAAGGTACTCGGCGCATGCATGAATTGGCCGATGTGCTGGCCATCGAGCGCTACAACCTGACGCGCCTGGTGGACCGCCTGGAAAAAGACGGCCTGGTGGTGCGCTCCCGTTCCGACGGCGACGGCCGTGCCGCGTTTGCCACGATCACCGAGGCCGGCCGGGTGTTGCGCAAAAAGATGTGGGGCATCTACGAAAGCACGGTGGATGAGCTGTTCCTGTCGCAGATCGCACCGGAGCAGCGTCAGGGGTTTGCCGAAGCCCTGGAACGTACTGCCGGGTTGGCGATGGAGGCTGGTGTGCAGGTCCGTAGCCGGCGCAAATCCTGAGACACGACGATTCAACGTGGAAGATGGCGTGGTCCCGATAACAGACGGCTGTCGACTGACCCACCGCTATCGGGAGCAAGCCCCTTGCGCCGTTGTTCGCATTCCGGCTCATTGCAGTGAGTAGCGCTTCATCGCCCGTTCGACCTGCTGTGCAGCGATGAGCCCGTCCTTCGCCAGGGCGCTCAATGCAGACACCGCAATCCAATAGCGACTGGGCGCCGATGCCTGCACCGAGCCCGCGCCCAGCCCCACGAACCGCGCATCCACGTAAGCCGCCAACGGGTCGACAATCGGCTGTGCATAGCCGGTCACTGCAATCACCGGCGCGGCATTCCCGGCCAGGCACTCGCGCAAGTGGCTGCTGCGTCTGGGGGCGGTGGGGTGCAGGCGATTCCAGCGTTCGGCCGCCGCGGCCTCTCGGGCCAGCCGCGTGTAGCTGGGGCAACTCCACAGCTGCGCGGTGATATTCCAGTCCTGTGCCAACAAGCGTTTGGCCTGCACGACCTCTTCAAGCGCCCGACCTGCGCCGAGCAAGCGCACGTCCCCTGGGGCATCGCGCTGGAGCGGATACATACCCTTGAGCGCATCTTCACGGTCCTGCTCGGTCAACGGTACTGCGTTGTCGTCGTCATGCAGCGCCAGGTAGTAAAACCCGGGCTTGCCGTCGATATACAAGGTGCGCAGTCCCGCCAGCACGATCGCCCGGACTTCCTCACCCGTGGCAGGATCGTAGGGTGTGCAATGCGGATTGCTCGCCAGCCACAGCGGGAGAGAAGGCTGTGCGCCCTTGGGCCAGGCCGAGGGTTGGGTTTCGATGTCGTTGCACAGGATGCCGCGCTGTGCCGTCTCGGCCGACAAGGCACACAGTTGTGCCGACGACACCGCGCTGTGCAGGTACAGCAACGGTTTTTCCGCAGTTTTGCGCGCAAACCAGACGGGCCAACTGCCCACACGCCGGGAACGGGACTGGCCGCGAATCACCCAGGCCTGCCGGCTGGCTTCCAGGGTGTTGGCCATGCTCATGACGGTGTGCAATGGCGAACTTCGTGTATGTCCGGCCTGGTTCAACGCATCACAGCAAAGCTGTGCGGCGTGCGCGGTGGTGGCAATCATCGGTCTGACTCCTCGGCAAGGGAGGCTTACCCTAAGGGAAATCGACTTATAATTGCAATTGCAATGGTTGCAATTGTTTTTCGATGACCCAGTGCTAAATCCGCACAACGCTGCTACGTTTAATCTGAACGTGCAGGAACGTCATGACACCGACATTTTTCCGTCATCACGGCACATTAGGCTGGCTGTGCAGGTCATTTACCTGCGGCTGCTTTCAACTCAAAAAGGAGTTCACCATGGACGATTACCAAGAAGAACTGCTGGAGTACCAGGCCTTTGAATGGGACCCTTTGGACCCCGCCGACGACGCTACTGAGCTGTAAGACCGGCTTCAGGCGGATTGCCGCTGACTGCGGCGAAATTCCCCTGGGGTTTGGTTGTTCCACCGCCTGAACGCCCGTTGAAAGGCCTGGGCCGAGGCAAAACCGAGCAAGTAGGCGATCTCGCCGAATGCCAGTTCCGTATCGCGGATATAGGTCATGGCCAGGTCGCGGCGGGTATCGTTGAGGATCGCCCGGAACTGAGTGCCTTCATCGGCCAGTTTGCGGCGCAGGGTCCAGGTCGGCAGCTTCAAGCGCGCCGCCACTTCTTCCAGGTCGGGTTCCCGGCCGCCATTGAGCATCGGCCCGAGCAAGCGGGTAATGCGCTCGCGCAGGCTGCGGGTGCGGGTCAACTGCTCCAACTCCCTTTCACACAGTTGTAACAGCAGTTGCCAGGTGCTCGGGCAATGCTCCGGGTTGCGCAGCGCCAGGGTTGTCTGGCTCAGGCGCAGTTGATTGGCCTCGGCGCCGAAGTGGACCGGGCTGTCACCCAGCACGCTGTATTGTTCGCTGTAGTCCGGTGCTTCGAATTCGATCTCGATGCGCTGCGCCTGTACCGGCTGCTGGGCCAGGCTCGACAGTTGGTGCAGCCAGCCGGCGATGATCGAGTCGACCACAAAGCGGTTATAGGCGTTGTACGGGCTGATGGAGTAGAAACGCAGCCACGCGCCTTCGGCGTCTTCATGAAAGCTCGACTGCCCGCGATAGTTGGAGCCGTACAGCGCTTCAAAGCGCGTGAGGGTGCGGGCCGCTTCGCGCACGTTGGGCGCCTGGGCGGCCGTGACACCGGCCAGGCCGGCCTGGCTCAAGCGGCTCGACTGGCCCATGCGCAGGCCGAGGCCCGGATCGCCGGTCAGTTGAATGGCGGCATGGCCCAAGCGCATGTAACGCGGGATCGACAAGCGCGCGCCGGCTTCGGCGAGCCGTAGCGGGTCCAGGCCGTATTGCAGCAACAGCGGTTGCGGGTCCAGGCCGTGGCTGCTGATGGCGTCGGCCAGGGTGTGCACGAAGCCCACCGACAGATCCCCCAGGCGTACCGGCTTCACGGCGTTACAGCCAGATATTCAGCAAGCGTGCGCCACGGGCGTCGCCGTCGGCGAACACCTGGCCGTTGCTGCTGAGAAAGCTCTGGCCGGCGCTGCCCAGGTCCCAGAACTGCCCGCGCAGAAACACACTCATGCCCGCGATGGCCTGGCTGATGGGCGGCTGGCCGATCAAGGTCAGCCGCCGCCAGGCTTCGCCTTCGCTGAGTTCTTCGGGTTTGAGGCTGATTTCCGCGGGCGTCGACACGCTTTTGAAGCCGCGCCAAGGGCGGCCCCAGGTGTCGCGGCCGATAACAAACGCGGGGACTGCGATCAACCTTGCACCTTGCTCATTGAGCTTGCGGTAGTTGTCCGGGTACCAGCTGTCGCTGCCGATCAGGATGCCCAGGCGTCCGGCCGGGGTGTCGACCACGCTGACGGTGTTTTCATCCCCGGGCGCAATGAAGCCGCGCTCGTCGTAGATCGGGTAGAGCTGACGCTGCGGCTGGCCCAGGGGCAGGCCATCGGCCGCAAATACCAGGCTGGCGTTGTACAGCGCGCCATGCCCGACCTGCAGTTGCCCCTCGCTCACGCTGGGGTTGGGCAACGCGATGGAACCGGCCACCAGGGTCACGCCAAACTCCTTGGCCAGGCCGCCGAACAGCACTTGGTAGTCCCGCGCCATTGCCGGGGCTTTCATGCGCAAGTACGCGTCGTCCATGCGGTTGTCACCGGTGGCGCTGATCCAGGCGCGCATGAACTGCAGCGGGTTGCTGATCGATAGCCAGTTCATCGCATCTTTCAGGTGGGTCGCCTGATACAGCTCGTTTTTTTCGCCGCTGAGCATCAGCCAGGTGCCGATATGTTCCGGCAGCACCACGATGGTTTTTTCATTGATCAGCCCCTGGTTTCGCGCCGTTTGCAGGTAGGCCGCGAGCTTCAGGTGCAGGCGTTCCAGGCTCTGGTAGTCGCCAGGGAACAGTTCCGGCTGAATGCCCAGCAGGTTGCCGCGATCGGCAGGCTGGCCTTCGTTGACGGCCAGGGTGATGCGCAGGTCGGACAGGTAATGCGCCACGGGGCGTTCCTGGGTCCAGACCAGATAGGCGGCGACGGCGGCAACCAGCGCCAGGGTGACGGTGAAAGCGAGAAGTTTACGCATGGGGAAACAGACAACAGACCGAGTGCAGGGTTCGCGACTAGGGTAGGGCCCGCGGCTCGGCTTGCCAAGGGGCGCTGTGCATTTGGATCAATAACTTGTCAGTTTCGGTCATTGAGTGCTAGCCGAACGCCTCTTAGTCTGTGGGACATAAACCGATGGCAAGCCGTAAGAGCGTGCCACGTCCCGTGATGATCCGTTGTGGAGCTTGACCATGACCGCTGCTGCGTACCCGCACCTGCTGGCCCCGTTGGACCTGGGTTTTACCACCTTGCGCAACCGTACCCTGATGGGCTCGATGCACACGGGGCTGGAAGAAAAACCGGGCGGTTTCGAACGCATGGCGGCCTACTTCGCCGAGCGCGCCCGTGGCGGCGTGGGCCTGATGGTCACCGGCGGCATTGGCCCGAACGATGAAGGTGGGGTGTATTCCGGCGCGGCCAAGCTGACCACCGACGAAGAGGCGCAGAAGCACAAGATTGTGACCCGCGCCGTACACGAAGCCGGCGGCAAGATCTGCATGCAGATCCTCCACGCCGGCCGTTATGCCTACAGCCCCAAGCAGGTGGCACCGAGCGCGATCCAGGCGCCGATCAACCCGTTCAAGCCCAAGGAACTGGACGAAGCGGGCATCGAGAAACAGATCCAGGATTTCGTCACCT
>JTFP01001141.1_pt1 | contig 12079 bp, 11 predicted proteins | sample 235421 | NCBI WGS metagenome assembly JTFP01 (sample SAMN03067591, study PRJNA260954) | activated sludge metagenome | biome: Sludge; feature: Wastewater; isolation source: sludge from laboratory unaugmented bioreactor treating industrial wastewater | place: India:Gujarat | collected 2013-04 | reverse complement strand
GTTGGCGGCCTTGCTCTTGACGGTGTAGGTGCCGAGTTCGGTGAGGTAGCCCTCCCTGCCGATCCCGGTAGGCGCGGTGATGAAATAGTCGTGTCCGCCGTCGGAAAAGAAATAGTAAAGTTGCATTTCGGCCAGGTTGACCACAATCCCCTGGGCCAGACGCTCCCGGGGCAGCACGAGGGCCAGCGGCAAACGCACGATGCTTCCCGTGTCCGGCACCCAAGGGTCGACTCCGGGGTTCGCGGCCACCAGATGATTGTAGCCGAGGCCGAACTCGCGCGCGATGTCCAGGAGCGTGTCCTTCTCCTCGACCTGCACGTGGCGCATGGCGCCGTACAGGGCCGAATCCGGCGAAAGCACGAAGGAGCGCAGCCCCCACGCGGGTGTGCAGAAAAACAAAACACCGATCAACGTCGCAATGAGGAACGATTTTTTTTGCTTCACGGCTGAACAGTCCTCCCGCACCACTATGTTATGGGTTCAAGCGCGCAACCAAACCGAGCTTTCCGCGGGCCGTGCCGACACCGTCATGCCTTTTGTCCTGCCAGACCCATAACAGAATTTAACTCCATAATTCCAGTCAAATTTGTACGAACAGATTTTCGAACACAGCACTTATTTATTTTTATAGTAAAGTTCTATGCTTAATTTTATAAAGGTGATCAATTTCATAAAATAAAATACAATGAAAAAGCAATTTTTATTCAATACGTGTATGACAAAATTCTAAACAAAAAAACAAATAATACATCCTTGGAAAAAAAACACATCGGCATGTAAGACATATTGCAATTTCAACACCCTTGTGACAAAAGGCGCAAAATTAGCACTATCGCCACCTCACCCTGCGGAGATCCTTATGAAAAACATCAAACTCGGCACCAAGCTCATCGGCGGGTTCACCCTTACCGCCCTCATCGCCCTCGTCATCGGACTGGTCAGCATTCTGACCATGCGCGACCTGTCCGAAGACATCGAATCCATGGGCACCGAATCCCTGCCATCGGTGGAGCTTCTGCTGCGCGTCAAGGGCGGCATCGCGGACCTGACCACAGGCCTGCGCAGCCTGCTCAGCACGGAACTGACCATTCAGGACCGCAAGGAAATACCGGCCCAGATCAGCTCCATCCGCGAAGCGTACCGCAAATCGGCGGAGGCCTACGCCGCCTTGCCCCACGGCGAGGAGGAGGCTGCGTTGTGGCTGGATATCCAGTCCATCGTCGCCAATATGGCCGGAACCAACAACAAGGTCCTGGGCCTGAACGAACGTCTCATCGAACTCGACATCATGAATCCCGACAATCTCATGGGCAGTTTGCAGCAGTTTCGCGGCGACCACTACAGCCTGATGACCAACGTCGGGCAGCTCTTGGCCACCGGCGAGAATTTCGAAGGAGGAACGGATCACCACGCCTGCAATTACGGCAAATGGTCAGGGGGGCTGACCACCACGAATGCAAAAATGCAGAGCATCCTGGAAACCGTCTACCCCGTGCATCAGTCGTTCCACCAGACCATCGCCAAGATCAAGGAACTGGCCGCCGCAGGTCGAGGTGAAGAAGCGCTGGAACTGTACAAACAAATCCTGCCCATCGCCACGGAAGTATTCAAGCACTTTGGCGACATGCGCGGCCAGGCCCAGGAGGCCCAGGAAACCTTTCAGGAAATGGGACGGCTACTCATGGTCGAATCAAGGGCGGATCAGGAAAAGCTCGACCGCACCATGCTTGAGGCCGTGGACCTGACCACCCGCAACAGCGCGCAGGCCGCCGCCACCGCCGGGGAAGAAGCGACCCGCGCCATGACCGTGGCCAGCGTCGGCGTCGTGCTCGGTGTGTTCATCGCCCTGGCCCTGGGCGTAATCCTGACCAGATCCATCACCGGGCCGGTATACAAGGGGGTGGATTTCGCCAAGAAGATCGCCCAGGGAGACCTGACCGCCGAAGTGGACGTGCACCAGAAGGACGAACTGGGCATCCTGGCCCAGGCGCTGCGCGACATGGTCGCCAAGCTGCGCGAGATCGTCGGCGAGGTGCAGTCGGCCTCGGACAACGTGGCTTCCGGTTCCGAGGAACTGAGCGCCTCTTCCGAGCAGCTCTCACAGGGCGCCACCGAACAGGCCGCTTCCGTGGAAGAGGTTTCTTCGAGCATGGAAGAAATGGGTGCCAACATCCGCCAGAATGCCGACAACGCCACCCAGACCGAAAAGATCGCCCTCAAGGCCGCCCAGGACGCCGAGGCCGGCGGCAAGGCCGTGATCCAGGCCGTGGGCGCCATGAAAAACATCGCCGAGAAGATATCCATCGTCGAGGAGATCGCCCGCCAGACCAACCTCCTGGCTTTGAACGCCGCCATCGAGGCCGCCCGCGCCGGCGAGCACGGCAAGGGCTTCGCCGTGGTCGCGGCCGAAGTCAGGAAGCTGGCCGAACGCAGTGGCACGGCCGCCGCCGAGATCAGCGAGCTGTCCTCCTCCACGGTGAGCGTGGCCGACCAGGCCGGCCAGATGCTGACCAAACTGGTCCCGGACATCCAGCGCACGGCGGAACTGGTGCAGGAGATATCCGCCGCGTCGAGCGAGCAGAACGCCGGAGCAGAGCAGATCAACAAGGCCCTGCAGCAGCTCGATCAGGTCATTCAGCAGAACGCCTCGGCCTCTGAGGAAATGGCCTCCACCTCCGAAGAACTGTCCAGCCAGGCCGAACAGCTGCAATCCTCCATTTCCTTCTTCCATCTGGGCGCGACCGCGGCCCGCATCACCCGTCAGAATGTTTACCGGGACAAGCCGCAACCATCCAGAAAAGCCCCGAAGGCTCTGGCCGCCAAGGCTTCAATCGGCGGAATGGCTCTGGATATGGGGCGCGATGATGAAGACGATGAATTCGAACGCTTCTAACCAAAGATCGAGACAACCCATGAGCGACACCACCACCCTGCAGTATCTGACCTTCGCCCTGGGCGAGGAGGTCTTTGCCCTGGAGACCGGCTCCGTGCGCGAGGTCATCGAACTCGTGCCCGTGACCCGCATCCCCAAGACCCCGCCTTTCATGCGCGGAGTCATCAACCTGCGCGGCCACGCCGTGCCCGTGGTCGATCTGCGCGTCAAATTCGACATGCCCACGGCCCACGACACGGTGAACACCTGCATCATCATCGTGGACGTGGAAGTCGAGGGAGAAAACTGCTACATGGGCGCCATCGTCGATTCGGTGCGGGAAGTCTTCGAGATGAGCAGCGACCAGATCAACCCGCCGCCGCGCATGGGCACGTCCATCAGGGCGGACTTCATCCGGGGCATGGGCAAGCAGAACGAGGAATTCATCATGATCCTCGACATCGGCAAGGTCTTCTCCCAGGAGGAACTGGCGCAGGTGCTCGAAAAAGAAGGAACGGAAGCGTAACACGTCCTTTTGCCAGCATAGCGGACGCCAGCCGCGTGACCACATAATAAAGCCCCCGCCGGAAGACTCCAGCGGGGGCTTTTTTCATCCTCCCGCTGCGTCCGCTGCGAAGACCGCCGGCCCACGAAAAACCACATCCCGGGCGACACCTTCACAGTGGACGCCGATTGACAGCGCCCTGAAAGCAAGCAAATAAAATGTACAATCGTATTTTTCGTATTACCTGTGTTTAATGATGATTTTGTTCAGCAATAACCACAAGGAGAAGCATCATGAAGAAAATCAATCTCTTCGAAGCCAACGGATTCAACGAACTGGGCCTGAAGAAGCTGCTGGTCCACGAATCCCCCTATTTCAAAATCCTGAACTTCAACTTCCGAGCGGGACAGCAACTGCCCATCCACTCGCACGACCTCGAGGGCCAGCTTTCCATCCTCATCCTGGAGGGCGAAGGGGAATTTTTGGCGAAAGACGGGACCCTGCCGGCCAAAGCAGGCGATGTGCTCGTCTGCGACATTGCCGTACCGCACGGGCTCAAGGCGATCACCGACATGCGCACCGTGGTCACCATTGCCCCGCCAATTTGAACAAAGACTTAGCAGGCAGTTAGGGATGAAAACGATATCATTCAAACAGCAATACAATCTGCAAAACGAATCTTCAAAGCACAAATAAGCCATTCAATGAAGGGGAGCCAGGCTCCCCTTATCTAGTTTCCGGCCATCATGGCCGCGATGTCGTCCTGCACCGTGCCGATGGGCTTGATGTTGAAATTCTCCACCAGCACCTTGGCCACATTCGGGGACAAAAATGCCGGCAGCGTGGGCCCGAGGCGGATGCCCTTCACGCCGAGAGCCAGGAGGGCCAGGAGCACGGCCACGGCCTTCTGCTCGTACCAGGCGATGTCGTAGGACACGGGCAGCTTGTTGATGTCGTCGAGGCCGAAGACCTCTTTGAGTTTCAGGGCGATGACGGCCAGGGAATAGGAATCGTTGCACTGACCAGCGTCCAGCACGCGGGGGATGCCTCCGATGTCGCCCAGGTTCAACTTGTTGTAACGATACTTGGCGCAGCCCGCAGTGAGGATGATGGTATCCTTGGGCAGGGCCTCGGCCACCTGAGTGTAGTACTCGCGGGACTTCTGGCGGCCGTCGCAGCCGGCCATGACCACGAAGCGCTTGATGGCGCCGGACTTGACCGCTTCCACCACCTTGTCGGCCAGGGCCAGCACCTGATGATGGGCGAAACCGCCGACGATGGTCCCCTTTTCCAGTTCCGTGGGCGGTGCGCATTTTTTGGCCTGGGCGATCATGGCCGAAAAGTCTTTAGCCCCGCCCGCCGGACGCTCCGGAATGTGCGTTGCGCCTTCGTAGCCGACCACGCCCGTGGTGTAGAGCCGACCCAGATAGGTGTTCTCTTTCTTGAGCGGCACCAGGCAGTTGGTGGTCAGCAGGATGGGCCCGTTAAAGGCTTCGAATTCGGGGTTCTGGTGCCACCAGGAACCGCCATAGTTGCCGATGAAGTGTTTGTACTTCTTGAAAGCCGGGTAGTAGTTGGCCGGAAGCATCTCGCCGTGGGTGTAGACGTCCACGCCCGTGCCCTCGGTTTGCTTCAGCAGTTCCTCCATGTCCTTCAAATCATGTCCGCTGATCAGGATGCCGGGGTTCGTGCCCACGCCGATGTTGACCTCGGTGATCTCCGGATTGCCGTAAGTGGTGGTGTTGGCCTCGTCCAGAAGGGCCATGGTGGTCACGGCCATGTTGCCCGCCTTCATGACCAGGGCGATCATTTCGTCCACCGAGAGGTTCTTGGTGGTGGAGGCCAGGGCTTCGAGCATGAAGTCGTCGATCTCGGGCTTGCGGAAACCGAGCACGGCGGCATGTTCGGCATAGGCGGCGATTCCTTTGAGGCCGATGATCAAGAGTTCACGCAGGGACCGCACATCCTCGTTCTCCGTGGCCAGAATGCCTACGCCCTTGGCCTTTTCGGCAAAGGCGGACGAATTTCCGCTCCAGGTCGCGGCCTCGGGCAGCGGATCGGCGAAATCCTTGCCATGCTTGGCCTTGTAGGCGGAAAGGAAGGAATTTTTCAGTTTGTCGCGACGGGCAAGCCCTTCCTGGATCATGGTCACGAAGCGGGCGTCGTCCCAGTTGGCGTTGGTGATGGTGGCGAAAAGGCCCTGCAGCACGAAATCGTCATTGGAACGATCCGGCTGGCCGAGTTCCTTCAGCCTTTCGCCATACACGGCGATGCCGCGCAGCACGAAGATGAGCAGATCCTGAAGATTGGCGGTCTCTTCCGGCTTGCCGCACATGCCCTTGACCGTGCAGCCCGTATTCTTCGCCGTCTCCTGACACTGGAAGCAAAACATAATGACCTCCTTTTTTTGTGTTGCTGATCGCGTGGCAACGCACGCACCTCTCGTCAATCAATGGGAAAAACTACGCAGTAAAGCCGCTCTCCTTGTGCTTGGCTGCAATGGCGTCCGCCAGGCGATCCAGGGCGCCATACGTATCGTCCGTGGGCAAGCCTTTGCACAGCACGGGCTCCAGCACCTCGACCTTCAGATTGGGAATCATGCCGGCCAGGGTTTCCACCGTCTTGCCGCCCCATCCGTAGGAGCCGACGATGGACAGGTACTTGGCCTTGGGCCGCAGGGCGTTGGCCAGAAATGCCGCATAGCCGGCCAGGGGATGCGGACCGGCAAGCACCGTGGGCGTGCCGAGCACGATGCTGCCCGCGTCCACCAGGGACATGGCCAGCTTGCCGATGTCGGTCACGGCGAGGTTGAAAAGCTCCACCCGCACCTCGCGTTCGGACAGGGCCGCCGCCAGATGATCGACCATGAGCCGGGTGCTGCCGTGCATGGAGACAAAGGGAAAGGCCACCAGGTTGTGCGCCGTGCCCGAAACCCAGTCCTTGTAGGCGTCCACGATCCAGCCGGGGCTGTCGTAGATCTGGCCGTGGCTGGGAGCGATCATGGCGATGTCGTAGGGAGCGAGCTTTTCCAGATTTTTGGCTATCATGCTCCGAAACGGCATCATGATCTCGCCGAAATAGCGCTTGGCGGCTTCATGCACCCGGCCCTGATCGCGCACGAAGAGATCGCTCGTTGCGATGTGCGAGCCGAAAAAGTCGCAGCTGAACAGGATCTTGTCTTCCGCCAGATAGGTGGACATGGTTTCCGGCCAGTGCACCCAGGGCGTGAGAATGAAGGTCAGCGTCTTGTCGCCAAGCGAAAGGGTTTCGCCGTCCGCGACCACGATGAATTTGTCCTCGGGGATGAGCAAGAGATCCATGAGCATGGCCTTGGCCTTGGCGTTGGTCACGACCATGGCCTCCGGGTACAGGTCCAGCACCAGGGCGATGGTTCCGGAATGATCCTGCTCGGCATGCTGGGAAATGACGTAGTCGATCTTTTCCACCCCATCCAGATGCCCAAGCAAGGTGTCGACCATGTCCGGGTCCACGGCATCGATGAGCGCGGTCTTCTCGCTGCCTTCCACGAGATAGGCGTTGTAGGTCGTGCCGTCGGGGAGCGGAACCAGGGAGTCGAACAGCCGCCGGTCCCAATCCACCGCGCCCATCCAGAAGACGCCGTCTTTTATTTTCTTCGTATGCATCGCAGAGTCCTTGTTTTCGTGTTGCAGTGTTCTCGTTTTGCGCTTCAGCCAGTGCGGCAGGGCGCGTCCTCGCTAGAACCAGAATTCCGGATAACGCCTGCCCTTTGGAATGTTGTTGACCACCAATGCGACCAGCAGCAGGATCACCGCCCCCAGTCCCGCCGGAACCAGGGCGTACATGTAGCCGAGGCTATGCACCGAATCCCCGCCGATGACCGCGATCAGGGCCGTGGCCCCGCCCGGAGGGTGCAGGGTCTTGGTCAGGTGCATGACCGCGATGGCCGTGGCCACGGCCACCGCGGCGGCCAGCCAGGGGGTCGCGCCCAGGGTCTGCTGTGCGCATACACCAATTAAAGCGGAAAGAACATGCCCCCCGAGCACATTTCTTGGTTGGGCCAGGGGGCTGCGGATGGCGCCGTAAACGAGCACCGCCGTGGCCCCGAAGGAGCCTATGAGCAGGGCCTGCCCGGCCTGGTCCACCATCCGCGCGTGCAGAAGCCCGACCAGGGCGATGCCGATCACCGCACCGACCCAGGACCAGAGCACCTCCGGGAGGGCCACCCGGGGCGGGCTTTGCGTCGTGCCGCGCATTTTCTTGAAGTACTCCACTGTCTACCTCCCGCACATGGAACCGACAAGGTCGGTCCGGGTCACGATGCCCACGGGGCGGCCCGCGTCGTCGCAGATGGGCAGGCGGTTGATGGAATGCCTGGCCAGCATCTCCGAAAGCTCCGCCACCGGCGTCTCGCGGGAAGCGACCACGGGCGGGGTGCTCATGATGTCGTCCACCAGCAGTTTGCGCACGTCCGCGACCATGCAGCCCGGAGTGTTCAGGCAGGTGGAGACCACGGTCATGAATGAGGCCGTGCCGGGCAGGCCCATCTTGCGCAGATAGTCCTTTTCCGAGACCACGCCGCAGACCCGCCCCTCCCCATCAAGCACGGGCGCGCCGCTGATGCCCAGCCCGGCCATGAGCGCGGCGGCTTCCGAGGCGCTCATGCCCTTTTGCAGGCAGTGCACGGGCGCGGTCATGATGTCCTCGGCCGTGCCCAGGGAGCGCACGCGCTTCAGGGCCAGGTCGTACGCGAGCGCATAAATCTCCCGGAACGTCCCCGGCGTTATATCCACGTAGCCCTGCATGGAGCGCATGGCGTCGAGGACATCCTCCTCGGTCAAATCCGTAAATCCGCATTGATCGTTCATCTCATCTCCTTTCCGCTTCACTCCACGGACCGCCCTTCCCCGGCCTGTTCGACGGTGCGCCCGTCCCGAATCTGGTACAGGCGCTTGAAGGTCGGAATGATTTTCTCATCATGGGTCACGACAATGATCGCTGTTTCATATTGGCCCGCCATCCGGTTCAGAATCCGGATCACGGCCATGGCCCGTTCGCTGTCCAGGGGGGCGGTCGGCTCGTCGGCCAGAATGACGGGCGGCCGGTTGACGAGGGCACGGGCAATGGCCACGCGCTGCTGCTCCCCGCCCGAAAGCTGGGAAGGCATGGCCACGGCCCTGTGTCCGACATCCAGAGCTTCGAGAAGCTCCCGGGCCCGGGTTCTGGCCTGGGCGTTGGACACGCCGGACAGCATCGGCAGCAGGGCCACATTATCCAAAACATCCAGAAATGGAATAAGATAGGGCGCTTGAAAGATAAATCCGATCTTGTCGCGCCTGAGCGCCCGCAAATCGGGTATTTTCCAACCATAATCGAAAATGACGTCACTGCCAAGGGTCATCGTGCCTCCGCTCGGCTCGATGACCGCTCCCAGGCACTTGAGCAGCGTGGTCTTGCCGGAGCCGGAAGGCCCGATGAGCCCCACCACCTCGCCCGGCGCGACGACCATATCCACCCCTTTCAGGGCGTCCACCGCCGTCTCGCCATGACCGTAGCGCTTGCGCACGTCCTCGACGCGTATGCCGGGCATTCTCTAGCCTCCTATGGCTTCGGCCGGATCGACCTTGAGGGCCGCCCTGATCGCCATGACGCTGGCCAACGCGCAAATGACCATGACGGCCACCAGCCCGCGCGCCGCGTCTTCGGGCAGGAGCAGGACGTATTTCGGAAAAATGGGAGCCCACAGCGTGGCCGCGATCTTGCCGACCACGAAGCCGATCAGCCCCAGCCCCAGGGCCTGTTGCAGGATCATGGCGGCAATGGTCCTGTTGCGCGTGCCGATGAGTTTCAGGACCGCGATCTCCCGGATCTTGCCCATGGTCAGCGTGTAGATGATGAAGGCGACGATGGCCGCACTGACCACGGACAGAATGACCAGAAACATGCCGATCTGACGGGCCGACGTGGCCACGAGCTTTTCGATCAGGATTTCCTCCATCTGCGCCCGCGTATAGACCTGATACCTGCTCCAGCGCTGGATGGACCGCGCCACCTCATCCGGAGCATGGCCGGGAGCAAGACGGACCAGCACGGCGTTGACGTTGGTGTTGGTGGACTGGGAAGCGATGACGGCGTCGAGCAGACCCGGAATCGGGCGGTTGAACGCCGGATTCTGCGCTGCCCGCCGGCGGGAACGAACGATGGCGTCGTTGTCTTTCAGGAACTGCGCCTCCTGGGCGTCCTTGAGCGGAATGAAGACCATGGGGTCGCCGCCCGAGGAGACCGTCCGCCGGGTCAGCCCGACCACCGTGTAGACATTTCTGCGGATGACGATCTGTTGCCCCAGGCGGAACCCGGTTTTGACATCGGCCACGGCCTCGTAATGGCTGCGGGTGATATGGCGTCCGGCCACCAGGAAAATGGGCTGTCCCGGCTCTCCGGGCCCACCCGGAACCACCCCGACGACCATGGCCCGCACGTCGCCGCCGTCATGGCGGACCTGCATGGTCAGGTAGGTCACGTTCGCCGCCCGTTCAACGCCCTCCATGCCGAGAATCGAGCGATAGACGTCGTCGGGGATGGTCGAGGATTCCGCATACGGGCCCAGGGTGTCCTGCTGCACGACCCACAAGTCCGCCCCGCTGTTGTCCAGAAGCACCTTGGCGTCCTCGACCATGCCGCGATAGATCCCGGCCATGGACAGCGTCACCCCGATGAGCAGGCCAAGCCCCACCCCGGTAAAGACGAACTTTCCCCAGGAATGCAGGATATCGCGCCCGGCCAGGCTTATCATTCGGGCACCCCCGGCAGATGGTCGACAATCTTGATGCCGCTTCTGGCCGTCAGCGTGGACGCGCTGTGCGAGACGACGGTCTGTCCGGCACGCAACCCCTTGCGGACCTGCACCAGCCCGTCCAGATCTCCCTGTCCGAGTTCGACGGGAACGAATTCGATTTTCCCGCCCTCAACCAGCCAGACTCCCAGCGTGTTTTTATCCCGCAGCACGCTGCTGCCGGGGATGACCGGAGCAGGCGGCAGGGCGGGCAGATCCACGGTCACCTCCGCCAATTCGCCCATGGCGGGCAGGGGGTCTGGCAGGAATTCGAAGGTCACTTTGGCCAGCAGCTCCTCGGTCACGGCGTCCGCGACCGGCTCTACGCGGTACACATGCGCGCGAAGGGGTTCCGACGAACGGGAGCGCAGCGCGACACGCGCCGGCAACCCGGCCGCAAGCCCGGAAGCCCGGAGCTGATCGAAGCGGGCATTGACCCAGATGTGGTCCGGGTCGATGATCTCCACCACGGCTTGTCCGGCCACAACGGTCGTGCCGGGCTCGGCCAGACGCCTGGTGACCAGACCGGCGGCAGGCGAAACCAGCCGCACAGTCTCCCTCTGGCTGGAAATTCCCGCACGCTCGGACTTGAGCCGATCGTACTCGTGCCTGGCCGAAGCAGCGGTGGCCTGAGCCGCTTCAAGCCCGCTCCGCGCGACCTGCGACTCCTGCCTGCGAGCCTCGAAGGCCTCCCGACTCACCGCTCCGCTCCGCACCAGGGTGTCGAAGCGGCGGGCCTGGGACTCGGCGTAGGTCGTTTTCGCCCGCAGTTCCGAAACCTGGGCTTCGGCGGCCCGCACCGTCGCGGCGGCCCGCATCAGGGCGGCATCCTGGGCCATGAGCCTGTCGTCGAGGTCCACGGGGTCCATTTCGCCAATGACCTGCCCCGGTTCGACCCTGTCCCCGACATCCACCAGAATTTCGCGAACCCGGCCGGAAGCTGTCGGCCCGATGTTCTGCGTGTATCGCGCCTCCACCGTGCCGATGCCGAAAAGCGACGGCTCCACCGGCATCTCCCTGACCTCGGACACGACGACCGCAACGGGAGCCAGCGGCCCGGAGCGCAGCGCCACATACAGAAAGGCCACGGCCAAGAAACCCAGGATGACCAACAGCAGAAACTTCTTGCGCGACATGAGACTGATCATACGGCGCCCCTTACGGCCCGGCGAAACAAGGCGAACGTTTGCGCCGCTCCGCGAGTCATGCATGCCATATCGCCAAGCAGAAGCGCCTTGATGACCAGGCCCTGGACGGCGCCGACAAAAAGAGAGACCGCGACATCAGTGGAAATCGCCCCGTCCACCTCGCCGCAGGCCTTGCCCTGCTCAAGCTTTCCGGCCAGGAGCTGCCCGTACCCTTCAAGCAGGGAGGCCACGACGATCTTAGCGGGAGTGGATTCGGTTTTCTGAAGCTCTCCGAAGAGCATGCGCGGAATCCCGGGGTATTCCACGGCAAATGCGATGTGGGTCATGAACATGGCTTCAAGCGCGGCCAGCGGACTGGCCGCGCTCTGCGCCGCGCTTGATGCGCGGGCATGCAATTCCGTGGACACCCATTCCATGACCGTGCGCCAGATTTCGTCCTTGCTGGAAAAATGCCGGAAGATGCCGCCCTGGGACAAGCCCATGCGCGCCGCGATGGCCGTGGTCGTAATGTCCCCCGGATTCTGGACGGCTGCCAGCTCAAGCACCGCCTTGACGGCCATGCCCCGCCTCTCCTCCGCCGAAAGATATTTTGCCGCCTGATTCATGATGCCTCCAAAGAAAGCGATTGATAACTTTCTTTTGCTTCCGCATCGACATTTGTCAAGGGTCCGTTTTTTCCGGTTGACCTGTTATGAAGCGCGGTGACGACTGTTTTCCCGTGCCACCGGCCACCGCCAATAGAA
>JTFP01007762.1_pt1 | contig 12143 bp, 8 predicted proteins | sample 235421 | NCBI WGS metagenome assembly JTFP01 (sample SAMN03067591, study PRJNA260954) | activated sludge metagenome | biome: Sludge; feature: Wastewater; isolation source: sludge from laboratory unaugmented bioreactor treating industrial wastewater | place: India:Gujarat | collected 2013-04 | reverse complement strand
ATGGGCGTGGTCACGGAAAAGCTGTCCATCCGGCGCGGCAAGCTGCTGAACCTGGTGAACAACGGCAGCGGCCGCGTGCGCATGGAATTTTCCGTGCCGTCGCGCGCGCTCATCGGCTACCGCGATGAATTTTTGACCGACACCAAGGGCACGGGCATCATGAACTCCCTGTTCGACGGATACGGCGAATACCGGGGCGATTTCCCGACCCGCTTTTCCGGCTCCCTGGTCTGCGACCGTCAGGGTCAGGCCGTGCCCTACGCCATCTTCAACCTGGAGCCGCGCGGCCGCATGTTCGTGCGCCCGGGCGATGCGGTGTACGAGGGCATGATCGTCGGCGAGCACAACCGCGACAACGACATCGACATCAACCCGTGCAAGGAAAAGAAGCTCACCAACATGCGCGCCTCGGGCAAGGATGAGGCCATCATCCTCACCCCCGTGCTGCCCATGACGCTCGAAATGGCGCTCAACTTCATCCGCGACGACGAGATGGTCGAGGTCACTCCGCAGACCATCCGCCTGCGCAAGATCGAGCTTTCGGCCCAGAAGCGGCACACCATGTCCGCGCGCAAGAAGAAAGTCGAAGGGAAATAGCCATGTCCAAGAAAGTCCATGACGTGATCATCGTCGGCGGGGGGCCCGCAGGCCTGTTCGCCGCCTTTTATCTGGCCGAGCACGCCAGCCTTGATGTGCTCCTGATCGAGAAGGGCCGCGACTCGATCACCCGCAACTGTCCCATGACCGGAGAGCAGGACTGCATCCACTGCAAGCCCTGCAACATCCTTTCGGGCATGGGCGGCGCGGGGCTCTTCTCCGACGGCAAGCTCAATTTCATCCCCAAGCTGGGCAAGACCGATCTGACCCAGTTCATGAGCCTGAGCAAGGCCACGGCGCTCATCGACGAGACGGAGGCCATCTTCAACCGCTTCGGCATGGACGGCAAGGTCTACCCGACCAATATCGACGAGGCCCGCTCCATCCGCAAGGAGGCCAGAAAGTTCGGCATCGATCTCCTGGTCATCAAGCAGAAGCACCTCGGCAGCGACAACCTGCCCGGCCACATCACCGGCATGGTCGAATACATCAAGTCCAAGGGCGTGACCGTGCGCACCAAGGAGGAGGTGGTCGACATCCTGGTCAAGGACGGCCGGGTGCGCGGCGTGACCACGGCCAAGGGCGAGTATCTGGCGGACAGCGTCATCCTGGCGCCGGGCCGGGTGGGGGCGGAGTGGGTCGGACAGCTCGTGCAGCGCCACGGACTGGACGTTACCCAGCGCGGCATCGAGGTCGGCGTGCGCGTCGAGGTCCACAACGAGATCATGCAGGACCTGTGTTCCATCATCTACGACCCGACCTTCTTCATCCGCACGGCCAAGTACGACGACCTGACCCGCACCTTCTGCACCAACTACGGCGGGTTCATCGCCCAGGAGAACTACCAGGATTTCGTCTGCGTCAACGGCCACGCCTACATGGACAAGAAGAGCGAGAACACCAATTTCGCCTTCCTGTCCAAGGTGGTGCTGAACGAGCCCGTGACCGACAACCAGGCCTACGGCGAGTCCATCGGCCGCCTGGCGACCCTCATCGGCGGCGGCAAGCCCATCCTGCAACGCTTCGGCGACCTGAAGCGCGGGCGGCGGTCCACCTGGAACCGCATCCGCAACAGCTACATCGAGCCCACGCTCAAGAAAGTGGTCTGCGGCGACATCGCCATGGCCCTGCCGGAACGCATCCTGACCAATCTCGTGGAGGGGCTTGAAAAGCTCAATCAGGTCGTGCCGGGCGTGGCCAACGACGAGACGCTGCTGTACGCGCCGGAGATCAAGTTCTTCGCCACGCAGGTGGAATGCGACGAGAATCTGGAGACGGCCATCAAGGGCCTGTTCGTAGCCGGCGACGGGCCGGGCGTGGCCGGAAACATCGTTTCCGCCGCGGCCACGGGGCTCATTCCGGTCAAGAGCATCCTGGCCAAGGGCTAGCAGGCCGTCCCCAAACGGCGATCCGCTTCGTCACCGCAAGAAAATCCAGACCCTCGCGGCCGCAATCGCTTCGGGTCTGGATTTTCTTTGTTCCTCGCAGATCGGCATTTTGGAACAGCTTGGACATCTGTCATTTTTCAACCGCCGGCCCGCCTCTTCACGGGCGCGGGAGAGGTGGACGGGCGTTGCCGCCGGAAGGCAGGGCGCTCGTTTTTTATTTTCGGACGTGCGCGGCGATGAACTCGTCGATCTTGTCGAGCAGGATGGGCCTTGAGAAATGGAAGCCCTGGGCGAATTCGCAGCCCATTTCCCGCAACGCCAGGTACTGGGATTCGCTTTCGATGCCCTCGGCCACCACGGACAGCCCCAGGCTGTGGGCCAGGTTGACGATGGTGCGCACGATGACGCGGTTGGCGTGCTTGTCCAATTGGGTCACGAAACTGCGGTCGATTTTGAGCGTGTCGATGGGAAAACGCTGCAAATAGCTCATGGACGAGTAGCCGGTGCCGAAATCGTCGACCAGGATGGCCACGCCCAGTTCCTTCATCAGCCGAAGCTTCTGGATGGTGGCCTCGGGGTTGGTCATGACATCGCTTTCCGTGATTTCGAGCTTGATCTGGCGCGGGTTGACGCGGTTGAGGCGCAGGCAGTCGTACAGGTTCTGGACCAGATCCGGGCTTGAGAACTGTCGCGCCGAAAGGTTGACGGAAACGCTCAGTTCGTTGCCGGGATATTTCTTGGCCCAGGAGCGCAGCACCTTGCAGGACTGCTCCAGGACCCATTGACCGATGGGCAGGATGAGCCCGGTCTGTTCCGCGATGGGGATGAATTCTCCAGGGGACACCCAGCCCTTGTCTTTGGGCTTCCAGCGCAGCAGGGCTTCGAAGCCGCTGAGGACCGGTTGCTCGGCGATCAGGAAAATGGGTTGCAGGGCGAGGTGGAACTCGTTTTCGCGGATGGCGTTGCGCAGCCGGGTTTCGGTATCCAGTTTCTTGAGCGCCTTGTCCTGCATTTCCGCGGAGTAGAAGCGCAACTGGTCCAGCCCCTGCTCCTGGGCGTGGCGCAGGGCGATGTTGGCGCCCTGGAGATAGTTTTCCGGCGAGGCGTACGGCTTGGGGCCGAAGAGGGCGCCCAGGCAGGCGCTGATGTGGATGGGATGGTTCTCGATGTCCAGCGTGCCGTGCAGGGCGGCCTTGATTTTTTTGATGGCCGCCGCGCCCGCCTTCTTGGAGGGCAGTTCTTCCAGCAGCACCACGAACTCGTCGTCGCCCAGCCGGGCCACGGTGTCGATGGCCGACACCGTTTCCATCAATATCTTGCCGATGGACTGGAGCAGCTGGTCGCCGACGAGATGGCCGAGGCTGTCGTTGACGTCCTTGAAGCGGTCGATGTCGAGCTGCACCACGGCAAAGAGGTAGTCGTCGCGGACCTGGCTGCGCTCCATGGCCTGCTTGATGCGGTCCAGGCACAGGGCGCGGTTGGGCAGGTTGGTCAGGGCGTCGTGGAAGGTGCGGTGCTGGAGATGCTTTTCGGCGTCCTTGCGTCCGGTGGTATCTTCGAATATGGCGGCCACCTGGCCGGGCTGGGGGCTGAAGGCGACGACGGAGAAATGCTTGCCCACGAAGCCGGCGAAGCTGTCGAAACGGATGGACTCGCGGGTCAGGGCGGTCTTGGAGAGGACGTCGATCCAGTAGGGTTCGACCTTGTCCGACAGCCGACGCAGGCTGTTGCCGATGATCTCCTCGGCGGGCAGGTCGAAGAAACTGGCAAAGGCCGGATTGACGTCGAGGAAAAGCAGATCCCGGGGTTTGCCCGAGTCTCCGAGCACGACTTCGTGCAGGGCGAAGCCGTTGAGCATGGAGTTGAAGAGCAGCCTGTACTGCTGCTCGCTTTTCTGCAGGGCCTGGGCGGCGGCGTGCTTGTAGAGGGCGATCTCGATGGCCACGTGCAGGTCCCGGGACTCGGCGGGCTTGATGATGTAGCCGAAAGTTTCGGTGATCTTGGCCCGGCCCAGGGTCTCCTCGTCATCGTGACCGGTCAGGAAAATGATGGGGATCTGCGTGTCTTTGAGGATGGCCTGCGCCGCCTCGATGCCGTCGATGGGCCCGTCGAGGAAAATGTCCATGAGGATCAGCGACGGGGTCTGCCGGGCCACGGCCCTTATGGCCTCCTCGCCGGAGGCGATGATGCCCTGGACCTCGTATCCGAGTTTCTGCAGGCGCTGCCGCATGTCGAAGGCCACGATGGCGTTGTCTTCAACCAGCAGGATGCGGGTTGGTTTCGCAGTATCCGGAAGAGGGGCGTTGGGGGTCTGGATCATCGGGAGTTTCACGTGAAGTTGGGGTGTTTTGATGATTTTACGCCTTTTTGGCCGCGCTGGACAAGGGCATTTTCTATTTTCCAGAAATTCATAATGTTGACAAGGCTAAAGCGTGGATTTTCGGGATGATTTCAAAAAAATCGCCTGTTATGTTCGCCAGGTATGGCGGTTGCGGGCCAAGGCATCGGCATGTTGGAAAATTCCGGAGCAACGATCAGATTTTGTTGCAAAATATCGCTACTGATGTACATTGATATCGGACGGGCCCCTGTGTAGGAAGGTCGTTCCGGTCAAGATTTTTTCAAGGAGTCGAATATGTCTGTTATCGTCCGCGAAGGAAACGTCGTCACCATCACCCCGGGGCAGGATCTCGTGTCCACCATGGTTCCGGAATTCAAACGGGAACTGGGCGAGGTGCTGTCCGAATCTCCGGCGCGGTTGCGCCTTGATCTGAGTGGAACAGGGATGATGGACTCCATAGGAATCGGGGTGGTCATCGCCACGCACAATTCCATGAAGAAAAACGGCGCGGCGCTGGTCATTGTCAACGCCTCGGAAAACATACTCAAACTTTTCAAGTCGATGCGTCTGGATCAGCATCTGAATCTGGATTCATGATCCGGCCTTGCGGCGGTCGGTCGTGACGATCCGGGAGCGGCCCGCTTGAAGCCGCTCTCGCCGCCTTTTCGGTCGAAGAAGAGGGGCCTGCCGGGTCCGCCGCTCTGTGACGGCGCCCGCGAGGACGGGGTCGGGCCTCATAAATTGAAATCTACATGGAGTTCGCGCAATGATGATGGATGACGAAACTCTCCAAATGTACGTGGAAGAAGCTACCGAACACCTCGGGGATATCGAGAACGATTTGCTGGCCATAGAGCAGGCGGGCGCGGACATCGATGTGGAGTTGGTCAACAAGGTCTTTCGCGCGGCGCACTCCATCAAGGGCGGCGCAGGGTTTTTGGGCCTGGCCAAGATCAAGGACCTCGGGCACAAGATCGAGAACATCCTGGACATGGTCCGCAATCGCGAGCTGGTGCCGGAGCCGGAAGTGGTCAACATCGTGCTCCTGGCCTTCGACAAGCTGCGCGACCTGATCTCCAACGTGGCCGAGAGCAACGACGCCTACATCGATGACCACGTCGCGGCCCTGACGGCGGCGGCCTCGGCCAATCTGCAGGGGGAGGAAAAGGCCTCCGTGGATCGTCTGGTCGAGGTCCGGGACCGGCGCGGACGCGTGGTCTTCGAAGTCCCCGAGTTCGACCTGCTCCAGAACAGGAAGGGCGGGAAGAATCTCTACCTGCTCGAATTCGACCTGATCCACGATGTGCAGCGCAAGAGCAAGACCGTTTTCGATCTGCTCAAGGGCATGGACTCCACGGGCGTGATCCTCGACCTGAAGGTCGATTTCGAGGCCGTGGGCACCCTTGAGGATGACGACTTCTCCAACCGCATTCCCTTTTTCGTTCTTTTCGGGTCCATCATCGAAGACGACATCATGCCCGCGCTTCTCGACCTGGGCGGCGAGTTCATCACCACCCTGAACGTGGACCTGCCTTCGCAGCAGGCCCCGGAGGCGGATTTCGCCCGCGAGCTGCTCGATCAGACGCCCCAGGCGCCCGACGAGGATCAAACCGACGCCCTGGTCTCGGAGCTTTTCAGCGAGAAAAGCCTGGCCTCGGCCCTGAACGCACCCGTTTCCGCACCGGCTCCCGCGCCCGCCGCTCCGGCCTCGGTGTCCAATCCCGGCCCTGCCGCGAGTCCGGCCCCGGCGCCCAAGGCTGCGGCAACCGTTGACGACGACCGCAAGTCCGATCCCCGGGCCAAATCCGCCATCGCCCAACCCGACTCCCTGCGCGTGCACGTCAGCCTGCTGGAAGACCTGATGAACCTGGCCGGCGAGCTGGTCTTGAGCCGCAACCAGCTCATGCAGGCCATCTCCTCGGGCGCCATCCACCAGATCGAGGTGGCCGGGCAGCGCATCGACCTGGTCACTTCCGAACTCCAGGAAACGATCATGCTGACCCGGATGCAGACCGTGGGCAACATTTTCAACAAGTTTCCGCGCGTGGTCCGCGACCTGGCCCGCAACCTGGGCAAGGAGATCGACCTGCAACTGGAAGGCAACGACGTCGAGCTGGACAAGACCATCATCGAAGGCCTGGGCGACCCGTTGACCCACCTGGTGCGCAATTCCGCCGATCACGGCATCGAGATGCCGGATGCGCGCGTGGCCGCGGGCAAGTCCGCCGCCGGCACCATCGTGCTCAAGGCCTATCACGAGGCCGGGCAGGTGATCATCGAAATCGTCGATGACGGGGCGGGCCTCAACACCGACAAGATCGTGGCCAAGGCCCTCTCGCGCGGCCTTGTCTCGCCGGATCAGGCCAAGTCCATGTCCGACAAGGAGAAGGCCAACCTCATCTTCCTGCCCGGCCTGTCCACGGCCGAGCAGGTCACCGACGTTTCCGGGCGCGGCGTGGGCATGGACGTGGTCAAGTCCAACCTGGACCAGCTCGGCGGCCAGGTCGATATCGAAACCGAGAGGGGCAAGGGCACGACCATCCGCATCAAGCTGCCCCTGACCCTGGCCATCATTCCGAGCCTTTTGGTATCCGTGGGCCAGGAGCGCTACGCCATTCCGCAGGTCAATGTGGACGAACTGCTGCGCATCCCCGTGGATCAGATCACCGAACGGGTGGAACTGGTGGGCGACGCCGAGGTGCTCCTGCTGCGCGGCGAGCTCATTCCGCTCCTGTATCTTTCCAATGTGCTCGGCCTCGACGCCACGTCCTGCGAGGCGTCGCACATGGTCGGCGAAATCCTGCGCGGCGACAAGAGCCTCGACGACATCCGCAAGGACGGGTGCGCTTCCGCGGACGTCAACCTGGTCGTGGTTTCGGCCGGCCAGTTCCGGTACGGGCTGGTGGTCGACCAGCTCCACGACTCGGTGGAGATCGTGGTCAAGCCCCTGGGACGGCATTTCAAGGATTGCCAGGGCTACGCGGGCGCGACCATCATGGGCGACGGACATGTGGCGCTCATCCTCGACGTGGCCGGTCTCGGCCGTCTGGGCGACCTGAGCCTGAGCATCGCCCGCGAGCAGGTGCAGGTGGCCAAGGAGACCGAGACGACCAGCGGCCAGGAAAAGCTTTCGCTCTTCGTCTTCCGCAACACGCCGCAGGAATACTGCGCCGTGCCTCTTGACCTGGTGGCCCGGGTCGAGCTCATCGACGCCGCCGAGATCGAGGAGGTCGGCGGCAGACGGGTCATCAAGTACCGGGGCGGAACCCTGCCCGTATTTTCGCTGGACCAGGCGACCAACGTCAATCTGCTGGACATCTCGGGCGAACTCATCGTCATCGTCTTCCTCATGGCCGGCCACGAGATCGGCCTGCTGGCCAAGCCTCCGGTGGACGCAATCGAGGCCCAGGTCACGCTCGACAGCTTCACCCTGAAGCAGCCGGGCATCAGCGGTTCCGCGGTCATTGGCGACAATACGACCCTGATCGTCGACATCTACGAGCTGATCCAGACCGTGCAGCCCGAGTGGTTCGCCGTGCGCGGCAGCATCGAGATCGCGGACGACGCGGGCGAAGTGGGGGTTCCGCACCTGTTGCTGGTCGAGGATTCGGATTTCTTCCGCAACCAGGTCAGAAAGTTCATCGAGGATGACGGATACACGGTCGATGTGGCCGAGGATGGGCTGGTGGCCTGGAACATGCTCGACGCGGAGCCCGAAAAGTACGATCTCGTGGTCACCGACATCGAGATGCCGAACATGGACGGATTCGAACTGTCGCAGCGCATCCGCCAGGACAAGCGCTTCTCGCTCATGCCCGTCATCGCCCTGACTTCCCTGGCCGGGGACGAGGACGTGGCGCGGGGCAGGGCGGTGGGCATCGACGATTATCAGGTCAAGCTGGACAAGGAGCGCCTGCTGCAGTCCATCTACGAATGGCTGAAGCGTTACGCCTCCTGATCCGGCACGGGGGTGATTGCGGTGGAATCTTTTGCGGTGAATGAGTGACGCCTAGAGTTCTTTCAAGGAGATATGCATGAAACAGCAGGCCAAAGAGAAGACGGGTGCCTTGCAGCTGTCCTGCTTTTACGTAGGTTCGGCCCTGTGCGGGATTGACATCAATCTCATCCAGGAAATGAACAGGCAGATGGAGATGACCAAGGTGCCCCAGGCCCCGCCCTATGTGCTGGGCATCATGAACCTGCGCGGGCGCATAGTGACCATCATCGACCTGGGTCTCAAGCTGGGGCTGGCGCCGTCGAAAACCACGGAGACCAGCCGCATCATCATCGTCAATTCCCGTGACGAGAACATCGGGTTGCTGGTGGACCGCATCACCGACGTGGTCACCTCCAAGTGGGAGGACGTGGAGCCGACCCCCTCCAACATCAAAGGCGTGAAGGGCAAGTACTTCCAGGGAGTGCTCAAGTCCTCCAAGGACCTGATCGCCGTGCTCGACGTCGGTGAAGTGCTCTCCGACGACTAATCATCTTTCAAGGAGTCTGGATGAATCTGCGTGTTCTGGTTGTGGACGATACCATCATGTATCGCAAGGTGGTGGGCGACATTCTCGCCGAGATGCCGGGAGTCGAGGTGGTCGGAACGGCCAACAACGGCAAGATCGCGTTGACCCGCATCGCGTCCCTGAAACCGGACCTCATAACCCTTGATGTGGAAATGCCGGTCATGAACGGGCTTGAAACCCTGGAGGCGATCCAGAAGAGCCATCCCGACGTGGGCGTGATCATGCTTTCCACCCTGACCAAGCGCGGGAGCGAGATCACCATGCGCGCCCTGGAGCTTGGCGCTTTCGACTTCATCGCCAAGCCCGACGCCGACGCGATGCAGGAAAACGTGCAGATGCTCCGCGGCGCCATCGGTCCGAGGGTCAAGGCCTTCGCCAAGCGGATGGAGCTGCGGATGCTGCTCAAGCAGCGACAGCGTCCCGTGGGCGCGGCCGCTCCGGCCCCGGTGGCCCCGTCCGTGCTGGCTTCCCCCCGGCGCACGGGCAAGTCCAAGGCGGTGGCCATCGGCATTTCCACCGGCGGCCCCAACGCCCTGACCAAGATGCTGCCCCAGCTGCCCAAGCTTGGCGTGCCCATCTTCGTGGTTCAGCACATGCCGCCGGTCTTTACCAAGTCGTTGGCCGAAAGCCTGGACGCCAAATGCCTGTACGAAGTCCGGGAAGCCGAGAACAACGAGCTTGTGCGCCCGGACGTCATCTACATCGCTCCGGGCGGCAGGCACATGCGCGTGGCCGCGAACACCGGCGGGGCCAAGATCATCCAGATCACCGACGACCCGCCCGAAAACAACTGCAAACCGGCGGTGGACTACATGTTCCGCTCCGTGGCCCGCGAATACGGCGCCATGTCCACCGGCGTGATCATGACCGGCATGGGCGGCGACGGAACCCTGGGGCTGAAGGTGCTCAAGAGCTTCGGAGCCGTGACCATCGGTCAGGACGAGGAGTCCTGCGTGGTTTACGGCATGCCCAAGATGGCTGTCGAAGCGGGTGTCGTGGATGTGGTCTCGCCTCTGCAGATGATCGCTTCCGAGATCGTCCGCACGGTGCGTTAGCTGTGCCAATCGAAACAGTGGCGGCAAAATGACGACGATCACAGCGGACGAATTCAACGTCCTGTCCAGATACATCTACTCCATTTGCGGCGTGGCCCTGGACTCGACCAAGAGCTATCTGGTCGAGACCAGGCTCAAGGCCATGATGCAGCAGTACGGCTGCGTCTCCTACATGGACCTGCACTCCAAGGCCAAGGCCGATCGCAGCGGGAACATGGAAAAGGAGATCATCAACGCCATCACCACCAACGAGACCCTTTTCTTTCGCGACGCCTCGCCCTTCGAGGTGTTCAAGCACAAGATCCTGCCGGACCTGATCGACGCCCGCTCCAAAACGGGCGGCGGGCGCGGCATTCCGCTCCGGATCTGGAGCGCCGCCTGTTCCACCGGGCAGGAGGTCTACAGCATCGCCATCGCCCTGCGCGAGGCCCTGGGCAACCTGGGCAATTTTCAGATTTCGATCCTCGGCACCGACATCTCCGACGAGGCCGTGACCAAGGCCAGCTACGGGAAATACAACAAGTTCGAGATTGAGCGCGGCCTTCCCGCGCAAACCCTGCACAAGTACTTCACCCTCATGGGCGACGGCTGGAAGATCAAGGACGAGATCCGGGCCATGGCCGTGTTCAAGAAATTCAACCTCATGAAGCCGTTCGCGGGACTCGGCAAGTTCGACATCGTTTTCTGCCGCAACGTGGCCATCTATTTCACGCCGGCGGACAAGAAGGCCGTCTTCGAGAAGATCGCCTCCGTGCTCGAGCCCGACGGCTCGCTGATCATCGGTTCCACGGAGTCGTTGACCGGAGTGACGGGCATGTTCGAACCCAAGCGCTACATGCGCTCCATCTTTTATCAGCCCGTGCCCGGAGCGACGCCGCTCACACCGGCGGCCTTCTCATACGCGCCCGCGCCGCCCGTCCAAGCCGTCCGCGCGCCGCTCCCGGCCCCGCGTCCCGCGCCAGTCGTCGCGCCCATGGCCTCGTCGGGTGCGGCTCCGAGGAGCGTGGCTCCGACAAGCGCAGCTCCGCCGCGTACGGCTCCGTCGAACCCGGTCTCGCAGGCCTCGCAGGCCCCGCAGGCCTCGCAGGCCTCTCAGAACGCGCAGGATCCGGTCATGCCTTCTTCACAGCCCCGTCCGGCACCGCCAATGCCCCGACCGGTCGAGCCGGAGACGGACATGGTCGCGGCCGGACAGCCCGCACCCCGGGAGGAGGCTTCGCGTCCTGCGGCTCCGCGCGTTGCTCCGACGCGTTCCCTGCCTGCGCAGGTGTACCGCGCGGGAGACAAGTCCGACCTCAAGCGGCTGCTCCTGCAAAAGAAGCAGAAGGGCCGGTCCTGATCGATTCTTCCCGGAAAAAAGACCATGCCCATTCTCTGGACTCCTGACATTCCCGGCGTGACGGATGCCTTTTCCGTCGGAGACGAGGACGCGCCCGCGATTCTCGGGCCCGGCGAGCCCGGAGCGAGCGCACCGAGGGAGCGTGTTCATCTCTGCGGTCCATGCTCCTCGGCCCTGGATGTGGCCATGCATCTGGCCGGAAAAGGGCTGCTCGATCCCTGGGATTCGGTGCTGGCCACCCGGCAGTGGGCGGGAAGAGGGCAGATGCGCAGGAACTGGATCTCGCGGCCCGGAAATCTGTTCGCGGCCTGGCGGCTGCCCATGCCGCCCGCGCCCTGGCAGAACATGCTCTCCGTCCTGGTGGGGTGGGTCATGTGCCTTGGATTGGCCGAAGTCGGCCTGCCCGTGCGGCTGAAATGGCCCAACGACATTCTGCTGCATGGCCGCAAGGTCGGCGGAATCCTGATCGAGGAGCGGGGGGATGTGCTGCTGGCCGGGATCGGCCTCAACATCGCCTCCAACCCCGAGGACGCCTGCCTGCGCAACGACCGGGCCTGTCCCGCCGCCAGCCTCGGCGCGTCCCTGCGCGGGGTTTCCATTTTTAGCCTGTGGTTACGGCTTGTGAATTCCGGTCGCCTTCGTTACACTGCTGAACTTTCTGATTCGACCCCTCTGGAGTTTTCCCAGTTAATCGAGCCTCTTTTAGCCTATCTCGGAGCCGTGGTACGTGTTTCGGACAATCGATCATCGGTTCGCGGTACGTTGGCGGGGCTCGGTCCGGACGGCGGCGTCATCCTGCTCACGGACGGCGGAAGGCGGACTCTGCACTCGGGGTCGCTGCGTCCGGAGGACTGCACGGAAGGTCAAATATAACGCGTACGGAGAAATATATGTGTTCTC
>JTFP01002554.1_pt1 | contig 12267 bp, 17 predicted proteins | sample 235421 | NCBI WGS metagenome assembly JTFP01 (sample SAMN03067591, study PRJNA260954) | activated sludge metagenome | biome: Sludge; feature: Wastewater; isolation source: sludge from laboratory unaugmented bioreactor treating industrial wastewater | place: India:Gujarat | collected 2013-04 | reverse complement strand
GGCGTGGCCGACGCATTCGGCGGCCACGCCCCGCTAACAAGAATAAGGAGAGCACCATGCCTGTAGTCGCCCGTAAAGAGTACGTGGGCGTTGCCCGTGATCGCGTTGAAAACTTCAATGGCAAGCAGTTGGTGTACGCCAGCTGGGATCACCACTTGCTGTTCGCAGCCCCGTTCCTGCTGTGTCTGACGCCGCAAACCACGTTTGCCCAGTTGCTGGAAACGGCCCTTGCACCTTTGCTGCAGGCCGACCCGGATGCCGCGCTGATCGACTGGCAGCACGTGCAATGGCTCAAGGACAACCAACCCTGGGTGCCCGACCTGGACGCCAGCCTGGTTGCCAACGGCATCGGCCACAAAGACCAGTTGCGCTTCAAGACGCCCGGTCTCAACACCCTATGTGCGACCCACTGAGGGGGCGAGTCATGAGCTATGAATTAACGATCGAGCCGCTGGGTCAGACCATTGCAATCGAAGAAGGCCAAACCATTCTCGACGCCGCGTTGCGCGCCGGTATCTACCTGCCGCATGCCTGCTGCCACGGGCTGTGTGCCACCTGCAAAATCCAGGTGGTCGATGGCGAGATCGAGCATGGCGAAGCCTCCAGCTTTGCCCTGATGGATTTCGAGCGCGAAGAGAAAAAGTGCCTGGCCTGCTGTGCCACCGCCGAAAGTGATTTGGTGATCGAGGCGCAGATCGACGAAGACGACGACGCACAAAACCTGCCGGTGCGTGATTTCGCAGGCACCGTCAGCCGCATTGAAACCCTGACGCCGACCATCAAGGGCGTGTGGATCAAGCTCGACGCGCCCGAAGGCATGCACTTCCAGGCCGGTCAGTACATCAACCTGCAGTTACCCGACGGCATTGGCAGTCGGGCCTTTTCGGTGGCCAACGCACCGGCGCCCGGCAGCGAGATTGAGTTGAACATCCGCATCGTGCCCGGTGGCCGAGGCACCGCGTATGTACACGAGCAATTGCAGGTCGGCGAGCGGGTGGGCATCACCGGTCCGTACGGGCGCTTTTTCGTGAAAAAGTCGGCGCGCCTGCCCGTGATCTTCATGGGCGGCGGCTCGGGGTTGTCGAGCCCGCGCTCGATGATTCTCGATCTGTTGGCGCAAGGTTTTGAGCTGCCGATTACTCTGGTCTACGGTCAACGTAACCGTGACGAGCTGTACTACCACGACGAGTTTCTCGCCATGGCCGAGCAATACCCGAACTTCACCTACGTGCCGGCGCTGTCCCATGAACCTGAAGGCTCATCGTGGCCGGGCTTTCGTGGCTTCGTGCATGAGGCCGCCAAAGCCCACTTCGACAACGACTTCCGCGGACACAAGGCGTACTTGTGCGGCCCGCCGCTGATGATCGACGCCTGTATCAGTACCTTGATGCAGGGACGCTTGTTCGAGCGCGATATCTACATCGAGAAGTTCATCTCGGCGGCGGATGCGCAGCAGGTTCGCAGCCCCCTGTTCAAAGCGATTTGATCCACCGGCCCCGCCCCTCGAACGATGCGAGAGGGGCGGACGAGGCCTGCCGCCCAGCCGTTTTCGACATACCTTAAGGGTATCGAGTGAGGCCAAATAAAGTATTAGTCGGTATCTGCCGGCTTTTCTAGACTCGCACTCAGTGACTCATGCCGGACTGGCCGTGGCAGGTACAGGCGGTCGTCATACGAACAATAACTACGGAGCTCTCATGCGCCAGATCAAGCACTTCATTGCCGGTGAGTTTACCGACGCTGCCAGTGGTGTACGGTTCAACAAACACTCCCCGCTGGACAACAGCGTCATCTGCTCGGTCAGCGAAGCCGGGCGTGGCGAGGTGGATGCGGCCGTCAGCGCCGCGCGCAATGCCCTGCAGGGCGAATGGGGCCGCCTGAGCACCGACCAGCGCGTGGAGCTGCTGTACGGCGTGGCCAACGAAATCACCCGCCGCTTCGATGACTTCGTCGAAGCGGAGATGTCCGACACCGGCCAGCCCGAGCACGTGATGAAGCATGTGTTCATCCCGCGCGGCGCGGCCAACTTCAAAGTGTTCGCCGACGTGATCAAGAACGTCGCCAGTGAGTCGTTCCAAACGGACACCCCCGACGGCCGTGGCGCATTGAACTACACGACGCGCCGGCCCAAGGGCGTGATCGGGGTGGTCTGCCCGTGGAACGCGCCCTTCATGTTGATGACCTGGAAGGTCGGCCCGGCCCTGGCCTGCGGCAATACCGTGGTGGTCAAGCCATCGGAGGAGTCACCGCAGACGGCCACCTTGCTGGGCGAAGTGATGAACACGGTCGGCATTCCCAAGGGGGTGTACAACGTGGTGCATGGCTTCGGTCCCGATTCGGCCGGGGAGTTCGTCACCCGGCATCCGCAGGTCGATGCCATTACCTTTACCGGCGAGACGCGTACCGGCACGGCCATCATGAAAGCCGCTGCCGAAGGCATGCGTGATGTGTCGTTCGAGCTGGGCGGCAAGAACGCTGGCATTGTGTTCGCCGATGCCGACTTCGAAGCGGCAGTGGAGAGCTTCTCCCGTTCGGTGTTCCTCAATACCGGGCAGGTGTGCCTGGGCACTGAGCGGGTGTATGTCGAGCGGCCGATCTTCGAGCGTTTCGTGCAGGCGCTGAAGGCCAGGGCCGAGGCGGTGAAGTACGGCCGCCCCGATGATCGTCACGCCAATTACGGCCCGCTGATCAGCCAGGAACACCGGGAAAAAGTCCTGTCGTACTACCGCAAGGCGGTCGAGGAGGGCGCCACCGTCGTGACCGGCGGCGGGGTGCCGCAGATGCCGTCCGACCTGGCAGCTGGCGCCTGGGTGCAACCGACCATCTGGACCGGCTTGCCGGAGAGCGCGACGGTCGTGCAACAGGAAATTTTCGGCCCGTGCTGCCACATCTCTCCCTTCGATAGCGAAGACGACGTGGTCGCCAAGGCCAACGCCACCGAGTACGGCCTGTCGACCACCATCTGGACCAGCAACCTGGCGCGTGCGCACCGCATGGCGGCCCGCATCGACGTGGGCATCACCTGGATCAACAGCTGGTTCCTGCGCGACTTGCGTACGCCGTTCGGCGGTTCCAAACAGTCCGGGATTGGCCGTGAAGGCGGCGTGCATTCGCTGGAGTTCTACACCGAAACCCGCAACGTCTGCGTGAAACTCTGAGGCTCCCCCATGAATCAGCAAACCATCGAGCAGTATGGCGACGAGCTGTATCAGGCGTTCGTGTCCCGTCGCGTCATCGCGCCGTTGCTCAGTCGTGAACCGCAGATCCGCATCGAGGATGCCTACCGCATCCAGGAGCGGTTCATTGCCCGTCGCCTGGCCGCCGGGGAAACCATCGTCGGCAAGAAGATCGGCGCCACCAGTAAGCCCGTGCAGGACTTTCTCGGGGTGTACCAGCCGGACTTCGGCATGCTCACCTCGGGCATGGTGTTTGCCGACGGCGACACCCTCGACCTGGGCCAGATGATCCAGCCCAAGGCCGAGGCGGAACTGGCCTTTGTCCTCAAGCACGACCTCAAGGGCCCGGGCATCACCGCCATGGACGTGATTCGCGCCACAGATTATGTGGTGCCGTGTTTTGAAGTGGTCGATTCACGCATCCGCGACTGGCAAATCAAGATCCAGGACACCGTGGCGGACAACGCCTCCTGTGGTGTGTTTGTGCTGGGCACGACCCAGGGCGATCCGCGCCGGCTGGATATCACCCTGGCCGGCATGGTGCTGGAGAAGAACGGCGAAGTGTTCTCCACCGGCGTCGGCGCCGCCGTGCAAGGCTCGCCCGCCAATGCCGTGGCCTGGCTGGCCAATACGCTGGGTGAACTGGGCATTCCGTTCAAAGCGGGGGAGGTGATCCTCTCCGGCTCGCAGTCGGCGCTGGTGCCGGTGGCGGATGGCGACGAGTTGGTCTGCCGGGTCGGCGGCCTGGGCAGTTGCCGGGTGAAGTTTTCTGGAAGGAGTGCCGTATGAGCCGCGAACTGACGCTGTCCCGCGAAGATATCGTGCGCCTGTGCGAACGGGTCGAAGGCGCACAGACCCGCGCTTATGCCATTCCAAAACTGACCGACGACTACCCGCAGATGACCATCGCCGATGGCTACGCGGTGCAGAACGAACTGCGTCGCCGCTATATCGCCCAGGGGCACAGGCAAGTCGGCTGGAAAGCCGGGCTGACGTCCAAGGCGAAGATGCTGCAAATGGGCGTCAGCGTGCCTTCGATCGGCTTTCTGACCGACCGCATGGCGCGCCCCGAAAGCTCGGCGATCAGCACCTCCGACCTGGTTCATCCACGGGTCGAGTGCGAAGTCGCATTCGTCATGAAGGCCGACCTGCGCGGCCCGGGTTGCACTGCCGCCGATGTGTTGGCCGCGACCGACTATGTACTCCCGGCGGTGGAAATCATCGACTCGCGGTTTTCCGGCTTCAAGTTCGACCTGGCCAGCGTGATTGCGGACAACGGTTCGTCGGCGCGCTTCGTCGGCGGCGGGCGTAGCCGCTATGTCGCGGATCTGGACCTGCCGACCCTGGGTGTGGTGATGGAAAAGAATGGCGAGATCGTGACCATGGGCGCCGCCGCCGCGGTGATGGGGCATCCGGCTGAGGCCATCGCCATGTTGGTGAATATCCTCGCCGAGATGGACGAGTCATTGCCCGCCGGCAGCTTTGTGATGAGCGGCGGCATTACCGAAGCGATCGCGGTGAAGCCCGGCGACAGCATCGTGGCGCGCTTCCAAGAGTTGGGCAGCGTATCGATGCGCTTCGTTGAATAACCACAAGCACCCAGGAGGCAGTCATGCCCATTATTGAAATGCACTTGGCCGAGGGCCGTACTGCCGAGCAAAAGAGCCGTATGGCTGTCGCGGTCACTGAAGCGGTGTGCCTCAGCCTGCAATGCCCCGCGGAAACCGTAAGAATTCTGATCACCGAGCACGCGCGCGACGGGTTTTACGTGGCCGGCCTGGACATGGCCCAGCGCGCCGCCAAGCAGCGGGAGCAGGGCCAATGAAAAAGATCAAATGTGCGCTGATCGGTTCCGGCAACATCGGCACCGACCTGATCTACAAGATCCTGCGCAGCCCGGTGCTTGAACCGGTATGGATGGTGGGCATCGACCCGAACTCCGAAGGGCTGTTGCGGGCCCGCGAAATGGGCTTGAAAACCACCCACGAAGGCGTCGATGGCCTGCTCCCGCACGTGTTGGAGGACGGCATTCAGATCGCTTTTGATGCCACCAGTGCCTATGTGCATGCGGAAAACAGCCGCAAGCTCAATGCCCTGGGCGTGTTGATGATCGACCTGACCCCGGCGGCCATCGGCCCGCTCTGTGTACCGCCGGTGAACCTGCGCGAACACGCCAAGACGCTGCAGATGAACGTCAACATGATCTCCTGCGCGGGGCAGGCCACCATTCCCATCGTTAACGCTGTCTCGCGCATTCAAAGCGTGGCATATGCGGAAATCGTTGCCAGTTTGGCGTCAAAATCGATTGGCCCGGGCACCCGCGCCAACCTGGATGAATTCACCAATACCACTTCGAGCGCCATCGAGAAAATCGGTGGTGCGCGCAAGGGCAAGGCGTTGGCCATCATCAACCCGGCCGAGCCGCCCATGATGATGCGCAACACCATCTATTGCCTGACCGATGAAGAGCCCGATCGTGTGCGCATCCGAGAATCGATCCTGCAAATGATCACCGAAGTGACGAAGTACGTGCCCGGTTATCGCCTGGTCAACGGTCCCATTTTCGACGGCAAGAAAGTCTCGATATTCATGGAGGTGGCCGGCCTGGGTGACTACCTGCCCACCTACGCGGGCAACCTGGACATCATGACCGCGGCCGCCACCCGCACTGCCGAAATGTTTGCCGAGGAAATTCTCGCCGGCACGCTTCACCTTAAAGCCCCGGAGGTCGCGTAATGAGCCAGTCCAACCCTACGAGCCTGCAGGGCCGCAAAGTGATCCTGCATGACATGTGCCTGCGCGATGGCATGCACGCCAAGCGCGAGCAGATCAGCGTGGCGCAAATGGTCAAGGTCGCCACTGCGCTGGACGATGCCGGGGTGCCTTACATTCAGGTCACCCATGGCGGTGGTTTGGGTGGCAATTCGCTGCAGCACGGCTTTGCTCCGCACAGCAACGAGGAATACATCAGCGCGGTAGCTCCGCTGATGAGGCAGGCGAAGATTTCCGTGCTGCTGATTCCGGGGCTGGGCACCATGAAAGAGCTGCAGTCGGCTTACGATTGCGGCGCGCGCAGCGTACACGTCGCCACCCATTGCACTGAGGCGGACACATCGCCGCAGCACATTGCCTACGCGCGAAAGCTGGGTATGGATACCTCCGGGTTCCTGATGATGGCGCACCTCAATGATGCGGCCGGCATCGCCCGGCAGGGCAAGCTGATGGAGTCCTACGGCGCGCAGACGGTGTACGTCACCGACTCGGCCGGCTACATGTTGCCGGAAGACGTGAAGGCCCGGGTCGGGGCGCTGCGCGAGGTGCTGAACCCGGAAACCGAGATCGGCTTCCATGGCCACCACAACCTGGGCATGGGCGTGGCCAACTCGATTGCCGCCATCGAGGCCGGCGCGAGCCGGATCGACGGATCGGTCGCGGGGCTGGGGGCCGGGGCGGGCAATACACCGTTGGAGGTGTTCGCCGCCGTGTGTGAGCGCATGGGGATCGAAACCGGCACCGACCTGTTCAAGCTGATGGACGTGGCCGAGGACATCATCGTACCGATGATGGAGCACATCGTGCGGGTGGACCGTGAGTCGCTGACCCTTGGCTATGCCGGTGTCTACTCCACCTTCCTGCTGCACGCCAAACGCGCGGGCCTGCAGTTCGGCGTTCCGGCGCGCGACATCCTGGTGGAGCTGGGACGCAAAAAAATGATCGGTGGCCAGGAAGACATGATTCAGGACACCGCCCTCACCATGGCTAAAGAGCGTGGCGTTCTGTTGCCGACGTGATGGCTCGCAGGGGCGTGCGCTGCATGCCCCTGACTCGATGCGAGGGTTGAACATGAATACGCAAAAAGAACTGGCTGTGGTCGTCGGGGCCACGGGGGCGTTTGGCCGGCAGATTGTTGCGCGGTTAAGCGCCAGTCACCTGGATGTGGTCGCCGTGGCGCGCAGTGCTGACGCACTCGACGAACTGGCTGATCGACATCCCGGGTTGATCGCCTGCATGGCCGACATCGCCAGCGACAGCGCGGTGGCGAGCATCCGCGCCGCGCTGGACCGGCCGGTGCGCATGATTGTGCATGGGCCCGGCGTGGCGGTCGTCGGCGGAATTCTCGATGCGCCCACCGCCGCGCTGACGGATGCGGTGAATATCAAGGTCGGCGGGTTGTTGCGCCTGGTGCGGGCGGTGGATGAGCGCCTGGTGAAAGGCTCGCGGTTGGTGGCCATCGGTGGTCACTACGGCTTTGAACCTACGGCCTATGCCGCCGCTGCCGGGGTGGCCAATGCGGCGCTGGTGAATGCCGTGCGCCAACTCAGCCTGGCCTATGGCGAGCGCGGTATTACCGCGCACCTGATCGCTCCAGGACCGGCGGACACCGAGCGCTTGCACCGGGTGGCGGCAGACCGTGCCCGGCAGCGTGGCATCAGTGCCGAGGCGGTGCTGCGCGAGATGTGCGCGGAGTCGTCTATCGGCGCCTTTACCACGCCTGCCCAAGTGGCCTGGGCCGTGAGCCTGTTGCTGGCGCCCGAAGCCGATGCGATGACCGGCTCGTCGCTGATGTTGGATTCCGGGCGGCGTCGCGGCCTGCCGTAAGTGTCCTGCGCATCGACCTGTCAGGTAATAAAACCAAGAATAGCCAGCGAGATTGCCCCTATGCCTGTCGTGAACTTTCACCTTGTGGACGGCCATTGCACTGCCGAGCAAAAAGCGCGCTTGCTCAAGGACGCTTCACAGCTTTACAGCCTGCTGCTGCATTCACCCATTGAACGAGTCAGGGCCTTTATCACGTCGCACGCGACCGCCGAGTGTGCGGTGGGCGGCGAGATGGTTGAGGTCAGTGGTGTGCATGCGCCGTTTTTTGAGTTCATCGTGCTGGAAGGTCGCCCGCTGGATGAACGTCAAGCGTTAATGAGCGGCTTCACCGATCTGCTCAGCGAGCTGCTCGCGGTCGAGCGCAGCCTGATACGCGGTCGCTGCATCCGTGTTGACCCGCAGGATTGGTGCATTGGCGGGCGCGATGCCGCTGAGTTACGCAAACAGGAAATCCTCGACCGTGCAGTGCAAGCAGGCGGTGCCGAATGAACACAGGCGCGCTAGCGGTGGAAGCCGCGCCGAGACGTGAGCGTGCGCGATGAAATACCAGATCGTGATTGAAGATACCGGCGAGCAGTATCCCTGTGATGAGCGTGAGTCCGTTTTGGAAGGCATGGCGCGACTGGGGCGGCGGGGCATTCCCGTCGGTTGCCGGGGTGGCGGTTGCGGGGTGTGCAAGGTACGCATTCTCAGCGGCGAGTATGTCGCCAAGGTGATGAGCCGCGCCCATGTCAGTGCGGCCGAGCTGTCCGATGGAATCGTGTTGGCCTGCCGTGTTTTACCCGGCAGCGACTTATCGGTCGAGGTCACCGGCAAGATGAAAAAGACCATCGCTAATCCGAAATGAACGGTACATTTTTCCCGGCGCTCAATGAACTGATCGAACAGGCCCGTCGCGTCCTTTGAACACTACGGTTCCCGTTGGGTGAGGCTGAGACAACCGAACTTCGCCGGGCTGATGCTGATCGTGTCCGCCAAGGGCAGTGGACAGGCCACCGGCACCGAGTACTTGATCGGCGTCTGCCTGGCCATGGCTTCGGCCTTTTTCTACGCCGTGGCGGCGGCGATCACCAAGCGCCTCAAGGACTTGCCTTGGGCGCCGATGGGCATCACGTCGAAAGTTTTGATAGGCGCGGTGGCCACCTGGTGTGCCGGGCACGATGACCAGCCCTCGGCCGCACGGTGGAACCCGCCTTGTTTTAACCCGCTGTTAGACGATGGAGCGCTGCGTGTTCTTCATCACCTTCCAGCATGGACTGGAGGATCTCGGGGCCGCTCCGACTCAGGAGCGATATTTTCATAGTTGATCCTTGGTGTTCCGGGCGGGGTTGCGGGTGAGCGAAGGGCCTAACGGGGCGTGCCCAGTTCGCGTATCTCGTCGTAGCGAGCCTGCAGTTCCTGACGCTGTTGCCTGCGTAACTGGCCCTGGGCGTAGCGACGGCGCTCGGTCAGCGTGTCAGGCAGCAAGGGGCGCACGGGGCTGGGGCGCCCAGCGGCGTCGACGGCGACCATGGTGAAGTAGCAACTGTTGGTGTGGCGCACGGTACGCTCATGGATATTCTCGGTCATGACCTTCACGCCGATCTCGAGCGAAGTGCGTCCGGTGTAGTTGACTGACGCCAGGAAGGTGACCAGTTCGCCGACGTGGATCGGCTCCTTGAAAATCACCTGGTCAACCGAAAGGGTGACCACGTAACGGCCTGCATAGCGCTTGGCGCAGGCGAACGCCACTTCGTCGAGCATTTTCAACAACGCGCCGCCATGCACGTTGCCGGAGAAGTTGGCTTTGTCGGGGGTCATGAGCACGCTCATGCTCAGTTGGTAGCTGCCGGGTTCCATAGTTTCCTCATCACGGTAGGCATTGTCAGGGGCCCTTGTCGCCATGTAGGTCTGGCGCTTGAGGCTTTGCCTGGGGCGCATGACGTTAACAGCCAGCCGATGGAAGTAGCTATGTAACGAAGTGAAAGAGTGTATTTCGAATAAGTTAATAATTTACCGCAGTGCGTGTATATTTTAGCGCTAGGTATAATTTAATTTTGTAAAATAAGAGCGGATGATAAAGTGCGCTGAACACAGGGCGCCTGTTATTGGGCTTTATTGTTGCATTATCTGAAATTACTATTTGCGCCGGGTGAAATAATGCGTCGCTATACCACAGTTTTGAGCAGCTTTATGTTGGCATTGATTATTCCGCAATTGACCCAGGCCGCCGTTTTCGGTTGGCAGGAAAAGGCACTGATTCAACCTGAGCAAGGGAGTGTGGAGGTCGAACTTAGTCCCACTTCGCCGAAGTCTTCCATTGAAGTTCATGACCTCGTTCTATTCCAGAAAAATGGCGAGAATTGGGCGCGTTTCAGTGTACCGGTGATGCACGCATTGACGGGCACGACCGATTTGACGCTGGAGAGGAAAGTACTGCGCACCGAAAAAACCAAAAGCGCCTTTGGCAGCACTCAGCATCAGTTGGTGCGGATGTCGCTGTGCCTGGGTGACAAGGTATACGCCGAGGACCTTATGCTGAAAACCCACAGCAAAGGTGGTTCGCCGGTCAAGCTGGGGCGTGATGTGCTTGCGCACCTGGGCTTGGTTGATGCGTCGCGATTCGACACCCTCAAGCCTGATTGCAAGCCGTGATACCGCGCCAATCAGGCGTCGGGGGCGCCCCGGAGCCTGATTGGCGATGATTTACTGGTTGAGGATCCCGCGATCCCAGTTCTGCTGATTCCTGCGCGCGTCCTGTATGAACGGCGACCACTGGATCAGCTTGAGCACCACCCGGTTCAGCAAGCGGCCTGGTAATGTCAGGGGCCGCTGCACATCCAGGAACAGCACCACGCGCCGCTCGTCAGTGTCGTTCCAGACCTGATGCTTGTAAGTGTCGTCGAATACCAGGCAACTGTCCTGCTGCCAATGGTGGACCTCATCACCCACCTCTATACGACACTGTTCGGCCTGTTGCGGGATGATCAACCCCAGATGCACCCGCAGCAATCCGTTGTAAGGCCCGCGGTGGGGCGGAATGTGCTTGCCGGGGCTGAGAATCGAGAAAAACGCGGTGTACATGCCCGGGATGGCCTCGATGGCCTGGGTCGTTTGTGGGCACTGGGCGCAATTGCCGTCGATCTTGTAGCCATAGCCGTAGAGGAAGAATGTCTTCCAGCGGTCGTCCTGGGTCAGTCTGGCCTGGTCTTTGGATATCTGCTGAAAACTGGGAATGGCATCGCTGTTGCGCAGCACGGCATCGAGCTCGGCGCGAATCACCGCCGACCGGGATTCCAGCTCCCGGGTCCAGGCGAAGATGGCCGGGTCAAAGAACGGCGTGTTACCCACCGTAGAGCTGCGCCGTATCAGATTTTCAAGGCGTTTGATGATCCACAGGCCGATGGCGACGCTGGGACGATGTTTGCGTTTTTTCTTGGGGGTCAAAGCCGTCTTCCTGGTGCTCATGGGAAATATCCTGTCGGTTTCATGTATGAGGTCGTTGTTTCAACAGCTTCCACAGCAGCGGCCAGCAGAACACCAGCGGATAGCGGCGCAACCGTTCCGGCTGTTTGATCGGCTCGCCCCAATGGCGCTCCAGTTTCCAGATGGCGTAATCCACTGCGCCCTTGACGGTAAACAGCGATTTGATCAGACGCACCAGGTTCAATGCCCGGCCCTGAATGCGCCGGGTCCGCCAGTGCCGCGCCTGCCGTCGCTGCTGTTCAGCGGTGCTGTGGTTGATATACAGCTCGTCGGTCATCGACCCGGCAAAGCCAATGCCATCGACCTGGGCGGCCGCGACCAGGAGGGCGGCGAGGTAGCCTTGATTCTGCTGGGTAATCAGTGCCGGGCGGTTGCTGCTTTCGGGCCGCAGTTCGCTGCCGTAGGTAAAGCTCAACGCGCGGGTCCAGAACGTGTCGCTGTTGAACAAGGGAGCTTGCAGGGAGACCGTTTCGCTGATCATGCGCAAGGCCGCGCGGCACACCGCTCGCTCCACGCGCCGTTGGATGGCGGGCGTGCGGCTGAACACCAGGCGGCTAGGCTGGGCAAAACGCGCCCACAGGTAGCTTTGAAACCAGCTATGGGTGCCTTGTTCAAAGTCGCTCACCGAAAGAATGGCGCACTTGGCGCGCAGGGTTTTGCCGGCGGTATCAGTGGCCGTGAACAGAAACACCGTGGGCGGCAGCAGGGCGTTGGCCCATTGACTGAGCCGGGAGGTGTGGATGTCCTGGTAGTGATCCACCAGGACGTACAGGTCGATCAACCCCTCATCGGTGGTGCGCGTGCGCAGGCAAGAACCGTAGAACAGGATCGCCGAGATGCCTGCGCCGAACCGCGCCATCAGCGCTTCAGTCAGTGCGTGCAGGTCTGGGTCCACCGGGCGCGCCAGTTCACGGCTCACCAACTCGAACAGGGGGAGTGTCGTCGGGTCCCGTTCAATCTCAATCATGGAATGTCCTTACAAGGTGATGAAGCGCACGGGCGGGCTGGCCTTGATTTCCAGTGTTCC
>JTFP01007388.1_pt1 | contig 12321 bp, 13 predicted proteins | sample 235421 | NCBI WGS metagenome assembly JTFP01 (sample SAMN03067591, study PRJNA260954) | activated sludge metagenome | biome: Sludge; feature: Wastewater; isolation source: sludge from laboratory unaugmented bioreactor treating industrial wastewater | place: India:Gujarat | collected 2013-04 | reverse complement strand
AGTGGATGAATTACCTGGTAGAGAATCATCGGGTACCGGGCAAAGGCGTAGGCACCCTTGCCTACAACACGCTGGTGTTTGTCGGGCCCCAGAACCTGTCGGTCAGCTCCCTCAAGGATATCGTCACGCTGCAACGCATCGCTATCGGCAGCCCCAAAAGCGTGCCTGCCGGCCAGTATGCCGAACAGGCCCTTGGCAGGGCAGGCCTGCTCGAACAAATGCAGCCCAAACTGATTCTTGCCAAAGATGTGCGGCAGGCACTCATGTATGCTGACCGGGGTGAGGTGGACGGAGCCTTTGTTTATCGAACCGACGCTTTATTGGCCAAAAGGGCGGGCATTTTGCTGGAAGTTCCTCAGCATCTCTACGATGAAGTGACCTATCCCATCGCCCTGACGACGGATGGCACCCAAAACCCGTCGGCAATCGCTTTTTTCAATTTTCTGAAAAGCGGCGAGGCTGCCGGTTTGCTGAAAAAACACGGATTTGTCGTTCGTTGACCGGTTGAATAATGGTCCGGAGGGTGCCCAGTCATGATCGATTTTTCTCCCACGGACATTCAGGCCATCGTGCTTTCCGCCAGGGTGGCGTTTACCGCCACCCTGGTTTCCATCCCCTTCGGTTTTGCGGTCGCCTACCTGCTGGTTTTTTCAAAGTTTCCCGGCAAGCCCCTTATCGCTGGCCTGGTCAATCTTCCCCTGGTGTTGCCGCCGGTGGTGGTCGGCTATCTTCTGCTTCTGTCCCTGGGAAGTCACGGCTGGTTTGGAGAAATACTCGCCAGATTTGGCGTGCGTGTCATATTTACCTGGAAAGCGGCCGTGGTTGCCTCGATGGTGGTCGGTTTTCCCCTGCTGGTGCGTGCCATATGCATCGGCATGGAGGACATTGACGGCCGCCTCATCCAGGCGGCCCGCACGCTCGGCGCGCGATGGTACGATGTGTTGTTCACCGTTATCCTGCCGCTGTCGGGACGGGCCATGCTGGCCGGTGCGACTCTGATGTTTGCGCGCAGCCTCGGCGAATTTGGGGCGACCATCGTCCTGGCGGGCAACATTCCGGGCGTGACCCAGACCATTCCGTTGGCCATTTTCGATTATTCCAGCAGTCCCGGCGGTGACCCCATGGCCCTGGGCCTGTGCCTGGTATCCATCGCCCTGGCGCTGGCAGTGCTGGTATTCAATGAAGGTCTGATCAAACGTTTTCGGCGGAGAATGCGGCCATGACTCTCGAAGTCGCGCTTGAAAAACAACTGGGTGCTTTTTGCTTCGCTTCTGAATTTTCCCTCAACTGCCGGCGGGTCGGGGTGTTCGGCCCTTCAGGCAGCGGCAAGTCAACCCTGATGCACATGCTGGCCGGGTTGCTCAGGCCGGATCGTGGTTTTATCCGGCTCGACGGCGAGACGCTTTTTGACGGCAGTTCGAAGATCAACCATTGTTCGGAAAAACGCCGCATCGGCGTGGTTTTTCAGCATGCTCACCTGTTTCCGCACATGGGGGTTCGACGCAACCTGCTGTACGGTTACAAGCGCCTGCCGGCCCGGCAGCGCAGGATCGTGCCGCAATCCCTGATCGAAGTACTCAACCTTGGTCCATTGCTCGATCGCGGTGTCGAGTCCCTTTCTGGTGGTGAGCGTCAGCGCGTGGCTCTCGGCCGCACAATCCTGTCGTGCCCGCGGCTCATATTGATGGACGAACCCCTGAGCGGTCTGGACGAGGGGCTCAAGTATCAGATTATCCCCTATCTGAAAAAGGTATTTGCCGAGTTCGGCATCCCCTTTATGTTCATCAGCCACTCTCTCAACGAAATGCGGCTGATGACCGAGCAGGTGCTGGAACTCGCCGATGGTCGCCTCTGCTCCCGGACCTCCCCGCATCAACTGGCTCTGCGTCGCATGGGAAGCGCACCGACGGGCTATGTCAACCTGCTGGAGCTGCAGAATCCCCGTCCGCATAACGGTTTGTGCATCTACCGGTGGGGCACGCAGGAGTTCGTTTTGACGGCCGATGAACAGGAGTCCTCGGGTATGTTTGAACTTTCTTCCAGGGAGATAACTTTGTTCAAACGGCACCCTGAAGCAACCAGTGCGCGCAATATGCTGCGGTGCCGCGTCAAAAAGATCTTTGAGGCCGGAAACCGGGTCGGCATCGAACTCGATTGTGGCGACGGGCATCTGATATCCCAGGTAGTCGGTGAGGCCGTCAGGGATTTGGGTCTGGAGGAAGGCGGGGAAGTTGTTGCGGTGATCAAGGCTTCGGCTTTTCGCAGGCTCTATTGACGGTTGTCCGATATTTTTATTTTTTTATGTGTATTTATGCCTTGCTCTTTCAAACCGTACCGTGCTATGGTGCTTTTACTTAAGCAAGTTTGTGTAAGAGTATTACGCTCGCCAGATTGACAAGGTGTCAACATGGATCAAGCACACAAACCCCTTGGGTTGTGTGTTTTTTTATTTTCCGGGTGAGTGTGTTTACACAACAAAAAAGTCCCGATCGGGAGCATGGAGAAAAAATGGCTGAAGGTACTGTGAAATGGTTTAACGACGCAAAAGGTTTTGGTTTTATCGAGCAGGATAACGGACCTGACGTGTTTGTTCATTTTTCTGCGATTCAGGGTGATGGATTCAAGTCCCTTGCCGAAGGTGACCGCGTGGCTTTCGATGTCACCCAGGGTCAAAAAGGCCCCCAGTCTGCCAACGTGCGCAGAATCTAAGCAAGTCCATAAAAGTGGATCATCAAGGAGCCCCGCGAGAAATCGCGGGGCTCTTTTTTTTTCGCTCCAGACCTGGCGCATAGTGCCGTGACTGGCGCGGGCCCTGGTCATTGAAGAATCGAACTCCTGCTATCCCCGCTGTTTCATGCTCCTGATCTTTTGTTTATCTGTATCCTGGCGTATCGGTAAAACCGTCATTTCGGCGAGATTCACCCGCCGAGGTGACGAGAATGGCGCTACGGCCGGGAAGGGGGCACCTGTTTTCGCAGATGCCACAGCCGATGCACAGTTCGTCGACCACGTAGGGCTGCCTGATGGTGACAGCCTGACCCTGGTCGTTGAGGACCGTGGCCTGGCGAAAGCGGATGGCTTTTTGCGGGGTTGGGCAGTGTTCTTCGCAGACCATGCAGGGCACGGCTCTGGCAAAGGGCAGGCAGCGGTTGCGGTCGATGTAGGCCTGGCCGATGGTGACCGCCTGCTTTTCGTTGACCGACAGATGCTTGATGGCGCCGGTGGGGCAGACCTGGCCGCAGAGGGTGCACTGATACTCGCAATAACCGATGCGGGGCACCAGGCGCGGGGTGAACATCCCCTCGACTCCGGCTTCGGTCAAGGCCGGATGCAGAGCATTGCCGATGCACACCTGCATGCATTCGCCGCAGCGCACGCACCGGTTCAGGAACGCATCTTCCGCCAGGGCGCCCGGCGGCCGGATCAGATTCGGTTGCGGCTGCCTTTTGAGGGGGCGCACAGCGAACAGAAAAGGCGTCGCCAACCCCGTCAAGGCTGTGCCGAGGAAGGCCCGCCGGCTGAGGCCTTCGGCCAGCGAAAAGGCAGTCCTGCGTGAGGGGCCGAAGGAGAAGTTCTGCTGTGGGCAATGGATGAGGCAGTCGAGGCAGAGAATGCAGCGCTCGGGGTTGACCTGCCTTTGATGGTTAATGGCGCCGCTTCGGCAAAGAGTGCTGCACTGACTGCAGACGGAGCAGGTCGGCTGGCGGTTGGCAATGCGCCAGGGAGCAAAACGTGCCGCCAGTCCAAGCAGGGCTCCAAGAGGGCAGAGGTTGCGGCAGAAAAAGCGGCGCTGCATCCATTCCAGGGCCAATAGCGTCAGGAGCATGGCGGCAGCGGGCAAAACGTTGGTGAATACTTTCTGCTGAAAGGGCAGCACTGTTTCCCGAAGGAACTGATAGACGGGTTCGCTGGCCGCGTTGAGCCAGGCAGGCCCGTGTTGGTAGGTGATGGTAAACAACTTTTCGATGGCCAGGCCGAAGGCCGGATAGATGGCCATGGTCAGCCCGCGCACGAGGATCGAAAAGGGATCCAGGAAGCCGACCAGGGGCAGGCCGAACAGGGCGCTGACCAGGGTTAAAAGCAGCAGGACATAACGTAATTTCGGCAGGGCGGCGGGCAGGGACCGGTCGCGGCGCCCCAGCAGGGGGCGCGACCAGTCGAAAAGAGTGCCCATGGGGCAGACCCAGCCACAGAACCAGCGCCCCAACAGCAGGCTGGCCAGCAGCACGAAAAGCGCCGGCAGCAGCAGGGTGATGAAGGTGCGGTTTGCCAGGGAAGTCGCCAGCGCGATCAGCGGGTCGATGCGAAAGATCAGGTTGACGGCGCCGGACAACTCGTCCTGCCCCTGGTAGTCAGTACGCACGAACAGGAACAGGAATGCGGCAAAACACAGAAGCTGGCTAAGGCGCCTCCACAAGATTGGCAGGTATGGCTTCTTCATGGTCCCTCTAGCCGCTGAATCTGGCTCAACCGCAGCGTTCCAAGTCCCATGTTGGCTGCAGCAACCGAGCTTCCAAGATCGTCAGGATCACGTCCGAACAAGAGGGTGGCGCAGGCATCGGCCGCTACCGGATCCGCGGAGGCGAGCACCGTATCCTCGATGCGCACGTCCCGCAGGTCGCCGCCCGACGGACCGTTGCGCAGCAACAGACGGGTGGCGTCGATAACCGTCAGAGAGGGACGGATAACCGTGGCCAGATCGGCAAGATTCTGGTCCAGCTTGTGATGCAGCCGACCCCGATTGCCTCCCAGTACCCCCATGCTGTTTTTGAGACCAAGGGTCAGGCCGGCCAGACCGTGGTGCTTGGCCACCGGTACATTGATATAACAGTCAGCTTCCAGCGCATCGCGATAGATCGACCAGCTTTTCAGCACCCGTCCCCGGGGGATGGGTGTCTCGACGAACTTGCGCCGGTCGATGTACTCGCAGCGCACCTTGCCGCTGTTAAGGGCTTCGATGGCCGGCAGGATGCCGCTGTGAGTATAACAGCGGCGCGCCTCGTTGCAGGGCCGGTCAAAGATGCGCACTTGCCTGGCGCCGGCTTCAAGGGCCATTTCCGCCAGGGTGCGCACCACCAGCGGATGAGTGTTGGCTCCCTGTTCCGGACTGCGGTCCCAGCCAATGTTAGGCTTGATCACCACCCTGGCGCCCGGCCGCACAAAAGCCTGCATGCCTCCGATAAGGGTCACCGACCGACGCACCAGATCCGCGTAGTTCTTGCCCTTGGCGATCCCGACCCGTGCTCGCGGTAACCGGGCCGGCGCGACCTGTGCTTTTGCCCTGTTGCCATTGCAGGTGAAGGGCCATTGCAATACCAGGGAAAAGGTGAGAGACCAGAGGGCTGCTTCCTGCAAGAAACGCCGTCGATTCATACCGTCTCCTCTGCAAAAAAACCATCGTAAAAAGTACAGACGAATTCTCTGGGAGCTGTCGCTCGGGCTTTTCTGGCTGCCTGGTATAGCCTGTCCGGGGAACTCGTTACAAGCTACCCCATAGTCAGAATACTATCACAAGGAAAAGCAGTATTGCCGTTTTGCAGTTGTCCTCTGTCATAATGCGTCGTACCCAATAAAATCCCCCGAACCGATTCCGGGTCGGGGGCGGTTTGCATCCTGGTACTGTTTGTGGCCCACTTTTTGAGTTTATTCCATTAGTTTAACTTCGGCATCAATTGTCATCTTCCCCCTGGCCGGGAAGCTCCAATAGTTGTGTATTCCTGCCGATTGGATAAGCTTTGTTGAAGACTCAGTTGTAGGGTTGGTTATCTGTTGTTTTATCGGTACGCGGGGCATCCTCGATCAAGATTGTTTCGATCCGTGGCAGGAAGCGCAGAGGATGCGAGTCGCCGGTGAAAACCAGCGTTGCCAGCCTCTGATCATTTTTGGAGCTATGGGAAAGTGCTTTGGCTTGAGCAGCAGAGCCTGAACAGAGGTCGGCGCCATGAACTTCCCGCGAAACCCTTGGCGACCAAAGGTTGCCAGCCTCCATCGTATTAACCTGCGGCTTTTGCTCAGCGTGTTGTTTTCCGGGGTGATCATCTGTTCCGCTTTTGCCCAACGAAAACCTTCCCTGGAAACCAGTGAGTCGCTCTTCACCGAGGAGACCACTCAGGTTGCCGAACGAATCGAGGTTCAGCCGGTCTCCAACGATCAGGCGATCGACACACGCCTGACCAGAATCATGGAGGCGACCGGATGGTTTTCGGACATTGCTGTGCAGGTCGAAGAGGGAGTGGTTTTTCTCGACGGACATACCGGTTCTGCGGACTACCGAACCTGGGCCGGGGATTTGGCCAGAAAAACCAGCGACGTGGTAGCGGTGGTCAACCGTATTCAGATAGCTGAAATTTCTCCTTGGGATTATTCCCCCGCAGTAAATGAGCTGCAGGCCCTCTGGGAGATGACCCTGCAAAGAGTGCCGCGGCTCCTGCTTGGCCTGCTGGTTCTGTTTATGGCCGGAGTCACCGCCTGGATGGTGGCCCACGGGGTGAGGAAAACTTTTGGGAACAGGCTGAATCCTCTTTTGCGCGATGTGGCGGCGCGGTTGCTGGGGGTTTTTGTTTTTCTGCTCGGGTTGTACCTGGTCCTGCAAGTCGTCGGTCTCTCAGGTCTTGCCGCCACGGTCCTTGGCGGCACGGGGGTAGCCGGTCTGGTGGCGGGGATTGCCTTTCGCGATATTTTGGAAACTATCTCGCGAGCATCCTGATCAGCCTTCGTAATCCTTTCCGGATCGGGGACATGGTGGAGATTGTCGGGCATACCGGCCTCGTGCAACGGGTAACGACCCGCGGCACGGTGCTGATGGATTTGGACGGCAACCACGTACAGATTCCCAACGCGACGGTATATAAGAGCATTATCCACAACTACACCGCCAATCCCAACCGTCGGGAGAACTTCGAGGTGGGGATCGGCTTCGAGAACAGCATTTCCCTTGCCCAGAATTTAGTCAGGGATATTCTCAATGAGCACCCTGCGGTACTCAGGGACCCTGAGTTCCTGGTTCTGGTCGACCGGCTTGGTTCAGCCACTGTGAACCTCAAAATTTACTTCTGGTATGACGGCTCGGCTTACAACGGACCCAAGGTCAAATCCTCGCTGATCCGAATGGTCAAGCGGGTCTTCCAGGAACATGAGATTTCGATGCCCGACGAGGCCAGAGAGGTGCTTTTCCCCGAAGGGGTATCGGTCCGCATGTCGGAGGCGTTGCCTGTCAGGCGAACGGAGGAATCGCCTGCCAAGACCACCCCGCCGTTCGTCGGTACGGAAGCGGACACCACCGAGGCTGAAGGGAATCTTGCCAGCGAAGACAAGCAGCTTCGTGAGCAGGGCCGCAACTCCAGAGTCCCTGAGGAGGGCGATAACCTTCTCGAAGAAAATCCAGCGTAAATGAACTCCTTGACCGACAGGTAGTGGAGCCGCCTGGGTGTGAAGGAGGGTCTGGCAGGGGGTGGCCCTTTTCTGTTGACCCGCTATTTTGAATGATACATCCAAAAAGCGCACAATTTTGTCCGGGGATACTTACAAAGGAGAAAAATCATGAGCATGAAAGAAGCATACCAAAAGAAGCTTCAGGCTCAATTAGACGAGTGGAATGCAGAGATTGACAAACTCAAAGCGAAAGCTGATAAAGTGGAGGCCGATGCACAAATTGAGTACTACAAAAAAATTGAAGAGCTTCGCTCCATGCATGAGACGTCCAACAGAAGACTTGCGAAACTTAGGGAAGCCAGTGATGACGCATGGGATGATCTCAAATCAGGTATCGATAGTGCTTACAACTCGCTCGGCAACGCTTTAAAGTCGGCTGTTTCCAGGTTTAAGTAATTAATTATTCAGATTTTGGACATTTAAAGTAGAAATCATTTATTCTAAAGGTCATTTACCCAAGACATGTCAAGGAGATAGCAAATGAAGTACATAAAAACTAACAACTCTATACTCATGTTAGTTGCTCTGCTCTTAATTACACTGACAAACTGCACAGATACATCTGAAGAAAAAAAGGCGATACCTGAAGACGAAACTTCCATAAATGAGGTGAAACAGGAAACGCAGGATTTGATTCAAACACTTGAGGCCTATACCGCCGATCAGCGGGACGAAGCGGTTCAGAGGGCCAGAACGGCTTTAAGTAATCTGGATGAGCGTATAGATGCACTGGAAAAACGTATCGACGGCAACTGGAATCAAATGAACGAGGCCGCTCGTGAAAAAGCGCGTGCCAACTTGGAAGCCCTTCGCAAGCAACGGAATCAAGTTGCCGAATCGTATGAGAGCATGAAGGCCAGTTCAGTCGATGCCTGGGACCACATGAAAGATGGGTTCTCTGACGCATATAAGGCTCTTGCGGATGCCTGGGAAAAATCTGAAAAAGAATTTAGTCCCTAAAAAGTGTCAGCGAATTTGAAATACAAAAAAACAGGCACTTGGAAATTCATCCTAAGTGCCTGTTTTTACTGGAGCCACCCATCGGATTTGAACCGACGACCTACTGATTACGAATCAAAAATCTTAATATTCCGACCTATTCCCACGCTGTCCCCGGAAGTCTATAAAACCCATTGACCACAATGCAGTTATCGGATATTTATGTTCACATAAAGTCCCGGGATGTCCCATGCTCTTACATTGAAAAGTGGGGACAGGATGGGGACAGGAAGGAGCAAAGATGGCTGAGAGCAGTTGGAAGAAGACCAAGTACCCTGGCGTCAGGTATAGGCAGCATTCTACCCGGAAGAATGGTGTACAGTTCGACAGATACTTCGTGATCCGCTATCAGCGGGATGGGCAGCGGATTGAGGAGCCAGTGGGTTGGGCCTCCGAAGGCTGGACGGCAGAGAAGGCCGCCGCTGAATTGGCCGCACTGAAATCTGCTGCACAGAAGGGTGAGGGGCATCGTTCTTTTAGGGAGAAGCGAGAAGCTGAAGAGCTTCGCAGGCAAGCCGAAGCCCGCCAAGCAGAGAGAAATAAATCCTTTGGTGAAGTGATTGATCTGTTCTTGGTTGATGCGGAAAGCCGCCTTCGGCCCAAAACTGTGCAGGGATATCGCTCCTGCCTCAACGAAGCCAAGGACTACCGACCAAGCAAAGACATTCCGGCCCTGAAGGGTTGGCCCATTCGCGACATTGAAAGGCGACATCTGGCTGGGTTGGTGTCCCAGGTGGCCAAGAAATCGACCTCAAAAGCTGTGCTTATGCGCTCCAGCTTGTCTGCACTTTTCTCCTTCGCTGTCCATTCCCAGGAAGAATATGCAGATGTAAACCCGGTTCGGGATATCAAACGGCCGGCATCCCCCATGCCACGAGAGCGGACTTTGACCGATGCAGAAGTCAAGAAGCTTCTCCTTGCTCTGAAAGATGAAACCGTGCCGGGTGACGACCAAATGAAGTGGCTGATTGAATTTGCCCTTTTCACTGGTTGCCGTCTTTCCGAAGCTGGCGGATTGAGTCGCCGGGAAGTGGATGGTCATTGGTGGGAGGTTCCCGCCAGGCGCTTCAAGGGCAAGAGGCCGCACCGGGTATATCTCACTGAATCTGCTTCAGCTCTTCTTGGAGGATCGACCGATCTGCCCTTTGCCAGTCCGAAGACTGGAAAACCCTACGAGCCGTCGAGTATTTCGCGGTACCTAAAGAGGAGAAAGCATTTCGGGCTTATCTCCTTCACCTTGCATGATCTGCGCAGGACCATAGGCAGCGGCCTCGCTCGTCTGGGCTTTCCTCTTGAAACGGTCAGTGCCGTTCTTGGGCATAAGCTGCCCGGTGTTACTGGTGCTCACTATCTGAAGCACAACTATGATCTTGAGAAACAGCAAGCTCTGGAAGTTTGGGAGCGGCATGTATTGGGTGTGATCGAAGAGAAAACACAGGACAATGTTATTCCAATATTTCGGCAATAAATTAAAGCTTGCCCCGACTAGCCAGATCAGCGAAAAGCCCATATGGTTGTACCAGGCGCGCAATGATACCGCAGCACTGGCAGACGATTTGTTCAGCTAGGCTGTTGAGAGCGGTAATACGACCCCTCAATGGCAAAGACGGAGACGGCCAGGCAGAGACCGCATAAGGCGAATGACAATGAAAATACCTTCAGGGATAAGTCCAGTCGGCCCACCAGCAGACACGAGCTTGAAAGAGCAAGGCAAGTGGTGGTTACGGCACCCCGAGCTGATTCCAGTGGCTCACGCAATGCGCTGGATACCAGAAAATGTATATGAGGAAATGCTAGCAGCCGCACAAGATTTTGACCTTGCTATGAAAGTTGTGGACCGAAAAAAAGTTCCAGGACTAACAGAAGAAGAGCGTACCAAGATTGTTGAGAAGCTGATAGGGCTGGATATTTGCGTTGGTAGCGGCAAAAAAGGTCGTAAGCCAAAAACTGCAAGAAACCTCCGGATTGCGCTTGCTATCGATGGGGCTACTGATCCCAGGGAGCGAAACCGTATTGCGAGGGAAATGGCTGGCGGCCAATATGGAACCGATAACAATAACGTATCGAAACTTCTAAAAGAAGTGGAAGAAACCAAGTTAAAATATAGCAATGAAGACCTGATCATTGCCTTGGCAATATTGCAGGAGTCCCCTGACCTAGAGCCAACAGAGGAGGAGCTGGGATGTCTCATCAAGCTTTGGAAATATCTGCTCGTGAATGAACAAGAGACAGGTCAGTCTGAGGAATAAAAACCGCGTAAATAATCAGATATCAATATAAGTACCCGAAAAATATAGAGTTTTCGTATTGACTAGCTGGGTGTAAACACTATACTGGCCTCCATCGGACGGAGAAAAATAACGATGGAGGCTATCAATGAACCAACTCGGAAAAAATTTTCAAGCGAACACTGCCCTTCCAGAAACTGGATACGTTCGGCTCAAGAAGATCCTTGGTGACCCCAAGGCCGACCCGCCGATCCCGCCAATAGTTCCCATCAGTAAAAGCTCCTGGTATGCCGGCATTAAGGCTGGCAAATATCCTCGGTCAATTAAGCTCGGACCTCGGACAAGTGCGTGGAGGGTTTCAGATATCCGTGCTCTTGTCGAAAACGGTATTGGCGGAAGGAGGAAGAATCCATGAACAATCAGCATCAGCAAATCGATCCCACCGAGCTGGAACGGCGATGGGGCTCTCCCCTCGTCAGTCGTGATCAACAGACCCTTGACCGTGCTACCGGCGGTCTCATCAATGCGAAAACTTTGGCCAACTTGGATTCAAAGGGGATGGGCCCTAGGGGCCGCCTGCGGATGGGAAGAAAGGTGGCCTACCCGAGCCATGAGTTCTTCGTCTGGCTGGCGGCTCGGCTGAAGCCTGCTGCAGAGTTTGGGCCTGCCGTTGGTGAGAAGAGGGAGGTCCAGGGCGATGCTTGAAAACGACAGAACCCGGCCAAGAAGGGGCCGGGTCCATCGATACCGTATCGGGCGCTATTACTGTTGCCCCGAGGGTACCGCATCCAACGCTCCTCGTCAACACCACCAGATAAATGCCGCACCCCGTTCTTGCAGAGGTGCCAGCAGGGGGAGGGGGTGGTGATCGGTGCCGAAAGCAAAAAGCCTGGAGAACGGTCGATCAGCATCGAGTGGTCGCGGCTTCGCAAAGGTTCCTGTCGAGATGATGGTGTCCCCAGCGTTTCAGGGTCTGGCCGCCAGTTCGATAAGAGTGCTGTTGTTTTGTCTGAGGCTGAACTACGGAGCCGCCACAGATCCTAAGCGGCCGAAGGGATCGAGTGAAACGCCAGTATTCGCCTTTACCAACAAGATGGCCCGCGACATCTTGGGCATGAACCAGCAAACGTTTACAAATGCGAAGAACGAACTCGCGGAAAAGGGGTTTATCGAATGGGTTGTCCGTGGCGGCATGAAGGGGTGTAGCGGTGTCGCCTCAAAGTATATTTTGTCGTCGAGATGGAAGGACTGGATGCCGCCCGCAAAAGATCAAGCCTACGCCGGCCTTGAAAAGGCTCGTGCCGCACTGGCGATGCAGCGCCTTGCCCAGTGACCTCAAAAGAAAAACTTCCGGTACCCTATGGCAAGAATCTTAAAAGTGTCAAGCCAGGTTGACTGGTCAACCCCACAAACCTGTCAAGCCAGGTTGACTGGGTTTCGGATAATCAGCGGCAACTGTTACAAACCCGCCAAGCCCAGTTGACTGGTACCTGTCAAGCCTACTTGACTTGGCCTCTGTTTTTATCGATACGCGAGGGTGGTGATCCCCAATCCGCCTCACTGCCCTGTTACGCCGAACGGCTAAGCAGAAACAACGAAAGATATTAACCGAACCGCTAAACAAGAAAATCGAGAGATAGCCCACCACTTTTTACAAAGGAGA
>JTFP01014144.1_pt1 | contig 12405 bp, 9 predicted proteins | sample 235421 | NCBI WGS metagenome assembly JTFP01 (sample SAMN03067591, study PRJNA260954) | activated sludge metagenome | biome: Sludge; feature: Wastewater; isolation source: sludge from laboratory unaugmented bioreactor treating industrial wastewater | place: India:Gujarat | collected 2013-04 | reverse complement strand
ATGGCAGGTCCTGTCGAACCCGGCCTACCTGAGTATTTTCCAGGCCTTTGGCGATGCCTGCCGGCAACGTGCCGCGCAGCGTCAGCGCCTTTGACACCAGGCGGCCCGCGCCGGGCCGCCAGCACTCGCTTTACCGATTGACACGCCCTGCCCACGCGGCGCGCGCACCTGTGTGCGCCTGCCGTGCGGCGTGAACGGCAATACCCGAACAACAACAAGCAAGGCCAGGCAGCCAGGACGGCGGTGCCGAATAAACCTGCATTGCACTGAGGGTGCAGGTTTGCAATCAACCTTATTACGTCAGGCCGTATTGGCCCGACGACCTGTTGGGAGTTTCACATGGCAAACGCCTCCAGCATTTATCGCAAGGCACTGGAAGGTCATCAGCAACCGCAAAAGGTGCTGGTGAAGATCGAGCGCGTGACCAAGAAGTTCGACGAAACCGTGGCCGTGGACGATGTGTCCCTGGAGATCCACCAGGGCGAGATCTTCGCCCTGCTCGGCGGTTCGGGCTCGGGCAAATCCACCCTGCTGCGCATGCTCGCCGGTTTCGAACGGCCCACCGAAGGCCGCATCCTGCTGGATGGCGTGGACATCACCGAGATGCCGCCCTATGAGCGGCCGATCAACATGATGTTCCAGTCCTATGCCCTGTTCCCGCACATGACCGTGGCCCAGAACATCGCCTTCGGCCTCAAGCAGGACCGCCTGCCAGCCAGCGAGATCGAGGCGCGGGTCGAGGAAATGCTCAAGCTGGTCCACATGACCCAATACGCCCGGCGCAAACCCCACCAGCTCTCCGGCGGCCAGCGCCAGCGCGTGGCCCTCGCCCGTTCCCTGGCCAAACGCCCGAAACTGCTGTTGCTCGACGAACCCATGGGCGCCCTGGATAAAAAGCTGCGCTCGCAGATGCAACTGGAACTGGTGGAGATCATCGAACGCGTCGGCGTGACCTGCGTGATGGTGACCCACGACCAGGAAGAAGCCATGACCATGGCCCAGCGCATCGCCATCATGCACTTGGGCTGGATCGCCCAGATCGGCAGCCCGGTGGACGTTTACGAAGCGCCGGTGAGCCGCCTGGTCTGCGAGTTCGTCGGCAACGTCAACATCTTCGACACCCAGGTGGTCGACGACGCCGAAGGCCACGCGGTGCTCAAGTGCGCGGACCTGGATCGCAATATCTACGTCGGCTACGGCATCGCCACTTCGGTGGAAGACAAGTCGGTGACCTACGCCATCCGCCCGGAAAAGCTGCTGGTCACCACCCAAATGCCGACCTGCGCGCACAACTGGTCCAGCGGCAAGGTCCACGACATCGCCTACCTCGGCGGGCACTCAGTGTTTTACGTCGAGCTGCCCAGCGGCAAGATCGTCCAGTCGTTCATGGCCAACGCCGAACGCCGTGGCTCCCGACCGTCCTGGGGCGACACCGTGTACGTGTGGTGGGAAGACGACAGCGGCGTGGTACTGCGGGCATGAGTACATCGACCATGAGCACTTTCCATCAAGCGTTGATCCGTGTGCTGCCCAGCGGTCGCAAGCTGGTGATCGGCATTCCCTTCCTCTGGCTGTTCCTGTTTTTCATGCTGCCGTTTTTCCTGGTGATGAAGATCAGCTTCTCCGAAGCGACCGTCTCGATTCCGCCGTATTCGCAGATCTACGGCTTCGTCGACCAGAAACTCCAGGTGCTGCTGAACCTGGGTAACTACAGCCTGCTGGGCGCCGACGAGTTGTACATCTCGGCCTACCTGGGCTCGCTGAAGATCGCCCTGCTCAGCACGCTGATGTGCCTGCTGATCGGTTTTCCCATGGCCTATGGGATTTCCAAGACCCGCAAGGAAATGCAAAACGTATTACTGCTGCTGATCATGATGCCGACCTGGACCGCGATCCTGATCCGCGTCTATGCCTGGATGGGCATCCTCAGCAATAACGGCCTGCTCAATGCGTTCCTGATGGGGTGCGGCCTGATATCGAGCCCGATTGAAATCCTCAACACCAACACGGCGGTCTACATCGGCGTGGTCTACGCCTACCTGCCGTTCATGGTGCTGCCGCTCTACGCCAACCTGGTCAAGCACGACCAGAGCCTGCTGGAAGCCGCCTCGGACCTGGGTTCGAGCAACTTCAACAACTTCTGGAAAATCACCGTGCCGCTGGCCAAGAACGGCATCGTCGCCGGCTGCATGCTGGTGTTCATTCCGGTGGTCGGCGAGTTCGTGATCCCGGAACTGCTGGGCGGCCCGGAGACCCTGATGATCGGCCGCGTGCTGTGGCAGGAGTTCTTCAACAACCGCGACTGGCCGGTGGCGTCCGCCCTGGCGGTGGTGATGCTGGCGATCCTGATTATTCCCATCGTGCTGTTCAATCGCAGCCAGGCCAAAGAAATGGAGGCACGGGCATGAAGCGTTTCAGTTTTTCGACCCTGATGCTGGTGCTCGGCTTGTTGTTCATCTACCTGCCGATGCTGATTCTGGTGATCTATTCGTTCAACGCCTCCAAGCTGGTGACGGTCTGGGGCGGCTGGTCGCTCAAGTGGTACCTGGGGCTGTTGGACAACACCCAACTGATGGGGTCGGTGGCCCGTTCCCTGGAGATTGCCTGCTACACCGCCGTGGCCGCCGTGGCCCTGGGCACCCTGGCCGCGTTCGTGCTGACCCGGGTCACGCGCTTCAAGGGCCGGACCCTGTTCGGTGGCCTGGTGACCGCGCCCCTGGTGATGCCGGAAGTGATCACCGGGCTGTCGCTGCTGCTGCTGTTCGTGGCGATGGCGCAGATGATCGGCTGGCCCATGGAACGCGGCCTGATGACGATCTGGATCGCCCACACCACGTTCTGCGCCGCGTATGTCGCGGTGGTCGTCTCGGCACGCCTGCGCGAGCTGGACCTGTCCATCGAAGAAGCCGCCATGGATCTCGGCGCGCGGCCACTCAAGGTGTTTTTCCTGATCACCATCCCGATGATCGCGCCGTCGTTGGCAGCGGGCGGCATGATGTCGTTCGCCTTGTCCCTGGATGACTTGGTGCTCGCCAGTTTCGTCTCCGGGCCTGGCTCCACCACCCTGCCGATGGAGGTGTTCTCTGCCGTGCGCCTGGGGGTCAAGCCGGAGATCAACGCCGTGGCCAGCCTGATCCTGATGGCGGTGTCGCTGATGACGTTCATGGTCTGGTATTTCAGCCGCAAGGCCGAAGCCAACCGCAAGCGGGCGATCCAGGAAGCCATGGACCAGACCACCAGCGAAACCTGGCAGCCGCAACGCACGCCCGCGACGGCCTAGGCCGTCGTGTGTTACCCCAAATGAACCCCTGCGCACCTTCACTCGGCGCGCCCCGCTTCCGTTCCCGTCGCGCCTTACCACCGCGACCATTGCTGTGAACGGCTTCACCCGGCTCCCTCGGTCAGGGTGAACCCCTTGGCGCCTCCGGGCGCCTTTTTTGCGTCCCGAAAGAGTGCGCGGCACTTCGTGGACCCCGAATAAAAACGTGCTACCTACGATTAATGACCTCCTGATGGGCATATTGCTGACGTTGTTATCGCGATTGCTGACTGTAGGGGTTCCAATCGCGGTATTGGGTCAACGCTTGCGCCTACCAGAAGGTGCTTGGAGCGTGCTCATCTGGGGCGGCCCGCGATGTGGTGGTTTCCCTGACGTATCTGGTGGTGGTTTTTTCTGTCCTGATCCAGGGCATGTCCATCGGTAAATGGGTCAAGCGAGTGATCCCATGTGCCGCAAGCAGAGACGCTGAATGAACCTTCGGCCATACAAAAGACTCCTTTAGGGATAATCAGCTCACCGCCTTTGTTTCCCTGAATCCTGGGGCCAGGGCCCTGCGTATTACTCACACAAGGTATAAAAAATGCTCGCACGCTGGCGCTGGGTGTTACATCAACTGACCAAACGGCTGTGGTTCAGGGCAAGCCTGTTTTCCTTGCTCGGCATTGCAACCGCGTTACTCGCCGTTGTCTTCAAGGACTACATTCCCGAATCATTGCCCGCCCGTATAGGCGCCGACGCCGTCGACAAGATCTTGGGCATCATTGCCTCAAGCATGCTCGCCGTAACCACCTTTTCGTTAAGCACGATGGTGACTGCCTACGGTGCGGCCAGCAGCGGCGTGACGCCTCGCGCCACCACGCTGGTGATGGAAGACACCACGACACAAAATGCCCTGGCCACCTTTATCGGCTCATTCCTGTTCAGCCTGGTTGGAATTATTGCGCTGAGCACCGGCGCTTACGGTACACAAGGAAGGGTTTTGCTATTTGCGGTGACCCTCGCCGTGGTGATTCTGATTGTCTACACCCTTTTGCGCTGGATCGATCATTTGTCCAAGCTTGGCCGGGTGGGAGAAACCATTGACCGTGTCGAGCAGGCGACCATTGACGCCATAACCAATCGACTCCAATGGCCGCATTTGGGTGCAGCCGCCTACCCTTGCGACTCGATGGTCCCGAACTCTGCGCTGATCATCACAAGTCTCCACACAGGGTATGTCCAGCACATCGACGTTCAGGCGTTAGGCGCCATCGCCAAAGCAGACGAGACACGCATTTTTCTGGAGGTCCTGCCAGGTAGCTTCGTGCATGTCGGCATGCCGCTCGCCCGAATCGTCAGTCTGAGCAAGCCGCGCGAGGGCGAACAGCAGTCGAGTAGCGAAAAAATCATCTCTACCCTGACTATCGGTGTACGTCGCACGTTTGAACACGACCCCCGGTTCGGCTTGTCGGTGCTGTCAGAGATTGCCTCCCGCGCCTTGTCGCCGGCCGTCAATGACCCCGGCACTGCCATTGACGTCATTGGGCGCGGCATCAGAAGCCTGACATGCTGGGGTAAACCCAAAGCACCCGCCGCGAAAATCGACACCGATTGCCAGCAGGTTTAACTGCGCGCATTGACAGTAGATGACCTGTTCGATGACTTCTTCGCACCGATTGCCAGGGATGGCGCGGGTTTGGTGGAAGTCGACCTGCGCATGATGAAGGCACTTGTGTGCCTCGCACAGATAAACCCGGCGATGTTCAGCAGCGCCTGTGCCAGGCACGCGGGCCTGCTGCTCAAGCACGCGAACAATGCGCTTGTGCTGGAAGAAGACCGGCACAAGCTCAGCGCGGTGGCGCGACCACTGCTGCGCTGACCCAGCCTATGGTTTGGCTTTTTGCGTGGCGGCGTCACTGCCCTCCGACTGCAAAAAGCCACGCGCCAACTGTTGATAGAGCTCAGGCCCCATCCTGGCACTGACTGCTTTGGCAATCAGCGCAACGGCCATCAGACTGATCACCATGCCATGGCTGTCGATCATCTCCATCACGATGATCGCGGACGTGATCGGCGATTGCGTGACAGCCGCCAGAAAGCCAACCATGCACAAGGCAATGATGGGCTGTGCCGCCAGAGCGAAGAACTCAGCGACGTTGGCTCCTACCGCAGCCCCTACCGCCAGAGACGGGGCAAAAATACCGCCCGGGATACCGGAAAAATAAGTCACTACCGTCGCGAGAAAACGCGTGATCGGCGCGTGCCAGGGCAGACCGATATCGGACACGATGATCTGGGATGTGATCCCGTAACCGCTGCCAAAGGACATCCCGCCACTGAGCCAACCGAGAATAGCCACGATCATCCCGCAGCCACCTGCGAACCAGACAGGGTGCATGCGGCGCCATTCCCAGACGAAAAATCGGCGATACCTCTGCGGCCACAGGAGCATCCGACTGAATAACCCTCCCATAAGGCCGCAGCCAATACCAATCGCCAGCACCGGGACAATGATATCGAGATTGACCTCTTGCACGTCGAAATGCCCGAAGTAGTTGTAGTTGCCCTGCAAAGCAATTGCGACTATCCCCGACAAGATGATCGTACTGAGCAAAACCCCGCTGGTACGGGTTTCCAACTTGCGCCCCAACTCCTCCACCGCAAAAGCCACGCCGGCCAAAGGCGTGTTGAACGCGGCGGCAATACCCGCTGCACCACCGGCCAGAATAAGATCTTCGGGGCGGATGATTCGAGCGTTAGGCAGATAACGGTGGAAGAAATGCATGATCGAGGCGGCGACTTGAACTGACGGGCCTTCACGCCCTGCTGAAAAACCACCGGTCAACGCCAGGGTACCTAGCCCTATCTTGGCAACAGCAAGGCGCAAGGACACCAACTTATCCACGGGCTTACCTTGGTGGGCCAACCGCGTAGCCGCAATGACCTGAGGAATGCCACTGCCTTGTGCCCCGACAAAAAAACGGGTGGTCATCCATACGACAAACATGCCGATCAAAGGCGTGTAGATAAACGGCAGCCAAGGCCGGCCGGCGGTTTGTTGAACGAACTGCATCAGCGCCAGGTCGGCCAGCCGGGCGAATAGCACAACCAGTAACCCGGCGAAGGTAGCAGCAGCCCAGAGCGTCACACGAGTACGCCATCGGATCGAGGCAAAGCGACGACGTATGAGTAATATCGGTTTGATCACCCGAGCGGATTCCCGTTGTCGAGGTTAATAAACCCCACAAAACAAGACTACCGGGTTAAACGGTCAGGTCCAGCCAGCAGAGACTAAAGGATTATAACCATCATCTTCTCCTGCGACCCACTCCACATGCAGTTACCTTGGCAATCTGATGCAGGGTAGGACTGTCCGCTCGCCACTGTGCTGATCAATCAACTACAGTTGAGTCGCTCTGAATAAAAACAAACAAAACGGAGAGATTCCCATGCGCGTAAAGAACCGCTTCACCTTGCTGGCCGCCGCCGCAACCCTGGCACTCACCTGCACGGCCCAGGCGGCACCTGTGTTCATCAACATACTGACCGGAGGCACCAGCGGGGTGTATTACCCGATTGGGGTTGGCCTGTCGCAGATCTACAGTGAAGGCATACCCGACGTGAAGACCTCGGTGCAGGCCACTAAAGCGTCCGTGGAGAACCTGAACCTGCTGCAGTCCGGTCGAGGCGAGTTGGCACTGGCGCTGGGCGACTCTGTGGCGGATGCAAGGAACGGCGTCGAGGAAGCGGGCTTCAACGCACCGCTGACCAAATTGCGCGCGATTGCCGGAGCGTATCCCAACTACATTCAAATCGTCGCCAGCAAAGAGTCGGGAATCAAGACGCTTGCGGACCTTAAAGGCAAAACCCTCTCGGTCGGCGCACCGAAATCGGGCACCGAGTTGAACGCGCGAGCGATTTTAAAGGCGGCAGGCCTGACCTATGCAGACATGGGCAAGGTGCAATACCTGCCCTTTGCCGAGTCTGTCGAGTTAATCAAGAACCGGCAATTGGATGCGACGTTACAGTCGTCTGGACTGGGCATGGCGGCCATTCGCGACTTGTCATCGGTGATGCCGCTGAACTATGTCGCCATCCCCCCGGAAGTCGTGGCAAAAATCGACAACCCGGCCTATCACAGCGCGATGATTCCGGCCAATACGTATGACGGCCAGCCTGAAGCGGTGCCAACGGTTGCTATCGTCAACATTCTGGTGACCCGCTCGGATGTACCCGATGAGTTGGCGTACCAGATGACAAAACTGCTGTTCGAAAACTTGCCGCGCCTGGGTAACGCTCATTCGGCCGCCAAGGACATCACACTGGAAAACGCCACCAGGAACCTGCCGATTGCGCTTCATCCGGGCGCCGAACGCTACTACACCGAAAAAGGCGCGCTCTAGCGACGCAAGGCGCAGCGGCACAGTATCGCCGCGCCAACAGCCCGCCCTTTTTCCATGCAGTGAGGCAGGTAACTAATGAGTGAAGATCATCACGACATCTCTGCGAACCCGCGAGACTGGCCAAAAACGCTGTTTTACGTAGCGTTGTTATTTTCGATTTTTCAGATCGTCACGGCAGCGTTTTCGCCCTTTTCGAGCCAGGTATTGCGTGCGATACACGTCGGTTTCCTGCTGTGGGTGGTCTACCTCAGCTATCCGGCCTATGGCAACAAACGCCCTTGGCAACCCTTGGCCTGGATACTCAGCCTCGCCGCCATTGCCACCGCCCTGTATCAATGGAGGTATGAGGCTGACCTGATCCAGCGTTCCGGGGATCTGACAACGGCGGACATGGTGATCGGCATTCTACTGGTGGTGCTCGTGTTCGAAGCCGCTCGACGAGTGATGGGCATTGCCCTGCCGGTCATTTGCGGCCTGTTCCTGGCTTATGGTCTGTTTGGCGAGTATTTGCCGGGCGATCTGGCCCATCGAGGTTATGGTTTCGACCAAATCATCAACCAACTGTCTTTTGGCACCGAAGGGCTGTACGGCACGCCAACCTATGTTTCAGCGACCTACATCTTCCTGTTTATCCTGTTCGGAGCGTTCCTCGAACAGGCCGGCATGATCAAACTGTTCACCGACTTTGCCATGGGCCTGTTCGGCCACAAACAGGGAGGGCCTGCCAAGGTTGCCGTTGCGTCGTCGGCACTGATGGGCACCATCACCGGTTCGGGCATCGCCAACGTGGTGACTACGGGGCAATTCACCATTCCACTGATGAAGCGCTTTGGTTATCGGGCCGCGTTTGCCGGAGGCGTGGAAGCAACCGCCAGCATGGGCAGTCAACTGATGCCGCCGGTGATGGGCGCAGTCGCCTTCATCATGGCTGAAACCATCAACGTACCATTCGTGGAGATTGCCAAGGCCGCGTTGATTCCCGCCATCCTCTACTTCGGTTCGGTCTTCTGGATGGTCCATCTGGAAGCCAAGCGATCCAACCTCAAGGGCCTGCCCAAGGATCAATGCCCCAGTGCATTGGGCGCCGTGAGGGAGAAGTGGTACCTGCTCATTCCGCTACTGGTATTGGTCTACTTGCTGTTTTCCGGGCGCACGCCGCTGTTTTCCGGAATGGTCGGACTTGCACTCACGGCCATCGTGATTCTTGGCTCGGCGATCATCCTGAAAGTGCAAAGCTTCGGCTTGCGCTGCGCCTTCTGGATTGCGCTCGGCATCCTCTGTACCGGCTTTTTCCAACTGGGTATCGGCGTGATCTTTGCCGTCATTGCAGTGCTGGTGGGGGTCTGTGGGGTCATCAAAGGAGGGCACGAAACGCTGACCATCTGTCTGCATGCGTTGGTCGAAGGCGCTCGTCATGCTGTACCGGTGGGGATCGCGTGCGCGCTGGTGGGCATCATTATTGGTGTGGTTTCACTGACCGGCGTCGCCTCTACGTTTGCGGGTTATATCTTGGGCATTGGCCGAGACAACCTGCTGCTGTCACTGATACTCACAATGATCACGTGCCTGGTGCTGGGCATGGGGATTCCGACCATTCCCAACTACATCATCACCAGTTCGATCGCAGCCCCTGCCCTCCTCGAATTGGGCGTACCGCTGATTGTGTCGCACATGTTCGTGTTTTACTTCGGCATCCTCGCCGACCTGACTCCCCCTGTCGCCCTCGCCTGCTTTGCAGCGGCACCGATCGCTAAAGAGACCGGGTTCAAGATCAGCCTATGGGCGGTGCGAATAGCGCTGGCGGGCTTTGTCATACCGTTCATGGCGGTCTACAACCCAGCGTTGATGCTGCAAGGTGACAGTGTGTGGATGTCCGTCTACATGCTGCTCAAGACCCTATTCGCGGTCGGGTTATGGGGCATCGCATCCACTGGCTTTTGGCAGCGCAAGATGCCTCTATGGGAGCGTTTGCTGAGCGTCGCTGCCGGGGCACTCCTCGTGGTGGCGTTACCGCTGACCGATGAACTGGGCTTCGCGCTGGGACTCTGTGTGATAGTCCAGCACGTCTGGCGGTCCCGCCGGGCCGCGCTAGCCAATCCATGATCGGCGTATGCCTGGGCTTGACCGGCGTGCTGTGGGCCCAGTTGTCGGTTTCACACTTCACGCTGGCATGGGATCACACCATTGAAAAGATCCGCTGGGAGGAAGACTACCGCGTGACCGAGCAAGGGCTGGTGCTGGAAGAGGCTCGTGTACGCGGTAACGGTGCAGGAATGGAAGTTCCCGACGGGGCGTGGCTGGAAAATGGCAGTTGGCATTACCGGCGCCAATTGCCGCCTTTGCAACCCTTGCGCCTGGGGCGCACACCGGAGGCTGGCGATTACCAGCTGTGTGTTGATGGCCAGTGTCACGCCCTGAGTCACTGGATTGGCGCGCCAACCGCTCGCCAGCCTTTTATTCAAATGTGGACGTGCAAGGCCGGATAAGTCATCACTATTTCCCCCTCATCTCAGTCAACCCGCTAGCCTGTTCGACGCCGAACATAAACTGGGGGGCGGCCATTGGTCGTCCTTGTGGACGCAGAGCAAGGCTATTGGTGGACACGCTGGTACTGCACGCTCAATGAAATCATCGAATAGCACTTGGGCCGCCTGTACAGGCGCGCGGGCACTTGTCGATACCGCACAGCAAATGCTGATTAACGGCAAGGGCCAGGCGGGAGACGCAATGGGTGCTTCACGTCGCGACGGCCCTGGGTATTGACCGTCTACCTCGGCTCGAGCCCTGTGAACAGTGAATAATCAATATCTCCAAAATACCGGCGTGACGAGCACTAACACCGTCAGGATTTCCAGCCTTCCAAGCAGCATTCCTACGGTCAAGAGCCATTTTGCGGCATCCGGTAATGATGAGAAGTTACCGGCCGGCCCAATGATCGTGCCAAGCCCAGGCCCGACGTTACACACTGCCGTAGCCGCACCGCTCAACGCAGTTGTCCAATCCAGCCCAATGAGACTCAGGCCCAAGGCAATCGCGGCAATCGTGATGGAGAAGAAAAATGAGAAAGTCAAAAGCGAACGCAAGATCTCTTCGTCAATAGGGTGGCCGTTGTACTTTTTCTGAATCACGGCGCGAGGATGGATCAGTTGCTTCAAACTGCTCACCAATAGCGCGGCCGCCACTTGAAAACGGAAGATTTTAAGACCACCCGCCGTGGAACCTGAACACCCACCGACGAAGGTCAAATAGAAAAAGAGCAAAACGGCGAAACTGCCCCACAAGGTGTAATCGCCCACGGCGACGCCAGTGGTGGTGACAACCGAAGTCACATTTATTGCCACGATACGAAATGCTTCCCACCATCCGTAATCGCTGTGAAAACACAGCCAAGTACCTACCACCAGCCACGTGAAGACCAAGAACCCAATAAATCCGCGAACCTGGTGATCCTTCAGCAGCGCACGCCGATGGCCGCGCAATGTCGCGACATACAACGTAAAAGGCAGGCTACCCAGAATCATGATGACGACTGCCACCCAGTGAATGGCAGGCTGTGTCCAATGCCCTAGAGAAGCGTCCGACGTCGAGAAGCCGCCGGTAGAGATCAACGACATGGCGTGGTTGACGGCTTCAAACGGCGTCATCCCGGCAATCCAGAGCGCGAGCGTTCCGGCGCCAGTGAGTCCCAGATAAAGAAAAAGGATGTATTTGGCTGCTACATGGGAGCGCGGCGTCACTTTTTCCGACCAGTCTGAAGACTCAGTCTGGAAAAGACGCATGCCCCCTACTCGCAGTAGCGGAAGAATCGCCACGGCCATGCCGATAAAGCCGATCCCTCCCAGCCAGTGAAGCATTGATCGCCAGATCAACAGCCCAGGAGAGGCGGTGTCCAAACCACTCAACACCGTTGAGCCCGTGGTTGTGATGCCAGACATCGTTTCAAAAAAAGCATCGGTGTAACTGATGTGATGGATAAACACCATTGGCAACGCTGCGAAGGTACACACCACCACCCAACTGCCGGTGGTCAGCAGGTACATATCCCTTGGACGAAGTTGAGCCGTCTCTGGGCGCCCTCGCATGATCAGCAACAGACCGCAGATGAACGTAATCAAACTGGACCAAAGAAAGGCGGACAGGTCGTCGCTGCGCTCATAGACCACCAGCGTGATCATGGGGATGGCCATGCTTATAGCCAGCGTAATAAGAAAAAGACCTAAGACAAAGCCGATGAGCCGTATTGCCGCGAGGGACATAAGAAAAAACCTGCCAAATTAGCGCCGCGCAGTATCGGACTGCTAACATTTTTGAGCCCGTAAATTTTGCGTAAAGTTTCTATGGACGATCAGTCGTTTCGCCAACCTTAGCCTATTCCAAAGACTGCGCGGTTAAGGCAGGTTGCCCCAGCACTTTTCTTCAAACCTGCAGACATTGCGTCCACATTGACGCGGGGGGCGCTTTCATAGGTTGTTCAGATCCATGGAAAGCGGCGGTACCTTTCTTAAATCACATCCTCTTCCGAGGCCTTCAGGTGGAACAGCCCCTTGACCTTGGTTTACAGTTTTTTTTTGCGATGGCCTGTGCTTCTTCAAGCGTGGTGCCCTGCTCAGCCTTGGGGACCGGCATCGGCGTTCGGCGACAGGGCGGCAAAACCTGAAATCACGTCAAAGAGTTCCTCGTCGATGCCGGCTTGGCGCAAACAGTGATAGGTGGCGTCAAGGTCTTGCAACAGTTCACCGATGT
>JTFP01002503.1_pt1 | contig 12652 bp, 7 predicted proteins | sample 235421 | NCBI WGS metagenome assembly JTFP01 (sample SAMN03067591, study PRJNA260954) | activated sludge metagenome | biome: Sludge; feature: Wastewater; isolation source: sludge from laboratory unaugmented bioreactor treating industrial wastewater | place: India:Gujarat | collected 2013-04 | reverse complement strand
GTTCCAGGTTAAGCCGGTGGTGGCCGCTTCGTTAACGACGATCGCATTCTCAGGCGTAAACGCTGCCAGGGCGCGACACAAGGCATCCGGGGTGAGGGGCTGGCCACCTGGCACAAAAGCTGGCATGGTCCGTGGCAGCATGGCAACCGCTGGCGCGTCCAGTTCCTGCGCGAGCGCCTCCAGCGCAAGTGCGGCATCGACACCGGTCTCCGGGTCCGTCAGGGTGCAAAGCGCTGCGCCTTCGGGCAGCAACCGTGAAGGCTGATCCGGATAGGCGAAGAAGGCGACCGGATCGCGCGTCCCCGCCAGCACCAGGCTTGCGACGTTCGCCAGTGCCTCGGTGGCCTGCTCCGGGAAATAGGGCAAAGCGGGAAAAAGAGGCACATGGCGGCCACACTCCTGGCGCGCCGGGAAGGTCTCGACCCAGACTCCGCAAGCTGTTGCAGCCGCCACCCGCGCGGCGGCGCGCAGGCCGCGTTCGGTAAGCGCATTGCCCCCGAGCAGGATGCCCCCTCGCCCCTTGCGTAGCAGGCGGGCCGCCTCTTGGGGCGCGGGATTGCAGGTTTCACGCAGCGCGGACGACAGGGGCGCGGAGAGGGGCTCAGGTCCCGGTTCCCACTGGCAGTCAGCCGGGATGATCAGTGACGCCACGCGTCCCGGTGGTCCGAGTGCCGCCTCGACGGCTGCGAGGCTCGCTTCCGCCATCTCGTGTGCCGACTTGACTGTACGTGTCCAGCCGACACTGCCGGCAAGGGCCGCGATGTCTGAAGTCAGAGGCGCATCAAAAACGAGATGTCTTGCAGGGTGATCGCCGATCCAGTTGATGACCGGGGTGCGTGCGCGCCGGGCATTGTGCAGGTTCGCGATTCCATTGGCAAAGCCGGGCCCGAGGTGCAGCAGCGTCGCAGCTGGCCGTCCCGTCATGCGGGCCCATCCGTCGGCAGCGCCGGTACAAACGCCCTCGAACAGCCCGAGCACGACACGCATTCCAGACACGCGGTCGAGGGCCACCACAATCGGCATCTCGGTGGTGCCGGGGTTTGCGAAGCAGATCTCCACGCCCGCGCGCAGCGCAGTGACGACAAGGCTGAATGCACCTGTGTTCATTCGCTTCTCTCCTCTGGCTTGCTGTGGTTGGTTCCGCCGCGGCCCATGATCGGTCCTTGGCGCCCGCATAGGTCTAATCAGCTCCCCTCCCCAACCTATTGATGACCAATTAAATCAGCATTTATACCAGGGACAAAGGCTTCAGCTTCCAATAGAACATTTATCAGATACCGGGATATCTGCAATTCAACGTCATTCTGAAGTATTTGAACCACCCACCTGCGGAAGTTTGTTGGTATCCATCCGGGAATTCCGGGTGGATACCGCGTAGTTTTCATATGGGAAACGAGCTATTTCCCATCGTGCCAAGGAAATCAATGGGTTGCGTGGAGACATACAACGATACGCTGCACAAGCAAGCCTGCGAGTTGACGCCGCCATGGCGAAAAAGGGCTGTTTCCCTATAAAAAATGATAAGTTGACAACCAAAATCTGGAGGATATCTTTCTACAATATGACAAGTGAGTGAGCCATAGTCAAAGCTAAACCCCTCGTGAGGGGGGGACGGAAAGCGGCGGGTCTTCCCGAAGAAGACGGCCGAGCTGCCAAAGGTTCTTTTTTGGCAGTTCGGCCGTTTTTTATTGGCAAAAATCGGAGGAAAAGAGTCTGGCTGGCGGCATTCATTCGGACCAGACCTCCAGACTTCGGCCCCTGATTCGAAAGGAGATGACAAAATGATCGCTCATGGAAAGAATCTCGTCCGTTTTCTGTTCGTTTTCACCCTCTTTTTTGGAATCGCAGGGGCCAATGCATGGGGCGCCAGCGTCATGTCCCAGAACAAGGTCCCCGGGCAGGTCGAGAGCAAGGCCCGCCGCCTGATGCACGACCTGAGGAAGGAGGGTTTCGAGGTCGCCCGAGGCTATTTCAAAATCTGGTCGATCGAGGAATGCGAATACACGTTCCAGAAAATGGGCATGTGCTACGGCAACAATCCCGCCGCGCCCTACATCACCTTCGCCGTCCCCCCCTGGCCGGAGGAATTCGTCGATCCCGTCACCAGCACCATGTGGGGGCCCTCCGAGCCGGGATACATCGACGTCTATCGCTTCGACCCGCGCGAGGCAATCGTCATCCTCGGCCAGCTGCCTCCCCCGGCCAGCTATTTCAGCGAGATGACGTACCTCTTTTCGCGGTGGGGGACCATTGTCGAAGACAATCCCCGATACCGGGAAATCGAGGAGGATCTGGGCGATTTCGTCCATATCTTTTTCCAGCAGGTCCCTTCCGCTCCCGAACGCTATCAGGCCGTTTCCAGTCTGAGCAATGCCGTCAACAACGTGGTCATCGAACAATCGTCCGGCTCAGCCTTCGGTCAGATCCGCCATATCATCATCACCCCGGACAAGTTCATGGACAGGGCGGTGCGCAAGTCCTTCGCCCGCATCTCGGTCAAGGACGAGGAGGTTTTCACCGAGCAGATCCCCTCCGACATGAATATCGGCCTCTACGAGGATGCGGATGATTTTTTCACGTTCTTCCGCTATGCCCACCCGGACCCGGACGAGACAATCGCTGCGGATGACTGGAGGAAAGAGCTGCCGATGGTCGTTCTGCGGGTCAGGGATTCCCGGACCAACCGTCACCCTGAAACCTATCCGCCGGTCGAACTGGAAGAGAGAACGGCGGAGGACGAACACTGGCTCGAGCCCGACGTGGGGAGGCTTCTGGAGGCAGTCGCCGAAAAGTGGGGTCAGCCCTGCGCCGAAGAGGGTTGTACGGACCGGGCGGAGAACTTCCGGGACGTGCAGAATGCGCCCATCCATCTCATCGGTTCGCTCTGCAACGAGTACAACCAGAACTGCATCGGCGACAACTGGGACGCCGCCTATCAGCTCCTCCTGCCCAAGTCCCTCGACGACGGCCAGATCTACGCCGTCGCCGGCACCCTGGGCACGGAAACAGGGAATGCGACCTACGTCGCCCTCAGCATCAATCAGAGATCGCACTTCAAAGGGATCAAGAACATCCCCCATGAAGAGATCACAGGCAGCGCGAACGGGTACAGCCCAGATGTGGACAACACCGACAAGCTCTTTCTGGTCTATTTCACCCGGGACTGCTCCGACCTGAAGGACCTGACGGATGGCCATTGCGTCGAGATCCCTACGACGCTGATCCCGGTGGGAGACAGCATCGTCCTCGCGGTGCGCGACTACATCAAGCCCGGCACCCGACGGGGCCCGGACTCCTCACTCGTTCTGCCGTCAAGAATGCTTCAACTGGAAAGGCCATAACGGAGGAAGGAGAAATCCCATGAAGGGACAATGGTTTCAGGTGCTGATGCTTCTGGCAATCTTTTATCCCCAGACGGCATGGACCGGGGATAAGGCGGAGAAAGCGCCCGGGCTCACGACCTACACCCTTGACGCCCATGCCTCGGGAACGATCGAAACAATAGACAACATCGTCAACATGACGGTGGTTTCCAGGGACACCAACGACCTGAAAGCCGAGTACCGGGCCGGGTTCGTCCAGGGCAAACTCCAGGGAGAAACCATCCTGTCGGCCCGGGACAATGCCTGGGACAACGCCTACCTGATCGACCCTTCCCACTCCTTTCCCAAACAGCCCGGCCCCAGCCTGAATGAACTGGAAGAAGCGGGTGGACTGCTGAACGCCAATTATGCTGCATTTCTCGATTATCTCGAAAATCCGGAGACCAACGCAGCCGTGGCCTGGCGCCTGAAGAGACTGCTGTTCAGGATGCTCGGCATCTATCACGGGGTGGTGCTCGACCGGCCGGCCGATCTCGACTTTTCCGGGAACTGGCTTCCCGACGGCATTTATTTTCAGCCCTGGGAGCTTGCGCTGGGATATGAAGCCGAGGACCTCACCTTTTTGGATCTCTATTTCGTGAACGCCTTCTGCGACCTGCTGGACGTCATCTCCTTCTCGCCGGAACTGGCGCCCGGCGGCGCGCGGCTCACCGATCATCCGGACAAATGCTCCGCCTTCCTGAAGCGCGTCGGCAGCGAGGTCATCCTCACCCACAACACCTGGTCGGGTTTTCTCTCCCAGACCATGATTCAGACCCTCGCCGTCAACGACGACCTGTTGACCTTCAACGCCGTGAGCCCCGGCCTGATCGGCTCGAACACCGATTTTGGCTACAACAACAAGGGCATCATGTTCAACGAGACCACCCACAGGGCGTCCTACAGCCAGGTCAAGCCCCTGGGGCTGTGGGTCTTCTGGCGGGCAGCCCTGGCAGAACAGTTCTCACGCTCCATTGACGATTTCTTTGCTTACATCTCCCTGGACAATACCGGCACCTACCAGAACGGCTACATGCTGGCGGATGCCAACACCGGCGAAACCCGTCTGGTGGAGATGTCCCATCGCTGCTTCATCTTTTACCGCTCGACCGGCGGCCCTTACACGGTCACCAGCCTGTCGCTGGACGGCGGCGCCTGCTCCACCGAATACGACGGCGAGATGGTCACGCCGGAATACCTGATGGGCGTCAACTATCCGGCTTCGCTGCAGGTGCGCCAGGATCTTCAATCCACCGACAACCGTCCCGCCCGCAGGGTGCAGTTCGCGAAGCTGCTCCCCCATGTCAATAACGTACAGAGGGCCAAACAGGTCATCACCTACACCGATCCGAACAATCCCCTATCGATTTTCGGGCGATAGGATCCGGGTTATGGGGAGACCGATTATCCCAAGCAGATCCCGGACGGGGCCCTCGATGCGAAGGTCGGGTCGACGGAAATGGTGCGTGCCTTCATGGATTTATCCGGCGAGCTCGATCTTTCGTCACAAAATACCGGTTTCTGGATGCTCTTCGGCACCCCCTGGATCCATGGCAAGCCCTTCATCTGGAGCGAATCCATGTGGTCCTGGCAGCCATTGCGGGACGTTCCTGACCGGCTGGACGGCAAATTTACGTTGATGCCTTTGTACTTGAAGTGACGTGATCAACCGTAATCCCTTTCCTCTCAAAGCGACGGACATTCAACCCTCAATAATGGAGGTGCCGATGCTTCGCAAAAACAGAGTTGCTTGCCTGTCTGTTCTTGCCGCTGTTCTCCTGTCAGCAGCCTTGTGGTTCGGGGAAGCTGCCGGGATAGACGCAGTCACGATGCAAACCCCTGCCCACTCCGACACGCTGGAAACCGCCATCGATGCCTACATCTACGGCTATCCGCTGGTACTGATCGAATTCACCCGGCAGATCATGCTGACGTCCGGGCAGCTGCAGGCGATGAATCAATTCACCCATACCTGCCAGCTACTGACTCCCGACGATACGAGCGTCAGGCGCCCCAACAACGACACCCTCTACTCATCAGCCTTCCTGGATCTGCGAACCGAGCCCATTATCCTGCACGTTCCGGATACTGCGGGTTTTTATTACGTCATGCAGATCATGGATGCCTGGACCAATACGTTCGCCGCCCCCGGCACACGAACCACAGGTTCTTCCGCCCAGAACTTCGCCATCGTCGGGCCGGACTGGAAGGGACAACTGCCGCGGCCCATCAAGGTCATCAAATCCCCCACCAACATGGTCTGGATCATCGGCCGCACCCAGGTGAATACCGGCGTACCGCCGGAAGGGACGTGTTTGTCCATTGACTATTCCGACGTGCATGACATCCAGCAGCAGTATACGCTCACACCATTGAGCCAGTGGCCCGCAGAAGAGGCGCCTCCTTTCGAATGTCCGTCTCCAGTCCCCTCCATCACTCCTCCCGAACGGGTGGCGCAGCTGTCGGGGGTCGAGTTCTTCCAGATGCTCTCCGATCTCATGTGGGACAATCCTGCCGCCGGCCAGGACATGCCGGCACTGAAGAGTTTCGAAGCGATCGGCTTCGTTCCGGGCGAACCCTTCAATCCTCCCGCGAACATGGTGGCGGACATCAATGCCGCCCCGCACGCCGCCGTCCTGCTTATGAGCGATCGATTCCTGAATCTGGGGGAGACAGTGAATGGCTGGCGAGTGACAGTGTCCGATATCGGCACCTACGGCACGAACTACCTGAACCGCGCGACCATCGCCTGGGGAGCACCGGGCGCGAACCTCCCGGAAGATGGCTTTTATCCAACCACGAACAATGCCGTGGTCGATGAGAACCTGGTCCAGCTGGACAGCTCGCAGAACTATGTCATCCATTTCGACCCGGCACCGCCGGCCAACGCGTTCTGGTCCGTAACGGTTTACGACAAGGGCGGCTACCTGGTGGACAACCCCATCTGCCGTTACGCAATCCACAGCACTGACCAGGCGATTATCGGACAAACCGCCGTGGACATCCTGCTGCAGCCGGATCCGCCGCCGGACTCCAGTCAGCTGGGTTTCTGGCTCCCCACGCCTGTGGCTGACCCTGATGCCCCGAACTCGGGCAATTACAGTCTCACCCTGCGGATGTACTGGCCGGACAAGGCCGCCCTGAAGGGAAAGTGGGTACCGCCTCCGGTTCAGATCCAGGAATAATCACCTTGAGATGAAACCATGAGATGCAAACCTTACCCCGTTGGCCAAAAGGAAAAAATCATGAAACAGATGTTGATGCGTAGCTGGTTGTGCATTCTCCTTCTGTTGATTATGACGATAGGCGGATGCGCCGTGCCTCCGGCGCGGGATTTAGACAAAGACAGTGCGCGCATACACGACCTTTCTATTGCAGATGTCTCGGAAAAACGTCCCATCAAAACCATCGGCATCATCGGCGGGGTCAGCTGGGCGTCCTCGATCGAGTACTACCGCATCATGAACGAACTTGCCCGTGACCGGCTGGGCGGCCTGAGTTCCGCGCAGATCCTGATGTACTCCATCGAATTCGGCGAATTTTCCAAGCAGGAGCGACTGGCAGACAAAGGTGACTGGACGCTGATGACCCAGACCATTCTTGACGCCGCACGGCGGCTGGAGCGGGGCGGCGCGGATTTCATCGTCATCGCTTCCAATACCATTAACTCGCTTGCAGGCGCCGTCGAACAGGAAGTCGGCCTTCCCGTCCTGCATATCGCCGATGCGACAGGAGAGGCGATCCAAAAAAAAGGCCTGCGCACCGTTGCGTTGCTGGGAACCAAATACACCATGGAGCAGCCTTTTTACCGGGATCGCCTCAAGAAATATGGGGTCGAGGCACCCGGGATTGTTCCGGCCTGCAAGACATTACGGACGACCACTGCGTCGAACTCCCGATCACGATGATCCCGGAAGGAGACAGTATCGTGGTTGGGGTGCGCGACTATATCAAGCCGGACACACAGCGGGCACCCGACTCGGCTCTTGTTTTGCCTTCGAGGGCGCTCCGGCTGCAGCGGCCCGATTGACGCAATCCACCTACACCGATCCGTATACTCCCCTCTGGATTTTCGGGCGGTGGGATTGCGGTTATGGCGAAACCGATTATCCCAGGCAACTCCCGGACGGGGCGCTCGCCGCGAAGGTGGGGTCGACTGAAAAGGTGCGTGTTTTCATGACATTGCGTGGAGAGCTGGACACTTACTCCAAGAATACAGGCTTCTGGATGCTCTACGGCACCCCCCGGGTCCGGGGGAAACCGTTCATCTGGAGTGAGTCGATATGGTCATGGCAGCCGTTGCGTGATGTCCCGGACAGATTGGACGGCAAATTTAGGTTGATGCCTCTACATCTGAGGTAATCGATAAAAACGGAGTCGAATTTTCCTGAAACGGAATTTTACCGGCAGAGGAGGATCCCATGAAGGTCTCAATCGTCGCAAGGGCTTCTGCAGTAATTGTGTCATTATTTATTCTGGCATCGGGATATTCATCGGCGATGGCTGAAAGTATCTATCCCGTTGCCGCGCTTCCGATACCGAACAGCTCCATCCTTCCCAATCAGAAAATTTCTCCTGTCCCGATGTTCATCGGTGAAACGGTAACGGCGAAAGCGGTGACGGGCACGACGCCTGTCCCGCAGAACCCATTTATGGCCGAAAATCCTTGGAACTGCATGCACAACGACAGTTACCAGAGCGATGTCTATCCGACCCCGGGCCCGCTCGGTAGTAATCCTGTCGTTTCATCGACCTGGCTGGGACCCCCGGACGGCATCCAGGCGATCGTTGTCGGCATGACATTCGACAGGGCAAACAATCTTTTGATTGCGGCCTCCATCAAGGTGTTGAGAGAGCAGGGATTTGCCTTTGTTCAACTGACCCTGATCGATGCCACAACCCTGGCGACCCTGGCCCGATTCGACCTTCCCAGGGAGACCTTGACCGGAACCGGCTTCCGGCCGGCAGGGACCTATTTCTACATGGCCCAAGACAACCGAATCGTTATCGGAACCAAGGACCGTACCATCTGGCTGGTCTCCTACTCCTTTGATAGCCCGACGGGGCTGTGGTCCTTTCATCATGACAATGAAGCGGCTCCGTGGGATCTGACCGCCCATATTCCTCAAGGCGACTCGATCCAGGGATTGCAGCCCGATTGGTCGGGGCTTCTCTGGTTTACCAGCAAGGGCGGTGTTGTGGGCACACTCGACATGGATACGGGTCTGGTGATCGATTCTCTGCAGCTCCCGGGTGAGCGGATCGTGAACGGCCACGCCGCCGGGGAAGAAGGAGGCGTTTACATTGCCTCCACCCTGGCAATGTATCGTTTTGATGCAGACTCCGACGGAGCACCCTCCATCTCCTGGAGGAAAACATATGACGCCGGGACCCATATCAAAGAAGGACAGACGGATATCGGGACGGGAACGACCCCGACTCTGATGGGCGACAGATTCGTAACCATTACCGATAACGGACAGCCGCAAATGCATGTGCTGGTGTACGACCGTGCAGATGGACATTTGGTGTGCTCCGAGCCGGTATTCCAGCCCGGTCAGGCCTCCAACGAAAATTCGCTGGTTGCCACCGACACCTCGATCATCGTGGAAAACAATTTTGGCTACAAGAACGCGCTGAAGGATACGACCCACGGACGAACCACCACCCCGGGCCTCGCCCGGATCGATGTGGAGAATGACGCATGCCGAACGGTGTGGACGAATGAATCCGAGAGCATTCCTACCCTGATCACGAAGATGTCGCTGGCCACCGGTCTCATTTACACCTATACCAAGCCGAAGGGGCCCGCAGCCACCGATCCCTGGTATTTCACGGCCATCGATTTTGAAACCGGCGAGACCGTCTGGAAGATTCTCGCCGGGGTGGGAGTCCTCTACAACAATCATTATGCCGGAGCGTACCTGGGCCCCGACGGAACGCTATATGTAGGTGTTCTGGGCGGCATTGTCGCAGTGCGTGACGGAGAGTAAGCAGGGATTGGGATCCTGCGCACGGGGCAGGAAAAATTTTTAGCCATTACACCCACGAGAAAGGGGGGGCGATTATGACCGGGACAATGTCGGATCTCCGATATCTGCTGGTAGCTGCGCTTCTTTTTGGCGGACTTGCGTTCGCACCTCCGGCGCTAAGCAGCACTGCGGCCAAAACGGACAAACAGTCGGCAAACAGGGTCATTGTATCGGAAATTGAGACCGATGCCTTCACCGGGGCGCTCATCGCCGACCTCGAGGCCGGCGGATTTCGGGTCAGTCAGGGCTATGCAGCGCTTTACACCCAGCAGGACTGTTACGACCGTACCTACCCGGCCCTGAAGAACTGCTTTCAAGCCAACCCCGCGGCCCCCTACGTTCTGCCGGTCGTGAAATTATGGCCGGACGAGTATGTTGACCCTGCTTCGGTGAATGCGTTCGTCGAAACGGATCCCGGGTACAGCGTCACCTACCGCCTCGACCAACGCGAGGCGCTGGTGATCTACGGCGAGATGCCGCCCCCGGGCCGCTACATGGGGCTGCAGACATTTGCATTCAGCGAGCACGGGCAGTGGCGGCCCAAGGATTATGACCTGTGGGCGAACACGCCGGATCTGCCTTTCCCCATGCAGTACCTGTTCACCACGATCCCGCCCGATGATCCCGGGTCCCACCGCATCATCACTCTTTCCTCCCTTGGAGATGTCGTCAACAACGCCGTGATGGAACAGCAGTCGGGCTACCCCTTCGGGGAAATGCGGTATTTCATCGTCACCCCGAGCGCCGCGACGGACCGGGCGGTTCGCGAAGCCTTGCAGGCGCAGGGGGTTGCCGACAGTCACATCTTCACCGAGCAGATTCCCCGCCAAGATAAGTTCGGTCCCATCGGCCCGCTCGGCATGGGCAAAAATGCCATCGACTTTTTCACCGCCTTCCGTTACGCCGTTCCCGACGACAATGTTGCCGCAGAGATCTGGCGGGCGAATCCTCCGCTGAAAGTGCTGCGCGTGCGCGCCCAAGAATCCCTAGGGCCGGTGCAGCGCTACGGGTCGCTTTTCTATGCACCGAGAACGGCGAACAGCGAACTCGACATGGAAGCGGATCTGGAAGACCTCGTCGCTGCGGTGTGCGAGAGCGTCAGCAATAATACGGACCTCACCAGTCCCGACTGTGCACAGCTCCCGCGGGATTCGTCCTTCCTCGCAAATCTTGTGAGTGACTACGGCTGGACCGGACCGTACTGCCGCGATATCGGCATGGACTGCCTGGGAGACCAGCAGGAGGCGGCCTACTACTTCTCAACGCCCCGCCCGACCGGTTCCGGGGAGGTCTATGCCGTGGTCGCCACCCTGGCGACGGAAACGGATAACGCCGTCTATGTCGGCTTGTCGGCCAACGACGCGTCGATCATGGGGGGCGTCCCGAACGGGACCCTTCTGGACACGCAACTAAAAGGATCCGCGGACGTCTACGCATCCACCGTGGCCAACACCGACAAGTTCTTTGTCCGCTACTTTACCGACAACTGCGCCGCACTTGAGGACGTGCCTGGCGGCATGGAGAACTGCACCGAGATCAGCGGCATGTCCACCCAGGGAGATCCGGCCCTGCAGGGAATGATCATTATCAGCCTGCGCAACTACATCGCCCCCGGAACCACCAGCGGCCCGGATCCATCCAAACTCCTGACCCCGCGAATCCTCACGTTCACGGCGCCGTAGCCGATTGTTTCGGTGAAAATGCCGCCCCGGCTGCACTTATGCTGGCCGGGCGGCATTTTCGATTGTCAGTGCTGGCACGGCTGAGCATATTCAAAAATCTGCAGAAGCGGCAGGAAAGGAAAAAATAAATTCCAAAGGATATCGCGGCATCAGAAAGGTAAATTTTTCCCCCTGTTGACAAGCTGTCTCCAAGGGGAATAATTGATTACAATCAAACCCTCGAAAAAGCCAGAACTTTTGCGAGAAAGTGACGGAAAGCCGCGGGTCTTCCGGGAGGAAGATGGCCGAGCTGCCGAAGGTTTACTTCGGTGCAGTTCGGCCTTTTTCTTTATGGATTAAACCTTGCGAATACGGGCAGCCGGATTATCAAAAGACCCGAGGAAACCAATTTTCAGGCATTTGTGAAGGGAGGGAGAGTATGAAACGCATTGCGCTCGGCTTTTCATTGGCTCTGGCGATAGCTCTGAGTCTCGTCCCCGCGATAAAAGCGGACCCCTTAAAGCATGAAAGATATATCGTCGTTTTCCATGATTGGGTGGATACCCCTGCGCAAGAAGCCAGGCAGATCTCCGCAAAGCTTGGTGGTCAAATGGGGTTCGTTTATGAGCACGCACTCAAGGGGTTTTCCATAGCAGTACCAGCCCAGGCGCTGCCCGCCCTGAAACGAAACCCCAAGGTCAACTATGTGGCGACGGATGATGTCCGCTATGCTTTTGCCCAATCCCTTCCCACGGGAGTTGCGCGAATTTACGCCGATCTTAACAATATTATCGACATTGACGGCGTCGATGATTGGCGGGTCGATGTCGACGTGGCCGTCATCGATACGGGCGTGGACTTTCAGCATCCGGACCTGAATGTAGTGGGCGGAATAAACTGCAGCGGCGGCAACCCGATTAAAGCAAAATGCGAGACGGGAGGCGACGACGACCATTATCATGGCACCCACGTGGCGGGCACCATCGGCGCATTGGATAATGGCATCGGCGTTGTCGGCGTCGCACCCGGGGCGCGCCTGTGGGCGGTCAAGGTCCTGAATTCCAGTGGATCCGGTTATACTTCCTGGATCGTTGCCGGCATCGACTGGGTCGCCGCCAACGCAGACAAGATCGAAGTGGCGAACATGAGCCTCGGCGGTAGCGGGTGGAACCAGGCCGAATACGATGCCATCCAGGGAGCCGTCAAGAAGGGGGTGGCCTTCGCCGTGGCCGCCGGCAATTCCGGCGCCGATGCGAACAACTACAGCCCGGCCGCTTTTGACAATGTGCTCACGGTCAGCGCGTTGGCTGATTTCGATGGGCTGGAGGGCGGCTATGGCGATCCGACCTGCCGCGTCGACCTGGACGACACCCTGGCCGATTTCAGCAACTGGGGTTCGGCTGTCAACCTGGCTGCCCCGGGCGTCTGCATTCTGTCCACCTTTCCCCTGGAGCAGGGAGAATACGGCACCATCAGCGGCACTTCCATGGCCAGCCCTCATGTCGCGGGGGCGCTGGCTTTGCTGGCGAGCAGGAACAACCCCGACAACGCGACGGATGTTGCCACCCTTTACAACCAGGTAATCAGCCAGGGCAAC
>JTFP01000602.1_pt1 | contig 12779 bp, 10 predicted proteins | sample 235421 | NCBI WGS metagenome assembly JTFP01 (sample SAMN03067591, study PRJNA260954) | activated sludge metagenome | biome: Sludge; feature: Wastewater; isolation source: sludge from laboratory unaugmented bioreactor treating industrial wastewater | place: India:Gujarat | collected 2013-04 | reverse complement strand
TAAGCCATTTCAATACAACGCTTGTGTCGGTTCTAGTATGTCGTATTTATCAAGCGATACACCATAAACAGTATTTCAATACAACGCTTGTGTCGGTTCTAGTGCTACAAGAAAAAACAAACATTAAAAAACTAATATTTCAATACAACGCTTGTGTCGGTTCTAGAAAGTCACGAAAATGGTTTACATGTAAAGGAGTAAGATTTCAATACAACGCTTGTGTCGGTTCTAGCCAAGACATGCACCCAAACGATACGGTAATAGTTGGATTTCAATACAACGCTTGTGTCGGTTCTAGGCAGTAGCCACTTAGAGGGCTTAATTGGTGCGCTAAATTTCAATACAACGCTTGTGTCGGTTCTAGTCTAGTTCACTAATTTTTAAATTAAGCAAATTCGCATTTCAATACAACGCTTGTGTCGGTTCTAGAATTTACAAGCGACAATATAGGAATTTTACAAGCATTTCAATACAACGCTTGTGTCGGTTCTAGATTGAGTGCTTGACTGAATAGTGTTGCTATGCGGATTTCAATACAACGCTTGTGTCGGTTCTAGTCATGTTTTTCCTCCAGCATTTCATCAAAACTAAGATTTCAATACAACGCTTGTGTCGGTTCTAGTATGATATTTTAGTATTTTTATGGTTAATTAGTATATTTCAATACAACGCTTGTGTCGGTTCTAGGCAGGTTGTAAGCATCTAGAGACTTATTCTCCTGAATTTCAATACAACGCTTGTGTCGGTTCTAGTAGTAACCTTTTTGTTTTTATTTTAGCATATTGATAATTTCAATACAACGCTTGTGTCGGTTCTAGTCTTGAAATGTTGCCGATGGCTTTCTAAAAGATTGATTTCAATACAACGCTTGTGTCGGTTCTAGACTCATAGACGATAATAAACCCTCTATTTTTGTCAATTTCAATACAACGCTTGTGTCGGTTCTAGTCTATTCCAGTCGTTCGACTGTTTAGCTTTGGGAGTATTTCAATACAACGCTTGTGTCGGTTCTAGTCTATCTGAAAAGCTAGATAAAACAAATGATAAGGTATTTCAATACAACGCTTGTGTCGGTTCTAGTTGGCACTCTCGCTTTTGCTTCTTTGCTAATACTATTTCAATACAACGCTTGTGTCGGTTCTAGTTATAAACAGTGCATTTTTTCTTAAGTGCTTGGGCTATTTCAATACAACGCTTGTGTCGGTTCTAGACTAAGTAAAGACCATGGATTTTTGGCGCACATGCAATTTCAATACAACGCTTGTGTCGGTTCTAGCTTCGGCTTTAGGAACTTCCGCATATCCCATTTGAAATTTCAATACAACGCTTGTGTCGGTTCTAGGCGCGATGTCTGCTATTTGAAATTTGCGTGATTCTAATTTCAATACAACGCTTGTGTCGGTTCTAGGGTATCTCATTCCAGATAACGTTCATTTTAGGGAGATTTCAATACAACGCTTGTGTCGGTTCTAGTACCATCGAATGGGATTTGTAAAATACAAAATCCCTTCAAATGGTCGCTTTATTCAATTTTTCCAATCGTTTTTAACAATGCTATGCTAAAGACCATCAGAGAAATTAACAACCCTATTGTAGCGTCTTTGCGCTCAAAAATACAAAAAATTTGATTGGAAAATTAGAGAAAAATCCCCTCAGTATCTTTTTTTGGAGTTCCTAGTGTCTCTTCGGCAAAACTTCCTGAGTTTAGCACTTTGATGACGGTCACGAAGTCTATTTGTGGGTCGATGACTTTTTTGAGCTCGTTGAGCAGTTTTATCTGCCCCGCAGGGGTAATGTTGCCTCTAAAGATGGATTTTTGATGGTGTTTGAGGTATTTTTTGCAGATTTTAAAGACCTTTGCCACGCGGTATTTGCCGACCTCACTAAACTCATCGGCGATGTCGTAAAAGAGAAAAACATAGTTATAGTTCGTCGTGTCCTTTTTCACATTTTGTCCTTCAGGCAAAAGGGCACAAATGTCCTACCATCGACGATGGTTTTGATGAGCTTGTATCCATCAAGCTTGATACAATGCTTGTACGAAACCTTGCGCTTGAGCTTTACATGTAAGAAGGTTTCGTTCATGCGTTCTTCAAAAGCATCGATAAAAATCTTTTTGCCTTCTTCATTTAAAAGTGCGTAATTTAGGGATTTATCAAAGTGTTTTGCCACTTGGAGCCTCTTGCGCCCCACGAGGTCAAAAATCGTCCGAAAGACAACCACAGGCTTAAACACCTCGCTCAAATCAAGGCTCAAACTAAAACGCCCTTCACGCGGGGCATGCAAAAAACTGATGGATTGATTCAAGTGTGTGTGATAAATGGCGGCGATGGTCTTGGTATAGAGCAATGTATTTCCAAAACTAATGAGCGCGTTTATAGGGTTGTCTGGCGGACGTTTGACGCGCTTGTTGAGCACAAAATCTTCGGGCAAAAAGTGCTTAAAACTATCATAAAATCGACTCCACACTTGCCCTTCGACAAACAATATTTGTTCGATTCTCATCGTTACATGTAGCAAGGAGGGCACATCGTTTTTGAGCCAATCCAAGAGGGGTTTTAGCTCTTTTTTGTCATGGCGGTAGTAATGATAGAGGACTTCGTAGATGTTTAGCGCGATGCCAAGCACGATACTTTTGGCAATCTCCAAGCGCTCGTTCACATAGGCTAGCGACTGGCGCACCGTCAAGTCGCCGCTGATGAGGTTTTCTTTAGGATAGAAGCTCCCACTGTAATGCCCGTGGTAGTTAAACACATGCAGCGTGATGCCCGCCTTGGCGATAAAATCCAAAAACTTGGTGTTAAAGCTCACTTCATTGAGACAGTAAAGCTCCCTAGTCTCCTCGATGGGCAAGTAAAAATTGCCTTTTTCGTTATGAAAAGCGATGGAATTGTCCTTGCGGCTTAGCTCTCCCATCGAAAAAATATAGCGTGTGTGGTTTTTTGCCATGGCTTCCTCATATAAAACAGTAGTCGTAGTATGCGCATTTTTTGCACTTGTTCTCAAACACGGGTGGTGGCGGTGTCGGGGCATTGATAAGGCTTGCAATCGCCTCTAAAACCCCTAACAATTCTTGCTTGTTTTGCGCATCTAATTCTAGAATTTCGCTTTTGGTGTTGTGATTTTTTTCGTGGTACTCAACCCTGCCCTTGCGCTCAATGCCTTTTTGTTTTAGCTTATACATGTAAAACAACACTTGCCATTTGACCGCTTCGGGGTCGGAGTCTGATTTTTTAAACTCCACAAGATACTCTTTGGTGAGTTTGTCGATGGCGATGTTGTCTATCTTAATCTCAGCTTTTTTGGATTTTTCTTCGTTAATTTCATGCAACACCTTCCCAATGCGCACATCTTCGGAGTTGTCTTCAAGATTCAGGCGGTTGGCATGAAGCCAGCACTGGGTACGACAATGAAAATAGTAGTTAATGAGGGTGCCTGTAATTTTAAACATCGCTAAAAATAAACCTTTCAAAACTCACTATCTCTACCTCTTCTTTTTCTTCATTTGCATCAAGTGTTATAAGTTTTGCTTTTTGGTTTGACTTTTTAAAATACTCAAAGGCTCTTAATTCTCTTTGTTTTGTTTTTTCATCCTCTATGTTGTATGAGACTTGAAAAAGTGTTTTTTCATCGTAAAAATCAATCTCATAAGTATCTTTAAGATAGCTTATGTCTTCAGTTTTTGAACACAGATAATTGTATATGCTATTCTCAAGCAAAATCCCGAAGTTTGGGGTTTTTTTAGGAGCAACTTGCAAAAATCCATTGTCTTTGATGTATATCTTTTTGGCTGATTTTATCCTCTCTTTTGGTTTTGTGTGGTACTTGTCTACCCTTTTCATTGCAAAAACTTCTTCAAAATACGATATATACTCTTTTATAGTTTTATCGCTCAGTTCAAACGTTTTTGAAAGCGTGGTGTAGTTGAGTACTGTGGTGGCATTGTTTAACAGATAAAAAAATAGCTTCTCTACTGTTTGGCTGTTTCTTATGTTGTATCTGGGGACTATATCTCGATAGATTATATTTCGTATGTAGCTTATGAGTAAGCTTTTTTTAGCAAACTCATCTTCTATCTCAAAAACTTCATAAAATCCACCCCATTTTAGATACTCTTCTTTTGCTCTTGCTATATGGATTCTATTTTTTGTTTGCATGAGCTCGCTGCTGTAGTCGATTTTCTTGTAATCCAAAAACTCTTTAAAAGAAAAGGTATCAAGGTGGATATTGAGACTTCTTCCTGTAAGCATGCTTGCAAGCTCACTGGATAGCATGGAGGAATTTGATCCTGTTACGATGAATTTTATATCACTTGATTCATACTTGCTTTTTATAAAAACTTCCCAGTTATCAAAAAACTGAATCTCGTCAAATATAACAAACACTTTTCCAATGGGATTTGTGAGCTTGAGATACTCTTCATAAATTTTGTCCAAAAATGTAGCATCCTTTCGATACTCTAAAAAGTACGGTTGTTCTAAATTTAGAAAAAGTATATTAAGAGGATTTGTTCCCTCTTCTACGAGATGGTTTATTGCCATCTTTGCCAATGTGCTTTTTCCGCATCTTCTGATGCCAGTTATAGTGATGACTTGTTTTAATGGAAGATACTTTAAAAGGATTTGAAATTTTTCTCTTTTGACATACTCTTTTCTTTCGTTGAACCAATGCCTATTTTGTTCATTGAGTATATTTTTTATCATAGTTCTTTATTTCCTTTATATATTAAGAAGTATAGTTCTTAATATTATATCATTTTAAGGAAGTATGTCAATTTTTATTCATATTTTCATGAAGTACTTTCTTGATACGCACGTCCTTGAAGTCGTCTTCGAGCTTCGGGGGATTGGCGCAGAGCCAACACTGCGCATGACAATGAAAAATAGTTGACGAGGGTGCCTGTGATCATTTGTCTTCCAGTAGACCTTTTGCATTTTGCTTCGTCACTACTTTTTTACCTGTCTTTTTCTCAATTGCTTTCCTCGTGTTTCCTGCAATTATGCCACCTTGTTTAGCGACTTTTTTACTCTCGTCAAAACCTTTAGGCTTTTTCTCTTTCGAAATTTCTGACGTTGTTGCCTCCGCCAACATATTGAGCACAAGTTCCAAGTTTGTCATATTGTCACGTAAATTTTCTTTTTTAAGATTTTTAAGATTTTTATACTCTTGTGTTGTATGTCCACTCCATGCTTTTGAAATAATATCAGTCAACAAAGCAAATTCTTTGCCTTCTGCCACACCTCTTGTTTTCCACTCGTCAGTCAGCTCTTTTCGTACTTCGATACTTTTAAGTCGTTGGTTAATCCATTTTTCAGAATACCCTAATCTTTGATAATCTTGCATCGCTTGGTCTATGGATTTTTCTGGGTCTTGCATCGACTCAATTCTCTCATAACCTACTTTTGCAAGCCATTGCTTAAAGGGTTCAACATGTGGTGATGGGATAGATTGGATGAGTCGCAAGAGCTGTTCAGTTGTTGCCACATCAGTGGCCCTCATTTTCCCATCACTTGCTTGCATTTTCAACTGGCTACAATTTGTAGCCAGTTGGCTTCCTTCGTTTTTAAGACGTGTTTTTAAGACGCTCCAATATTTCCTAGGGTTTTCACTCTGGGTTAAAACCTCAATAGCATCTATAATACTAAAATACCAAAGTTCTTGCTCTTCATCCCAGTGAGTACGTATTTTTTTCGATTCAAAAAGTTGTATTTTTTGCATGGGATTCCTTCTTTTTATAAAAAATTCGAGTTCTTGATTGCATTGTATTGCTCTCTATCAAACTTGCCTTCAGGGGTGATAAATTCACCGTGCTCTTGCACAAAATAATAGCCGTGCATCTCTTCGCCTATGCTCGGTCTTTGTCCATCATAATTTTTAAAAATCGTAAAAGTAAAAAACTGCATAAGTGCATAAATACAAGACTTTGCCACTTCTTTTTTTGCAAAACCCTCAATTTTATTAAGCTCCAAAAAAGCCTCCCATACTTTTTGACCATCCAAAAAAACACCACTCAAAAACCGCTGCTCCAGATTCTTTGGGTCAAATTCTTTAACGCCTTTGTAGTGTGTAATGTCTATTTTAAATGGAAAGTAGAGCGTGAAAGTGTTGGAACTTATCAGTGTCATCGTTTTAGCGATTTCTTTATAATTTAGCTTTTTTAGCAATGTCTCAAAATTATCATAATTTGTCAGTAAGCCGTTTTCAAACTTATCGCTACTTCTTTTAATCTCTGTTAAAACTTTCTGATAATACACTCCAAACGCTTTAGTCGCCAAAATATCCCTATAAGTTTCATGTGTCAAATCAAAGCCCAAGCGGTGGTCATTGCGGTAAATTTTTGACGCATCGTCCATGTTGAAAAAATAGACTTTTCCCTCACGTTTACAGCTTCGATTGACACGCCCCATAAACTGCTCTTCACTGTCAAGTGTTGAAATGTCTTTAAAACCTATGTCCATATCAATGTCAACACCTGCTTCAATCACTTGCGTTGCAATGATAATCAAAGGCGTATCTTCTTTGCTTTTATTAATGATTAGTTGGCGATGCGCCTTATTGTCATCGCCACTAAGTTCACAAACATTTTCAAATGTATCTTTGATACGTATATAAAAATCTCGTGCGCTCTGTTTTTTAATAAATTCAAAAAGTATTTTTTTGTTTTTTGGCTGTTTTTCCAACATTTCTTCCAAGCGCTCAAACGTCATCGGCTCACTTAAAAGTGAAAAATCAGCTTGGACTCTGTCCTTAAAAAGCGTATGTGTAAAAAAATATACTCTTTTTTCTTTGGAAATCAGGTCAACAAAATTATTTCTCTCTTTTAGAAAAAAATCGAGCTTAGGTAAAGTTGCCGACATGATGATAATTTTGATATTGAGCAATGCCGCGTATTGGTCGAAAAATTCCACCATATAATGCCACAAATGGTTATTGTAACTTTGTATCTCGTCCAAAATAATGACACTGTTTGCCAACTGCCACAGCGGGAAATTGTCTTCTTTTGATGTGCCAAAAAGAATATTAAATAAACTCACATGGGTCGTAATAATCGCAGGAGCATGAAAGAAAAGGCGATTAATATAAGACTTTTGGTATTTGCTCTCTTCGTCCTCTTGCTTGTCCTCATCTATAGCTATGGGTGTTATAGAGTTAATGACTTCAATATTTAAAGCATCTCCAAATATATCATCGAATACATTTTTAGTCTGCTCAACCAAGGTATTAAAGGGGAAAATATAAAAAACTTTGTTGATATGTTTATGGTTTTCTAAAAGTTTTAACGCTAAGTTGATAGAAGTAATCGTCTTACCGCTCCCTGTTGGCGCTTCAAGATAAAAGATGTTTTTATCTAAGCTTTTGAGCAGATTTGTTTCCGCTTCTTGGAACATTTCACTTCGTAGTTTGTTAATTCCTTCTGGGTTTTCAAGCTTACATGTAAAGGCAGAAAAAAGCTTAGTAAGCTTTTGCTTGTCTGAGTTTAAAAACACTCCAAAATCATTTATCGGCAAACTTGCCATGTATTCCGTTGTGGCGTAGTAATCGCTAGAAACAAGAAGTGAAAAAAGAAGTTTATTGAGGATGTAAAATTCAAATTTTTTGTCTAAGTAATTGTCTATTTGGTTTTTTATATTATTAAAATCAACGTGTTCATCTCGTTCTTTCTGTGTTTTACAACAATACGTCTCAATGCTACCCAAATATCCGTGATGCTTGTCAATATGATAAGCAAAATTGTAAAGAATATACGTCAATCTGAAAAAAGTATTGTCATCTTTTACTTGATTAATAACGGGCAAATAATAGTGAATATACTCTAATGCTCCTCTACGTGAATGCGAACTATCACCACATTTTAGATGCTCTTTAAAGAGAGGATTTCCCATCTTTTTTGCTTGAAAACAAGGATTTTTTTTACCTAAATCATGCAAAAAAATCGCATTTTCAAACATCTCTTTGATTAATAAAGCATTTTCACTATCAATCTGCTCAATAAGGGCATCAATCAATGGTGCAAGGTTCTTACATGTAACAATCTTTTGATAATAGTTATATGTAAGACTAAGATGCGCTGATAGTGTCTCTTTATCGCTTCCTCTTGTATGTGCGAAGAATTTCTCGTCAATGTCAAAATCAGATAAAAGCATAATTATTCCCCTCACACGAAAAAACATCTTCGACATTTTCATTTTCAATTTTATGATTTGTAAAGACCAAGTTTGAATACTCATAAAAATGATGTTGTTCGTTAAGGCGAATAGGTGAAACTTCCCTAAAATAATACGATAGCTCTCCACGTGGTGGAGATTTAACTATTTGTAGTTTATCTTCCTCAAAAAGTGAATATATCTTTTGCTCATGAATAAATGATAAAAGCTCAACTAGCTTCACATCATTAATCTTTGCAGGATGGTCATTTTTACCAAGATAAGGTATAAAAACCGATTTACCGCCCAAAAGGTACTCGCTGATTTTTTGAAAGACTTCACTTTCATCATCAAATATCAGTATTTGCCAAGAAGGATTCTCGAGCCATTGCTCACGCACGATAAGATTACCACCTTGCTCAAGGCTGGCATAGCCAACGCTATTATTGAACGTTTGAATCTTCTTGCTAAAATAGCCATTTGGCGCAAGCGGCGTTATAGCCACTTTGAGTTCTTTTAGTTTCTTATAAAACTCGGGGTAGCCCTCGTCATAGCCCAACTGGCCTTTTTTCAAAGTGCGATTCTTTTCAAAAAGTTGCGTATAGCCACCAAGCCCAATGGCAGAACCCAAAAGCCCAAGAAGTGCTGGCTTATGAATGTTATTGTAAGTAAAATACGCATAAACATTCACATCGGGCTTCCGAAAACAAGCGGTTTTACCGCTTAGTTCAAACCTAAGCGCACGCATGATTTACAATTTCTCTTGGGTAAAAATGTTAAATTTATCCAAAGATGTTTTCAAGCTAAGTTTGAAAGGATTAAAATAAACTTCAACACTTGCAAACTTGCCTTCGATAAGTTTTTCAAGGTCACCCAAATCAATCTCTCTTTTTTGACTATCAAACTTCACATAGTCACTCAAATCAGGCAAATAGCACGCTTCATCTTTACATGTAAGAAACAGAGCAAACTCATTTTCGCACCCAAATTTTGAGTTGGTACTGTACGCCGTAGCGCTCACAAGTGCGACTTTTTTAAACTCAGCATAGTCAGCTTCGGTGTAGCCTTGAAACTCTGAGCCTAAAAGGGTTTTGTATTCGTCATAATTTTTGGGGTTGATACTAAAGCCATAAAAATAATGTGCCTCATCAACAGTGATTTTTGTACCAAGTGTTGATTGTTTTGCATCATCTTTCGTTGAGTCAGCAAATGGAGATAAAATATCTTGAATTTCTATATTGGTATCGTCAAATTTATTAAATCCTTGCCCAAATTGTACGGCACCTGTTATAGAAATATTTTGACCTTCTTCTGCAAAAGTAGCTCCAAAGTTTTTGACATCAATCGCCTGAAAAAGATTTTTTAGAACCTCGTTGGTGGTGGTTTTCTTTTTATCAATTTCACTGAATATTTGCGCGTATCTCTCACTTAACTTTTTTGGTATCATAGAGCCTTTTTCATCTTTCCAACTTTTAATAAAAAGAACTTTTTTACCTTCATTTTCCCACATTTTTTTCATAGGATATTTTAGTGCCTTATCGCTTCCAAAAATATCACCATTGCTTGTTGACTTTGGTCTTCCTGTAAAGTCTGCATTCCAATTTGCCATTTTTGCTTTAATCCCGATTACGCCATAAACTCTTGTCATCTTAATTCTCCTCTTTTTTCATATAAAATAAATTTTGAGATAAAACTCCAACTAAAAAACTGTCACTATCAAAAACATCGTCTTTTTCATAAGCAGTAATGAGCGCAAGCGCGTTGTTGAACTTTGTTTGATTGAGCCCAATTTCATGCTTGTATTTAAAAAATGTAAATTTGATTTCATCTTTTAATTTTTTAATGGACTTTGCTCTCAAAAAAGGCTCTAGCATATCAGCATCTTTTTTACCTGATTTGTTTTTTGTGAGTAAATACTTTGCCACTTGTCCACAAAGATAAAAAAACTCTTCACTACTCAAATCACCATAATCTGACGTTTCAAGTTTAGCAATTACCCTTCTTTGTACTCCCGAAATATCCATAACCGCCCCTCCTTTGTGTTGTAATAATGAAAATTTTAAATTTAAACTCTCTTTTGCCCTGTATTCTCTATTTTGCCTTAAATGCTCAATGGCAAAATCGCTTCCATATTTTCTAATGACTTGATAAAACTCTTTTTCATTGTATTTTTTAAAATAATTTATCATGGCGTATTTTGTCTCAAATATAAGCTGCTGAAGCCTCTTGGACACAAAATCAGAAACTTTCAAATCATCTCGAAAATAGTTATGTTTGAGTTGCTTATTATAAAAAACTTCATCAACTATCATTTCAAGCTGCAAAAGGTTTTTAATTTTTATGTCTTCTTTCCCTTTGATGTGGAGATGATTTTTTACCACTATTTCATCTTTAAACTCTTCTATCTTGACAGGCAAATAATCAAAATCGCCAATAATCGCCTTTCCATTATCTGAGAATTTGTTAATAAACATATTGTCCAATAAATCTGTTTTATACGGTTGCAAAGCTAGCCAATCAAAAAAAAGTTTACTTTGCATGGCTATGTTAAATGTAACCATAAAAGGAGTTGATATTTTTTTGGTTTTTTGCTCTAAAAATGGCTTTTTGTCGTTTAGTCCCATATTATCATTAGATAACCCATACACAACGTCATTTGCTTCGAGTGAATATTTATTTTTGTTATAAATTTTAAGCGCAATGTAGATTGAACTTTCTTGTTTATAAGCATCTTCATCTTTTTCAAAAAAAATCCGAATATATTCCTTAGGGTTGTATTCTTTTGAAAACTCTTTCACTTGAGGAAGAAACCGTTCAAGTTGTTTCATCTTTTTTACGATGTCTTTTTTACGACTCAAGGGCTTTATAAGATGGCAAAAATTTTCAAGTATTTTTTTCTCATTTGGCGAATCAAACTCTTTAAAGCTTAAAACTTTTTTGAAAAGCTTTGCTCTAAGATGAGAAAATTCAACTTCTAAAAAGTTTTCTATTTTCATAAAAAGCGTTAAATAATTGTTGTTATGAATAGTCTTTTTGGGGGCGTCATAAGATTTCCCAGTGTCAATAACATTACTATAATAATCTCTCACTTTGAGCCATTCGTAGATTTTTGGCTGGCTTATTCCTGATGTATCTTTAAAATCATACTCTGTAATAGATTTACCTTCCACTTTTACCTTGCGACTCGATTTTATAAAATACTCAATACTTTCATCATTATTTATTTTGACATATAGTCCATCTTTGAGCTGATAACTATCTAAAATAAGCTTATCGCCTTTTGCTTCGTACTCTTTTCTAAAAACATCTATAATGTCATAAATCATCGCATCCCTCCCGCAAGCATAAACCCACCCCCATAACTATTCTTTTCTCCCAGCCCGCACATGAGCGCCACGAAGGCTAGCTTCTGGCTCTCTTCATCTTCGTTAGATATGATGCGGAATTTGTTGCCGAAGAAGCGGATGGGTTTGCCTGTTTTGGTGATGCGTATATTTTGGGGTTTTTGGTTTTTGAGCTCAATGAGTTGGATGAAATTATCCTTTACATGTAAAGGTTCGCCGTAAAAGCTTTGGTATTTTTTCTCTAGGTTGTCGTGGAGCTGGCGTTGGAGCTGGGTGATGTCGCCGCTTTCGTTCATTGTCCAGTATTTGCCATTAGCCACCGAGACGATGACAGGTGTGGCACTGTAGAGTTCGCCAATGAAAAAGGGTGTAAGTCTCTTTTTATGGGTTTCAACGGCTAGAAAATACTCATTGCCCGTATTTTGTCTCAAAGCAGCACTGAGTTTGTCGATGAACCCTTCATCCAAAGAGCGCACCGTGAAGGTGTAAAGATTCCCTTGGGCGTAGATTTTTGCAGGTTCGACGGGCAACAATCCCCCAAAAACATAGTGTTTATAGCCCTCTTGCGCATGCTTTTCCCCAAGTTCTCCTTGGTGCATGCTAAAACTCACATATTTTGAAAGTGCTTCAAAACTCTGGGCAAACGCCACCTCTTTCTTCAAATATGCCTTGCATCTCAGTTCAAATCCCTGCATAACATCTCCTTGTTACAATGTCTATATTGTAACATACATGATTAAAGATATATTATTAAATATATTCAAAAAATTTATTTTAGCTTTACATGTAAAGATTCGTATCAGATAAAACGATGCTATTTGTATCGATTTTGGCTTGATAAACCAGTACTTCGACACCCGCATTTTTGGCTTCTTCAAACGCTTTAGCGTAGTTTGGGTCGATTTCGTGGGCTATGCGAAATGGCAGGGTTTCGCTGCGGCATATCGTGTATAGCATCACCGCGCGATGGCCAGCTTGCTTCATCTCTATCAGCTCGTGCAGATGTTTTGTACCGCGGGTTGTAATGGCGTCAGGGAAGGCAAAGGTATCTTTGAGCTTCAAAGTAACACTTTTTACCTCAACATAGCACTTTTCTTCATCGTCTTCTAGCAATATATCAATGCGCGAGCTCTTGCCATAACGCTGTTCAGGCTTTAAAGATTCATAACCTTTTAGCTCTTTAATCGCTCCATTTTGTATGGCTTCGATGGCGATTTTATTAGCCCAGTTTGTATTCACACACACAAATCCACTGCCCACATCGCTAAGCTCTAATGTATAAGCAAGCTTT
>JTFP01011357.1_pt1 | contig 12886 bp, 7 predicted proteins | sample 235421 | NCBI WGS metagenome assembly JTFP01 (sample SAMN03067591, study PRJNA260954) | activated sludge metagenome | biome: Sludge; feature: Wastewater; isolation source: sludge from laboratory unaugmented bioreactor treating industrial wastewater | place: India:Gujarat | collected 2013-04 | reverse complement strand
GAGGCAATCGGCGGCGTCTTGGTGCTGAGTTACGGCTTCACCAACACCTTCTGGGCGATCCTGGCCATCAGCCTGGTGATCTTCCTCACCGGCCTGCCCATCAGCTATTACGCCGCCCGCTATGGCGTAGACATGGACTTGCTGACCCGTGGCGCCGGCTTCGGCTATATCGGTTCGACCATCACCTCGCTGATCTACGCCAGCTTCACCTTCCTGTTCTTCGCCCTGGAAGCGGCGATCATGGCGCTGGCACTGGAGTTGTATTTTCATATCCCGCTGGCCTTCGCCTATGTGATCTGCTCGCTGCTGGTGATTCCGCTGGTGGCCTACGGCGTCACGCTGATCAGTCGCCTGCAACTGTGGACCCAACCGCTGTGGCTGTTTTTGCTGGTGTTGCCCTATGGTTTCGTGTGGTGGAAAAACCCCGACGCGTTCAGCGACTGGACCAGCTTTGTCGGGCGCAGCGGCGATGGCGGTGGTTTCAACCTGCTGGCGTTCTGCGCCGCCTGTACCGTGGCGCTGTCGCTGGTGACGCAGATCGGCGAGCAAGTGGACTACCTGCGCTTTCTCCCGGAAAAGACCGCCGCCAACCGCAAGCGCTGGTGGGCCGCCCTGCTCTGCTCCGGCCCCGGCTGGATTATCCCCGGCGCGTTGAAGATGTTTGGCGGCGCGTTCCTGGCGTTCCTTGCCCTGCAACATGAAATCCCCATGGAACGCGCCGCCGAGCCGACCCAGATGTACCTGGTCGCCTTCCGTTATGTGTTCAGCTCGCCGGAGTGGGCCCTCGGCGCCATGGTGCTGTTCGTGTTCATCTCGCAGATGAAGATCAACCTGACCAACGCCTACGCCGGCTCCCTGGCCTGGTCGAACTTCTTCGCCCGCGTCACCCACAGTCACCCCGGGCGCGTGGTGTGGCTGGTGTTCAACGTGGCCATTGCGTTGATGTTGATGGAGCTGGGCGTGTTCGATGTGATCGATCAGGTGCTGGGGCTGTACGCGAATATTGCGATTGCCTGGATCGGTACATTGGTCGCCGACCTGGTGATCAACAAGCCCCTGGGACTGTCGCCCAAACACATCGAGTTCAAGCGCGCGCACCTCTACGACATCAATCCGGTGGGTGTCGGCTCGATGCTGATTGCCTCGCTGCTGTCGATCCTCGCCCACTTCGGCCTGTTTGGCGCCCTGGCCCAGGCCGCGCCGCCCTTTGTCGCCCTCGGCACGGCGCTGGTGATGGCGCCGCTGTTGGCCTGGATGACCCAGGGCAAGTACTACATCGCGCGCACCAGCGACGCCCAATTGATTCACCCGGTGGCACCCGCCACCCATGCGGTCTGCGGGCTGTGCAGCAACCCGTTCGAGACGGCGGACATGGCGTTCTGCCCGGCCTACAGCACGCCCATCTGTTCGTTGTGTTGCTCATTGGATGCGCGCTGCGGCGACCGTTGCAAACCCCATGCGCGACTGGTCAGCCAGTTCGAAGGCGTGCTGCGCCGGTTGCTGCCCAACAGCCTGATGCCGCGCCTGCATACGCGGCTGGCCCATTACCTGGGGCTGTTATCGGTGCTGGTGCTGCTGCTCGCCGGCGCCCTGGCCTTGATCTACGTGCAGGCGGCCCAGGGTTTGCCGCATTCCGAGACCTTGTACCAGGCGTTCTTCAAGGCCTTCCTGACCCTGTCGGTGCTGGCCGCCGTGCTCGCCTGGTGGGTGGTGCTGACCCGCGAAAGCCGCCGCGTCGCCCAGCAGGAATCCGACCGCCAGACTCTGCTGCTGATGCAGGAAATCGACGCCCACAGCCTCACCGACCAGGCCCTGCAACAGGCCAAGGAAGCCTCGGAAGCCGCCAACGCCGCCAAGAGCCGCTACGTCACCGGGCTGTCCCACGAGCTGCGCACACCGCTGAACAGCATCCTCGGTTTCACCCAGATCCTGCAGCGCGACAGCGCCATGCCCGAGCAGCACCAGGACGCGCTGGCGACCATCCTGCGCAGCGGATCGCACTTGCTGTCATTGATCGACGGCCTGCTCGACGTGGCCAAGATCGAGGCCGGCAAATTGCGCCTGGAACTCACCGAAATCCCCTTCCCCGAACTGATCCACGACCTGGAGCAGATGTTCACCCCCCAAGCCCAGGACAAGGGCCTGCGCTTTCGCCTGGACTGCGTCGGCAAGATCCCCGCCGTGGTGCGCGGTGATGAAAAACGCGTGCGCCAGATCCTGATCAACCTGCTCGGCAATGCGGTGAACTTCACCGACAGCGGCGAAGTGTGCCTGCGGGTCAGCTACATGCGCGAGACCGCCAACTTTGAAATAATCGACACCGGCATCGGCATCGACCCCGGGCAGATCGAGCGGATCTTCCAACCGTTCGAGCGCGGCGACCTGATGCGCCAGGACAAAGGCGTAGGCCTGGGGCTGACCATCACGCGCATGCTCACCGCGCTGATGGGCGGCGAGCTACGCGTTACCAGCGAGCTGGACAAGGGCACCTGTTTCCAGGTGCGCCTGTTCCTGTCCCAGGTACGCGCGCCGCAGGCGGTGGTGCATGTGGAACACGACATCATCGGCTACCACGGCGCACGCCGGCGCATTCTGGTGGTGGACGACCATGTGGACCACCGCAAGGTGCTCAGCGGCATGCTCACACCTCTGGGCTTTGAGGTGATCCAGGCGAGCAACGGCCAGGATGCGATTCGCCAGGTCGCGCTGCTGGCGCCGGACCTGATCCTGATGGACCTGTCGATGCCGACCCTGGACGGCCTGGAAACCAGCCGGCTGATCCGCCGCAATGCGCTGTCCACCGCGCCGATCATCGTGATCTCGGCCAACGCCTTTACCGACGACCGCGAGCGCAGCATCGCCGCCGCCTGCAACGACTACCTGGCCAAGCCGGTGCGTACCCCGGAACTGCTCGGACGCCTGCAACAACACCTCGGCCTGCAATGGCTGCGACGCACCAAAACCTTCGTCGCGCCGCCACCGCCCAGCGTGCTGCCGAGCGCCGACGACCTCGCCGTGCTCGCCGAACTCAGCGCGATCGGCTACGTGCGGGGCCTGCACGAAAAACTCGACACGATCCTCGAACACCGCCCGGACGCCGCACCGTTCATCAGCAAAGTGCGCGGGTTGCTCAAGGGTTTCCGCCTGGATGAACTCAACCGAACCCTCAAGGAGGCCGAAGATGAATGTACTCACCCGTAGCACTGAACCCGGCGTGGTACTGATCGTCGACGACACCCCGGACAACCTGGCCATGCTCTCCGACGCCCTCGACGACGCCGGCTACATGGTGCTGGTGGCGCTCGACGGGCTCAGCGCGCTGAACCGCGTGCAACGCCGGCGCCCGGACCTGATCCTGCTGGACGCGATGATGCCGGGCCTGGACGGTTTCGAGACCTGCCGCCGGCTCAAGGCGTTACCTGCCAGCGCGGACATCCCGGTGGTGTTCATGACTGGGCTGACCGACAGCAAGCATGTGGTGCAAGGCTTTGAAGTGGGCGGCAGCGACTACGTGACCAAGCCGATCCAGACCGACGAGGTGCTGGCGCGGGTGGCGGCGCATTTACGCACCTCGCGCATCCTGCTGTCGGCGCGGGCGGCGACGCAACCGAGTGTGTTGACCCTGGAGGATGAGCCGGCGCACAAGCTGTTGTCGGCACGCTTTCAACTGACCGAGCGCGAGGTCGAGGTGCTGCGCTGGGTGGCGTGCGGCAAGACCAATCGGGACATCGGCGATATCTTGGGGCTGAGCCCGCGGACGGTGAACAAGCACCTGGAACATGTGTATGTGAAGTTGGGGGTGGAGACGCGCACGGCGGCGACGTCGGTGGCCTTGGCCGCGATGAGCCCGAGCCGGGCGCCCATGTTGGCGACGCTTTAATGTGGGGGCTGGCCAGTGCCCGCATCGGCTTGTCGTTGCTTGTGTATGCCAGCCAGTTCGGCGTCATCCTCGATGAGTTGTTCAACCGGGCCGAAACAACGGCGCATCACCGTCACCAGCTCCGGATCAAAATGCACGCCCGATTGCTCAAGAATATAGGCCTGCGCCCGTTCAGGGCTCCAGGCCCGCTTATAGGGACGTTCCATACGCAACGCGTCATAGACATCACACAACGCGACAATCCTTGCCGACAGCGGAATGTCCTTTCCGGCAAGCCCTTGCGGATAGCCGCTGCCGTCCCATTTTTCATGGTGACCATAGGCAATGTCCGCGGCCATATCGGTCAGGTCCGTGGCGTGTGCATCTTGCAGGATTGCATGGCCGATGCGCGGATGCTCCATCATCTGCTGGCGTTCCGGCACGGTTAATGGGCCTTCCTTGTGCAAGATCCGATCAGGAATGCCGATTTTCCCCAAGTCATGCATCGGCGCCGCCAATCGAATCAGCTCGCACCACCTCTGCGGCATACCGATTGCTTCGGCCATCAAGGCCGCGGTTTCGCCAATGCGCAATACATGGGCGCCCGTTTCATCATCGCGATAGCAAGCCGCACGACTCAATGCGCGGATCATGGCGCAATAACTTTCCTGCAACTGAGCGGTGCGCTCAAACACCCTTTGCTCCAACTCGCTGTTCAGGTCTTGCAGTTGGCGGGTGGCATGGGACAAGCGCAGAGCGTTGCGTATGCGCAATAGCAGCTCAGGCAAATCCAACGGTTTGGTCAGATAATCGTTGGCCCCCAGTTCAAGGCCGAGACGCCGGCTTTGCGGCTCGCTCAATGCCGTCAAGATAATCACGGGAGACCTTGAGCGATTGCGATCGCTGAGTTGGCGCAGAATCTCAAACCCATCGGGCGCGGGCATATCCAGATCCAATAGCAGCAGATCCCACGGTTGCTCTTTGAGCCAAACCAGCCCGCTGGCCGAGTCGGCGAAACTCAAGACGTTGCGCAAACCGAAGGCTTTCAGGCTGGACTCCAGCAAGCGCAGGTTCGCAGCCACGTCATCGATAATCACAATTCGGGTATCGGCGGGGATATCACTGAACATTCGGTTTCTCCACTTGCATCATCGCGCGTATGAGTTCGCGTAGCTCATTGGGTTCCAGCGGTTGTTTAAGCACTGCTTGAAACTCACACCCCAACGTCGCGAGCAGGTGTGGTGATGTACACAGCAGAATAAGAAGGATTTGATCGCCACCTGGCAAACGTCGTAACCGCGACAGCGCATCGGTCAAGTCATTTCCCAGTAAGTCACAGTCAATCAGCATGACGTCCGGCGCCGTGTCGCGCCGTACCTGCTCCAGACACTGCGCAAGCGTTCCGTGGCGCAGTTCCACCATGCCCGTCAACGTGTCTTCAAGACAGCGCAGCGTCTCCTCGTCCTGCCCCACGAAACACAGCGAGAGCAAGCGCTTGTGGACCTTGGTTGCCGCGATGCCTTGGGGCAGATCGACCCAAAAGCGACTGCCGACGCCCGTTTCGCTGATGAGCCCCATGCTGCCGTTCATCAACGTGGCGAGTTCTCGGCACAACGCAAGGCCGATACCGGTGCCTTGGATCGCGGTGTTTTCCTGGCCCAAACGCTGGAACGGCTCGAACAGCGCGCCTTGCAGGGCCGCGGAAATACCTGCGCCGCCATCTTCGACAAACACCCGCACGCGCCCCTTGTCATGGAGTTCAGCCCCCATGAACAAGCGACCGTGAGGGCGGTTGTACTTGATGGCGTTGGACAGCAGGTTCAGCAGGATCTGGCGCAGGCGTCTGGCATCGGCCAGCACACTCAGCGCGGGGCTCGTCGACTGCAACTCAAGGTCAAGACCCGCAGCCTTGGCCTGGGAACGGACCATTTCGGCACATTCGCGCATCAGTCCGTCGACCTCCAGGACACGCATCTGCAAGCGCGGCGCCTCCGCCTGCAGGCTCGACCAGTCGAGCAAATCGTCGACCAGGTGAGCCAGGTGCTGGCTGGCGCCCAGGATCTCATCAAGGGATTTGGCCTCCTCCTGCCCATCGGCCACTTGCAGGCGCAATAACTGGGCGAATCCATGAATCGAATTCAGCGGTGTGCGTAATTCGTGGCTCATGCTGGAGATAAAACGCGACTTCGCCTTGCTCGCCCCTTGCGCTTCAAGGGTACGGCGACGCAGATCCTCTTCAACCTGTTTAAGCGTGTCGATATCGACAAACGTACCTGCGGATAAACGCATGCGCGCATCGGGAGACTCGATCAGGCGTCCACGGCACAAAAACCAGATTGGCGAGCCATCGGGCCGCAATAAACGTAACTCCAGGTCGATCACCGACGCGGTGCCGGTGCGCAACGCGTTGAGTGCCTGATCAAGCGCCTGCACATCTTCGGGGTCGACGTGATCGTAAAAACAGAAGCGCTCCAGTTGGCACGCCGGCACCCCGAAACGCGTGCAGAACGCTTCGCTCAACGACAGGCGGTCAGTATCCAGGCGGTATTCCCAGAGCCCGGCGGTGATGCTTTCAACGACAAGATTGAGGCGGTTCTGCGCCGCGTTGCGCCGTGCTTCACTGGATGACAGTTGGGCGCCCATTGACAGCACGTTGCCCGCCATTTCATCCAGCTCACGAATGCTCGAACGCGCGCGCTGCGGGAGCCACTGGCCGTGACCAATTTGCTGCAGCATGTCTCTGATATCGCGGATCGGCCGCCGCAGGCTATGGCTCAATTTGCGCGCACGAATCCACATGTAACTGAAGAATGCGAGGTAAAACATCACCAGGCCGGCAATCATCAAATAGCCGATGTTGCGGTAATGGAGCGCCAAGCTGTTCGTGGCCGCCATGACGTCTTCTTCATCGGCGACCGCCAGCAATCGCCAGCCCGCCGGCTTCACTTCGGCCCATGCGACCAGATGGGAGCGCCCGTTGAGCACGATTTCGGCGCTGCCACGACTATTGCGCGCGACAGCGGCCGCCAACTCCCGAGGGTCCACCGCATCGATCAGATTTGAACCCGCAAGGTTGACCGCGCCTTCATTCGTGGCCTTTGCCCCCGTACCACTCCAGTTGCCTTTTTCAAAGTCATGTTCGGCTTCGGGCGGTAACACCATGATCTTCATGTCCGCGCCGACGAGCATCAAGTACCCGCCCCACGGCACCTTAAGCGTGGAAATTTCTTTCAGCAGATCGCCCACGGTGATATCCAGCCCGACCACGCCTTCGAGAAAGTTGCGCTCATAAACAGGCGCGATCGCGGACATCATCAAGCCATGACCCGCCGGGTCGAGGTAGACGTCAGTCCAGCGAACCCCTCGCTGCGGGTTATGTTCGGCATCGGCCAGATAATAAAAGTTATAACCGGGTATCTGCATATCATGCGGATATTGTTCATCGGCACGAATCCACGGATAAATCCGGTTGTAACTGTCCCACGTATTGAAATAGACACTGGCGACCATCGCTTCATGATCTTTGATCGCACGCATCAATGGGTCGAGGCTGGACAACTTCTGCACTTTACCCAGGTTCTGTTGCGCGACAGGTGTGACCGACGAGTAGAACGACGCCGCTCCGCCCAGGTCTTTTCCACTGTAAAGAGCCCCATCAGCAGAAGTGCTTAATGTTTCACTCAAGGGTGTTGAAGCGGCACGCAGTGAGTTAGCCGTCATATCCGCAAATAGCTGAGTGACATCGGCGATGTGGGTTAATTGATCTTGGATGATTCGGGTGTTTTGGTCGGCAGTTGCGCCAAGGCTTTCAATTGCACTGCGTTCCAAATAATCGAGTTGCGATACACGGATCGCCTGATTGGTCAGCAGGTAACAAGCAATCAGAATCGTCTCCACCAGGACCAACGGGATTAATGCACTCTGCATGAACGCCCGCCAGATCCACTGACGCAAGCCTATTTGAGAAGAGCTTTCATTCACTACCAGCACTCCTGCAAATGGCATCAGCCTGTTATTTGTATAGTGGCAATACGATGTCAAAAAAACGATAGCTCATTCGGTGAAACGTTTCCATACTTTTTATGAGGGCAATCATTGAAAATGACTGGAGCGCTGTACTGCGCGCCGCAAGCGAAATGGAAGAATCAAGCGCGGCGGTCAATCGTCTGCTGACTGGGCTTGGCTCGCATCAAGGCGGATAAATCCAGGGCAAACAGCTTCCGCGTTTAGGCAGACACCATCGCACCAAGCAAGAGTGGCATGAGGTCGTATTCGCCTGGCATACGTGCTCCCATACTTGCCGGTAAGATTACTCGCCGCTGGCCTTATCGATCAGGCTATGATCGCGCTCTATGAATCGGATATCCCCCATGACTTATGGCCGTTGACCTACAAGCGCTCTACCCCAAACTGATCCATCTGATGTTGGATACAGTGTTTGTGGTTGATAGAGACGACCACATTGTTTTTGTGAGTGATGCCTGTGAGGCCCTGCTGGGTTACCGTCCTGACGAGCTGAACGGCACCCCTATCACCCGCTATATGCATCCTGAAGACCTGGCTAGCACACGGGACTCGATTGCCCGCGTCATGAATGGTCAATTCCACTTCGATTTCCGCAACCGTTACATCCGCAAGGACGGAGGCGTCGTGTACATCCTGTGGGCGGCATTCTGGTCGGAAGAGGTTGGTGCAAGGATTGGCGTCGCACGCAACGTGACGGCTTTGACTCAGGCCGAGGAGGAGTTACGTTTCCTCGCGCATCATGATCCGCTGACAAAATTAACCAACCGCTCGATTTTCAGTGATCGACTGAAATCTGCCCTGCACGTCGCGCACCGTCACAATAGTCAGTTGGCTTTGCTGTTTCTGGATATCAATGACTTCAAGAGTATCAATGACGTCCATGGCCACGCCGCGGGGGATCGTATTCTTTGCATGATTGCCCGACGTCTAGAAAGCTGCATACGTGAGACGGATACCGTGGCCCGGATGGGCGGCGATGAATTTACGGTGCTGTTGACCGATATCCAGTCGAGAGACGCCATTTCCAAGAAGTTAGAACAGATTCACGACGTCATGGCTGCGCCACTACCGCCTGAATTCGGCGCACTCAAGATGCCGTCGTGCAGTATCGGCGTTGCCTATTATCCCGAGGATGGCAAGGATGCCGACACATTGCTCACCTATTCGGACAATGAAATGTACCGGATGAAAAGGCATCGTTTTTTAGACAATAAAGAGCCCGGTACATAAGTCAAACTCAAGAAGTGCGTCCGCCCGGCCAAGTCATCCAGCGGACGGCGCAAAACCGAGACATGGTATTCACTTACGTAGTCACCCGCCCATCAGATGAGAAATCGTTGAGGGCAGTTGAGTGGTTGGATCAATCCGAGGCAGGTGCGGGTTCTTGCTTCGGTTTGCTCTTGCTGAGAACGAACCACACCGCTAAACAAATAAGCCCGCCGCCGTACAAATGTGCCGCCGAAAGACGTTCACCAAGGAACATCACCCCCCACAGCACGCCAAAGGGAGGGATAAGGAAGGTCACGCTCAGCGAACGCACCGGCCCGATATCCGCGATCAGGCGGAAATACAGAATGTACGCACACGCAGTGCAGATGAAACCCAGCGCAACCAGTGCTATCCAAACCTGCGGGTTACCCCAGGTCGTCGGTGGGTTTATCGCGGTTGAGATTCCAAAGAACGGCACGAGAAACAGCGTCGCGCCAATCTGACTGCCAAAAGCTACGAGTTTCGCGTCCAGCCCCCCCTTGTCAGCTACCCATCGTTTAGCCAGAAATCCGGCTGCGCCGTAACAACCGGTGGCGACTAAACACGCCAGCGCGCCCATGACCACGCTCATTGAAAGTGTGACGGGGCCGGTGCTGGTCAGCAACGTAATGCCCATAATCCCGATCAACACGCCGGCAGCTTTTTTCAGTGTCAACGGATCGTTGAAACACATCCAACCGATCAAGACGCCCATCATCGGTGTGGTCGCATTGAAAATGGCTGAATAGCCGGCAGGTAACAGCAGTGCCGCCACGCTATACATCAAAAATGGGATGCCCGAATTGATAACACCCAACACCATGATCTGCCGGAGCTTGCCGTTGAAGTCGACGCTGGTGTTTAAAATGGCAAGAATGACGGCCAAGCCAATGGCCCCCAACAACACGCGGAAAAATGCCGTCGGCAATGCGCCCAGAACAGGAGCCGAGATACGCATGAAGAGAAAACTGGCGCCCCAGATCGCCGCCAGCGCAAGTAGTCGAACATAATCGGATAATTTCATGGGTTGCCTCCGGCGCTGTTCGTTAACTAAAAAGATGACTCGAGAGTTGCATCGCTGATGTCGGGCAATCCAAAAAGTTGTTGCAGTAGTTAAGGGGAAAAGGCCAGTTATACGGAAGCCATGGTGGACGCCTCTAAGTTTGGAGTCTCACCGTAAGGGAGTTCGAAATGTACCCGCACTCCGATTCTTGCTGCCGAAAACGGATGTGCGGCAAGGGGCTTGGACGCTACGCTCTGGAGCTGGCGCGCAGCGGGTCTCGGTATCTGGATGACCTACCCACCAAAGGTCTGTGAGGGCCGGCGCAGCGTCGGATCAAACGGATTGATCCGGGGCCCGATCGCCGCCGCTTCGCGCTTGAGCAACTCCACCACCATCGGCAAGCGACTCGGCCCCAATCGGTCACTGATGGTCGCCACGCTCAATGCTGCCACCGCATGGCCGTCCCGGTTCAGGATCGGCACCGCCAATCCCGCCATGCCTTCCAGCACGCCGGTATTGCGCGCCGCATAACCCAGATTGCGCACGTTCTCCACTTCCGAACGCAACAGCACCTCGTCATACAGGTGAAAATCCTTGAGCCTTGGCAAGTTGTAGCGGATCACCGTCTCGCGCTCTTCCTCCGGCAAAAAGGCCAGGATCGCCAGGCTGCCCTGCCCCACGCCCAATGCCACGCGCCCGCCGATATCACCCGTGAAAGTACGAATCGGGTACGGGCCTTCGCTGCGGTCCAGGCAAATCGCATCAAAGCCGCTGCGCGCCAGCAAAAACAATGAATCCCCCAGGGACGCACTGAGGCGCAGCATGCTCGGCCTTACCAGGTCGCGCAGGTTGCCGGTCTTGCCCGCGTTCGCCGCCAGAGCGAAGAACTCCAGGCTCAGGCGATAGCGTTTGCTGCGCGCGTCCTGCTCGACCATACCTTCATCCATCAGGCTGCGCAGCAGGCGGTGGGTGGTGGGTTGGGACAGGCCGACCTGTTGTGCGAGCTGAGTCACGCGTTCGCCGCCGTCGGGCACGCCGCCCAAGGTACGCAGCAATGCGAACAAGCGAGACACGCCGCCCGCACCCACTTCCTTGGTATTTTCATTCCGCTCAGTAGAATTCATAGCGTGTTATCTCATCAATAATTCTTGTCAGTGAATAAAACTGAAAAAAACACTCCATTCAGTGAAATTCTATCTTTCGCCCATCCTAGTCTTCGTCCTAATCTGCGTCCACAGGGGCGAAATGAACAACAACCGGCAGCCGACTCAAGATCGAGCGCCAACGCACCCGCAACACCCTTTTCGCATCTGCCCAAAACAAAAAAGCGCGTTTCGACGCGACTCAAAAAAGGTGGAACGCAGACATGGCATTTCTCCAACTCAACGCCTTGAGCAAACGCTACGGCGCCGTCGACGCGGTGGTCGCCACTGACCTTGCGGTGGAAAAAGGCGAGTTCGTTTCCCTGCTCGGCCCCTCGGGCTGCGGCAAGACCACCACCCTGCAAATGATCGCCGGCTTCGTCGACGTGAGCGCTGGGCAGATCCTGCTCGACGGTCGCGACATCACCCGCGCCAAGCCCGCCAGCCGTGGCCTGGGCGTGGTGTTCCAAAGCTATGCGCTGTTCCCGCACATGACCGTGCGCGACAACATCGCCTTCGGCCTGAAGATGCGCAAAGTGCCGGCCGCCGAGATCGCCGCCAAGGTCAAGACCGTGCTGGAGCTGGTGCGCCTGGCCCCCCACGCCGACCGTTACCCCCGTGAATTGTCAGGCGGCCAGCGCCAACGCGTGGCCCTGGCGCGCGCGCTGGTGATCGAACCGCCGGTATTGTTGCTGGATGAGCCGCTGTCCAACCTCGACGCGAACCTGCGCGAAGAGATGCAGTTTGAAATCCGCCGCATCCAGCACGCGGTGGGCATCACCACCCTGATGGTCACTCATGACCAGGCCGAGGCGCTGTCCATCAGCGACCGTGTGGTGGTGATGCAGGCCGGGCGCGTGACGCAGATCGACGTGCCCTACAAGCTGTATGAACATCCGCGGACGCGCTTTATCTCGGACTTCGTCGGCAAGGCTAACCTGCTGGCCGGCGATTACGACGCACGCGGCATCCCGCAGGTGCGCCACGCCGCGGGTGACGGCGAACTGGTCTTGAGCCTGCGCCCGGAAAAAATCCAGCTGGTGGGCGCAAGCGAAGGTCGCCTGCAAGGCCAGGTGCTCGACCGCTACTTCTTCGGCAGCCAGTGGCTGTACCGAATCCATACCGCGCTGGGCGAAATCACCGTGGTGCGCAGCAACGACGGCAGCGCGCCGCTGGGTTGCGGCGCGGCAGTCGGCCTGGACTGGCAAGCCGAGTTGCTGCGGGTGCTGACGGCGGATGAGGTGCACCCATGAGTCGCGGTTATCTACTCTCGCTGCCGGCGTTGCTGCTGTTCGCCGGGCTGCTGATTCTGCCGCTGGGCCTGACCCTGGTGCTGTCGTTCAACGTGTTCGACTACCAAGTGGGGGTGAAGGCCGATGAGTGGACCTTGGCTCATTACCTGGCGTTGTTCAGCGACGCGTACTTCTACGAAATCTTCTGGCGCACCTTCTGGATCAGCGCGCTAGTGACGCTGCTCTGCGTGGTGATTGGCGTGCCCGAAGCCTACATCCTCAGCCGCATGGGCACGCCGTGGCGCTCGATCTTCCTGATCCTGATCCTCACGCCGTTGTTGATTTCGGTGGTGGTGCGAGCGTTCGGCTGGAGCCT
>JTFP01004728.1_pt1 | contig 13029 bp, 14 predicted proteins | sample 235421 | NCBI WGS metagenome assembly JTFP01 (sample SAMN03067591, study PRJNA260954) | activated sludge metagenome | biome: Sludge; feature: Wastewater; isolation source: sludge from laboratory unaugmented bioreactor treating industrial wastewater | place: India:Gujarat | collected 2013-04 | reverse complement strand
GTTGCAGCAGGTTTTCGACTTCCGGCAGAGTTCCAAAATCGGCCAGATCGCTTTTGCTCAGCACCAGCAGATCGGCGAGTGCGACCTGTTTGACCGCTTCATATTGCTGGTTGAGCTGCTGGGCAATATGACAGACATCCACCACCGTCACGGTGCCGTCAAAACGGTAACGCTGGGCGAAGAACGGGTCGTTGCGCAGGGTAAACAGAACCGGCCCCGGATCCGCCAGGCCGGTGGTTTCAATCAGTACACGTTGAAAGGGTTTGATTTCCTGGCGCATGGCCCGCATAAACAGGTCACGCAGCGCATTCACCAGATCTCCCTGTACGGTGCAGCAGACACAACCGGATTCCAGCATGACGACGTTATCATCCAGTTTTTCCACCAGATGGTGGTCCAGACCGACCGCGCCGAATTCGTTAATCAATACTGCGCAGTTAGCCAGCTCCGGTTGTTTGACCCAGTAGTTGAGCAGGGTGGTTTTACCGCTACCCAGAAAACCGGTCAGTACCGTCACCGGAATACGAAAATCTTCGATATCAAAGCAGTTTTCAGACATGCCGTAGTTCCTGATTGCTGCGAGCTGTGCGCATAAGAAGTAACAGAGGCGGGTATGGTATAACAGCTGCTGCGTAAAGTTCAGCATCCGCAGAAAAAACAACGCCGGCAAAAGCCGGCGTCAGCAAGGATTACTCTTCTTCATCGTCAGGATCGAGGTCGAAATCATCTTCTCCTTCGTTCCAGTCGTCATTCTCTTCATCCCACTCTTCATCTTCGTCGTCCCAGTCCGGCTCGTAGCCTTCATCATCTTCCGGACCTTCGCCCCATACATCTTCGTCTTCATCGTCATAACCGGCGTAGTATCCTGCCATGCTGAGTCTCCTTGAGTGAAAATTCATTTTCAGTTTAGACACAAATATGACGTTTTTGCGTTTTCTGCAGTATGTGAAGAAAAAAATTTGATGCAGCTATAAAAACGGCGATAACTGCGGACAGCATCGCCGTGACGGGAGTGTTATTTTTTGGCTTTAAACGGGATGATCAGCAGATCACAGCTGACCGTGTTCATCAGCTGTCGGGCTGCAGATGCCAGCAGATTCCAGAATGACTGATGATGGCCGCAAACCAGCAGATCCACATTCTGGGCGTCAATAACCTGGTTGACCTCTTCCACCAGATCACCGCACATCACCATGCTGCGCTCCAGCGGGTAATCGATACCGGCCAGAATGGTATCGAGTTTGTTTTTGGTGTCTGCCAGCACCTTGTGCTGTACCCGCTCGACATCGATATCCACCATTTCGGTGTAAAGATCACGCAGATTGATATCCACATGCAGGACAGACAGTTTGGCGTTATGCCGGCGGGCGATACCGATAGCCCGTTGCAACAGTGGCTGGAAATCATCGTTAATGTCCAGTGCTACCAGCACATGTTTATATCCATGTTCCTGTTCCATACATCCTCCCGGGGCTAATGCGAGCCCTCATGTTCTTCATCCTCGTCCTCATCCTCGGCGTGTTCCCAGGCGTGCATCAGCTCGCTGTGGCGATCCTGCTGGGTGGCCTGCAGCATTTCCGCCAGAATATGACGGTACTGCACGCTCTTGGTGATATACATTTTTTCATCGTCGAGGAACGCGGTTTGCTCGCGCAACAGTTTTTCATCGTGTTCTTTAAAGGTTTGTCCGGCACGCCATGCCAGATTTCCTCTGATCCCCAGCTGACGGAGTGCCGCGACACTCAAATCAACAGCAGAACCTACGGTTTCACGATAGATCAATTCGACTCCTAATTGCAGCAACTGATGTGCGTGAGCGCGATCTACCGCACGAACCAGAATTTTTAAATGCGGAAAATGCCGTTGTGCCAGTTCACACAGTGCAATCGATTTGGACTGGTTACTCACGGCAACAATCAGCAGCTTGGCCTTATCGGCACCGGCCGCCTGCAACAGGTCAATCCGGTCGGCATCACCATAGAACACCTTGTAACCGTATTTGCGCAGCATATCGATGTGTGCCACATCATTATCCAGTACCGTGGTGCCGATGCCATGGGCATGCAACAGACGACCAATCACCTGTCCGAATCGGCCGAATCCGACAATGATCACCGGATTATTCTGCTCATCAATGGTATCGGTTTCGCGTTGCTGATCTTCCTGCTGCTGCCATTTATCCTGCAGATAGGCGTTCAGCATCAGCAGCAGCGGGGTAAATGCCATCGACAGTGCCACGGTCAGTGTCAGCAGTGCCGTCAGCTGGGTATCGAACAGCTTCAGTTGCTGGGCGAATGAGAACAGCACGAAGGCAAATTCACTGCCCTGAGCCAGTGCAAAGGCAAATGACCAGCGGTGGCCGTGCGTCATGCGGGCCAGTCCGCCGACGCCTTGCAGGATCAGGAACTTGATGGTCAGCAACAGCATCAGCAGACCGGCGATCAGAAACGGGTGTTCTGCCAGCAGGGCGAAGTTGATGCCGGAACCGACAGAGATAAAAAACAGGCCGAGCAGCAGACCCTTGAAGGGTTCGATATTCGCTTCCAGCTCGTGCCGGTATTCGCTTTCCGCCAGAACCACGCCCGCGAGGAACGTCCCCAGTGCCGGTGACAGACCGACTGCTTCGGTCGCCAGTGCCGTCAGAATCACCAGCAACAATGCGGCCGCTACGAAGATTTCCCGCAGTCCGGACTGGGCGATGAAACGGAACACCGGACGCATCAGGTAGTGTCCACCGAGTACAATTCCCGAGATCACCAGCGCAATTAACAGCCCATTTTGCCAGCCGCCAAGCGAGGAAGGTTCCGGTACAAATTTAAGCCCGGGCGCCAGAAACGGCAGCAGTGCCAACATCGGGATCACCGCGATATCCTGAAACAGCAGCACCGAGAAGCTGGTCTGCCCGGCCTCACTCTTCAGCATGCGGCGTTCAGTCAGGCTTTGCAGCACAATTGCAGTGGAGGAAAGAGCCAGAATCATGCCGATCGCAATTGCCTGCTGCCAGCGCAGGCCGAAGATCAGGGCAAGGATGGAAAAGGCGGCGGTAGTGAGCAGTACCTGGCTGCCACCAATGCCGACAATGGGCCCTTTCAACTGCCACAACAGCGCCGGCTTCAGTTCCAGCCCGATCAGAAACAGCATCAGTACGACACCGAATTCGGCAACGTGCATTACTTCGTCGCTGGCGCCGACAAAGTTGAACATATAGGGGCCGATAATGACGCCGGCAATCAGATAACCCAGTACCGATCCCATCCCTAAACGACGGGCAATCGGGACGGAAACCACCGCAGCGGTCAGAAAGATGGCAGCATCGAACAGCAGATTTTGCTCCATCACAGCTCCTTAAGCAGATCGGTCAGATAGGTTGCGTTGTGCAGTTGCTGCGGTGTGAACTCCTCATCCCGCAGTGCAGTCAGCAGGCGACGGTATTGCTGGCCTTTCATTTTCAGATAATCCGGGTCGTTCACACTGTGATATCCGTATACCACAAACGGTGGCAACCAGCGCATGCCGCACATCAGGCCACTTTGCTGAATCGGCAGCAGATAGTCAGTGATCGGATGATGGTTATGACCGGTCGTGGAATAAGACACCTCACTGCCGCCGGTTGTCACCGCCGCCATCAGATATTTATGTCTCAGCGCATTCCCGTCCGGCCCGAAGGCATAACCATATTCCAGTACCTGTTCCATCCACTCTTTCAGAATGGCCGGGCAGGAATACCAGTAGATTGGATGCTGAAAAATGATGATGTCGTAATCGCGCAGCATACGCTGCTCACGGGCGACATCAATGAACATGTTAGGATAATTCTGATACAAATCATGTACTTTGACATCTTCCAGCCCTTTGAGTGCTTTCAGCATGGCCCGGTTGGCATGCGAACGGTGATAGCCCGGATGCGCGAAGATAATCAAAATACGTTTCATAAACTGCTACCACCTCCCTTGGCGCTGACAGGTTAAAAAATACCGCGTGTACCTATTCAGCTTAGTTCACTTAAGGGTGACAGGATAAAACATAATGATGCAGAAGCGGGGCATTTCTTTTACTGAAATCTCACTTTGTTATCATCCTGTTAAGCACGTCGGGTGTCATCAGATAGCGCTGTGGTATGCTTTTGCTATGGTTATAGCATTCCATTAGGACAAGAGGCGTTGTATGAACTCGATTCTGCCCCCGATTGCCACTCAGCACCCGCATTCCCTGATTTATCATGGTGATGAGCGCATTGACCCTTACTACTGGCTGCGGGATGACAGCCGTAGCAATCCGGAAGTGCTCGATTATCTGCATGCCGAAAACGGTTATACCGAAGCGATGCTGCGGCCGACCGAGGAGCTGCAGAAAACACTGTATCAGGAGATGGTCGATCGCCAACTGCCGGACGACAGTTCTGTACCGTATTACCTGAAAGGCTACTGGTATCGCAGCCGTTATCTGCCGGAGCAGGAATATCCGCTCTATGAGCGTCTGGCTGCCCGGCCGGATGCGCCGACCGAACTGTTGCTGGATGGTAATCAGCGTGCAGCTGGTGTGGATTTTTACGATCTGGGTGCATTGGAGGTCAGTCCGAGCAATCACTGGATGGCGTGCAGTGAGGATTTTGTTTCCCGCCGGCAATATCAGATCAGTATCCGCAATCTGCAGACTGGCGAGTGGCAGCCGGATCTGGTAGAGAATACCTCGGGCGACATCGTTTGGAGTGCCGACAGTGCCGGTTTCTTCTATGTCCGCTTAGACAGTGAAACCCTGCTGCCGTATCAGGTCTGGTATCACGCCCTGGGTGCCGATCCGGCACAGGACAGACTGGTGTATGAGGAAGCTGATAACACCTATTATCTGCATATCAGCCACAGCCGGTCAGAAGAATACCTGCTGATTTCGCTGTCCAGTACGCTGAGTACCGAAGTGCATCTGCTGCCCCTGAAAACACCGTACGGCACGCCAACCCTGTTTCTCGCCCGGCGACGCGGGCATGAATATGGTATTGATCATTTTCAGCAACAGTTCTATGTGCGATCAAACCGGGAAGGGCGCAATTTCGCCCTTTATCTGGCAGAAGATGGTGCCGAGCAGTACTGGCAATGTCTGCTGCCGGTCCGGGAGCAGGCGCTGCTGCAGGATTTTGTGTTATTCCGCAATGCCCTGTTTGTTGAGGAACGGGAATCCGGTCTGACCCGTCTGTGTCAGCTTGATTTGCAGGGGCAGGAAGTCCGCACCATCGTGGTAGATGATCCGGCTTATGTCTTGTGGCTGAGCGCCAATCCCGACCCGGACAATCCGGAGTTCCGTTACGGCTATGCTTCGCTGACCACACCAACGACGCACTATGCGCTGGATATTGCCAGTGGTGAACGCAAGATGCTGAAACGGCAGCCGGTGCTGGGCGATTTCAAACCGGAGTATTACCAGAGCCAGCGTCTGTGGGTCACTGCCCGTGACGGGACGCAGGTGCCGGTATCTCTGGTCTATCGTAAAGAGTTGTATCAGCCGGGACAGAACCCGCTGCTGGTTTATGGTTACGGTGCCTACGGCCTGAGCGAAGATCCCTATTTTGCCTCTTCCCGGTTAAGCCTGCTGGATCGGGGCTTTATCTTCGCCATTGCGCATGTCCGCGGTGGGGAAGAGCTGGGGCGTCACTGGTATGAGCAAGGGCGTCAGCTCAGCAAAATGAACAGTTTTACCGATTTTATCGACGTCACAGATGGCATTCTGGCTGCTGGCTATGGCGATCCGAAGCGCGTGTTTGCCACCGGCGGCAGTGCGGGTGGTCTGCTGATGGGTGCCGTGATCAACATGGCACCGGAACGTTATCTCGGGGTTGTCGCTGTGGTACCGTTTGTCGATACCCTGACTTCCATGCTGGATGAGTCTATTCCGCTGACCACCGGCGAATATGATGAATGGGGTGATCCGCGCGAACCGGCGGTGTATCAGTACATCAAGAGCTACAGCCCGTATGACCAGATCAAACCGCAGGCCTATCCACATCTGCTGGTGGTCAGTGGTCTGCATGACTCTCAGGTACAGTACTGGGAACCGGCCAAATGGGTCGCCAAATTGCGGGCTAATAAAACCGATGACAATCTGCTATTACTGAGTATGGACATGGATGCCGGACATGGCGGCAAATCAGGGCGCTATCGCTATTTTCTCGATATTGCGCAGGAATATGCCTTCATGCTGGCACTGGCAGATACCAGTATAAATTCTGCATCTATTTGATCTGACGGCGGCATCCGGCAAAGCGGATGCTGCTACACTAACTCTATAAAGCTTGGTTGCGCGAGATCCTGAGCGCGGCCCGATTTATTTATTTAAGGAGCTGAACATGACAGTAGATCATATGGAAGACGTGTGCGAAGCCTGTGGTTGTGTGGCTGAAGTCGGTACCATTATTCGTGATGGCGACGATCTCGTAATGATTCCGGTTGAAGGCGATGATGAAGCCGATGCCCGTGCGCGTCAGGAACGTTATATTGAAATCGCTAAACTGGCCTGCCCGGATGTACTGGTAAGCAGTGATCTGCAGACGGTGGAAGATGGTGTTGTGCTGAATACCACGCTGCAGTTTACCTGCACCGCAGAGAAGATGATTTTTGAAATGCGCGCACGTTCTGTGCGTTAATCTGTCATCCGCCGCCATTTTTCACTCCTCTGGCGGCGGTTTCCGCCTTTTTTCACCTTTCCTTCCTGTCTGTTTTATATCTCCGTCTTACAGCCGTGTAGGATATTTGCCATAGTTGCTGTAAGCCTGAACGCTTATTTATGCAGGCTTTCATTACCATCATGAAGATATGTTTATGATTTTAATGAATTTTTTTCCTATCATCATGAGTAATCCAGCATAAATGATGATTTAAGTGACTTGTGAGAAACCGGCAGATCTTTAGTATTACTTCTGCAGGACGCGCTGCGGTTTCTCAGGATAGGAAGCCGGTCAGGACGACCAAGGATAACTTCAGGATGAAGTTGGTGCTGCTCAGGACAGAGTAGCCGTCAGGATGACAAGGGATACCTCTGGAAGGGGTCTGTTACTCAGGATGAGTAACTGTCAGGATGACAAAGGAACACTCCGGATGGAGTGGTTGTTACTCAGGATGAGTAGCAAGCCGGGATGGCAGCAGGATGCACCACAGGATGTGGTAATCAGGAGCTCTTCACGGATGAAGGAAGTAACGGTCACGGATAGATTGTTACGCAGGATGCTTAAAAGGATGTCCCGATGGATCGGGAAGGGCCTTCAGGGATGAGACAAGACGATGCCGCATCGTCGCAGGCTTGGGCAACCAAGACTTTCTAAGGGGTGACCACGGTCGCCCTTTTATTTTTTCCGCTTTCTGCATCAGGAAAACTCCGGACGTACCTTCGTCCGCCCGAAGTTTTAGCATACTCGTTCAGTTAACCTTTCAACTTAAGTGCCAGAGTGGCGACATGTCTTCCCTGAAAACGGGCAATCGACAATTCACGGGCATCTGGCTGTCGTGAGCCATCGCTACCGGCATAAGTCGTAGCACCGTATGGTGTACCGCCACTGACATGGCTGATATCAAACATTTCCGCTGGGCCATAACCAATGGGAACAATCACCATGCCGTGATGCGCCAGGGTCGTCCAGGTAGAGGTAATAGTCATCTCCTGCCCGCCACCCACGCCGGTGGATGCGAAGACACTGGCCAGTTTGCCGAAGAGCCCCCCCTTGACCCACAGGCCGCCGGTCTGATCGAGAAAGTTTCGCATTTGGCCGGTCATGTTCCCGAATCGGGTCGGAACCCCGAAAATGATGGCATCATAGTCGGCCAACTCTGCTGGAGTAGCAACCGGAGCAACCTGATCGTTTTTGCCGCCGGCAGATGCAAATCGGGCGGGATCCATGGTTTCCGGCACCCGTTTGATGGTGACCTCCACCCCGCTGACTTCCCGTGCGCCCTCGGCCACAGCGCTTGCCATGGTTTCAATGTGACCATACATGGAATGATAGAGTACCAATAATTTAGCCATGTTCTGTTCCCTTCTGTGATCAATGACGGGCGTCTCATTCACTTCGGGGACGCCGGATATAGTGCAGTCAGAATTAAGCGTAGCTCAATATCTGGCAGTTACCCGGTTTCAGAGGGCTGGCGAAGGGCAATATTAAATTGCCGGATCAGCCATAATCCGGCAGCGAGAAGGTTATAACTTGTTAAATTCTTTGTCGAAGCGATAGCGGCTGGAGGTCACGTACCGTTCCATCGCCTGTAAGCGCTGGTCAAGCCGCTGCATGCGTTCGGTCAGCTGCCGGGCCCGTTGCGCGGTGTCTTCGCCATAACCGAATTGCGGACGGACACCGGATGGTGGTGGCAGATGGGTCGGCTGTTTCTCCAGCAGAAAAACACCGGCCAGATAGACCAGCAAACCGAGACTGCCACTGAAGACAAATAGCGTTATCATCAGAATACGTACCAGCCACACCGGTTGGCCATAATAGTCTGCCACGCCGGCACAGACACCACCCAGCCAGGCCTGATTACTGCTGCGGTATAACTTGCGGTCAGGACCGATCATGATTTATCTCCCGTTATGAGGCGCGGTGATTGCGATTCTCGTCATACCGGCGCCAGTCCGGCTGCTGTATATCGAGAATGGTTTCCAGTGTCGTAATACGCTGTTCCAGCCGGGTGGCCAGAGCCAGCGCATTTTCCAGCTGCTGGCGCTCTTCGGCGGATAAACCCCGGTTGAGCCGGGACTGGGTCCAGTAATGCAGGATCAGCCAGACCGGCGCCACCAGTGCCAGAAACACCACTGCCGGCACAAAAAAGAACATCATCAGTGACATTAATGTTCACTCCTCTGGCTGGTCATACTGGCCTTCAGCGCCTCCAGTTCCGACTCAACCTTATCGTTGCGAGCCAATTCGTTAAACTCGTCATGCAGGGAACGGGTCCGGCCCAGATCGTGAGCTTCAACCTGCGCTTCCATGTTGTCCATTTTGCGCTCATAGGCCTCGAATTTACGGAAAGCCTCTTCCAGTTTCTCTCGGTTACTGCTGCGGCGAATATCCATACGGGAACGACTGGTCTGTTCTCGGGCCAGCAGCGATTGCTGTTTTGCTTTGGCGTCATCCAGCTTTTGCTGCAGTTGCGCGATCTCATCATTCAATACAACCAGCTGTTCCTCTATCACTTTTAGCTCACGCACGGCCAATTGCAATGTTTCTTCAACCGCCTGTTTTTCCGCCAGTGCTGCCCGGGCCAGATCATCACGACCTTTACTCAGCGCCAGTCTGGCTTTGCTTTCCCAGTCAATAACCTCATGTTGCAGGCGTTGCAGACGTCGTTCCTGCTCTTTGCGATCGGCCAGAACGCGGGCGGAGCTGGTACGAACCTCTACCAATGTTTCTTCCATCTCCTGGATCATCATCCGGACCATTTTTGCAGGGTCTTCCGCACGGTCCAGTAACGCAGTCAGATTGGAATTGATAATGTCGCTGAAACGGGAAAATATGCCCATGATGAACTCCTGTTAGTGGATTGACCTCTTTAACTTAGCGAAAGGTGTGCCAGGTTTATAACTTATTGTTTTTACGGTGTTTAAATTCAAGAATGCAAAATCTGCTTATTTTTGGTTGAAAAGAAGGCGAATTCAGCCATATATATGGTTAAGCAAACCAACACAAATGGCTTTTATGACTACGCCCAAACAGCAAATCATCGGCAGTTCGGAAATCTGGTATCAGCTGCTCCAACGTGCCTCACAGGTGGCATCGCTGAACCGGCCGGTCCTGATTGTAGGTGAGCGGGGTACAGGAAAAGAGTTGATAGCCGAACGCATTCATTATCTATCACCACGCTGGCAGCGGCCATATCTGCAAATCAATTGCGCCGCGATGCAGGAAAACCTGCTGGAATCAGAGCTGTTCGGCCATGAGACTGGCGCGTTTACCGGAGCGACACGCAGCCGGGCCGGTCTGTTTGAACGGGCAGATGGCGGTACACTGTTTCTGGATGAACTGGCTACTGCCAGCCTGCCGGTACAGGAAAAACTGTTGCGGGTGATCGAGTATGGCCGCTTCGAACGGCTGGGGGGCAGTAAAACGTTGCAGGTTGATGTCAGAGTGGTCGCTGCCTGCAATGAAGATCTACCGGCTCTGGTCGGGCAGGGACGATTCCGGGGCGATTTACTGGATCGGCTGGCATTCGATGTACTGAATTTACCGCCTCTGCGTTATCGCAGGGAAGATATCAGCGAACTGGCAGAACATTTTGCGCTGCGCATGTGTCGTGAACTGGGTTATGACTATTTCCCCGGTTTTACCATGGAGGCGAGACAGCAGCTGCTGGATCATGACTGGCCAGGTAATGTGCGGGAGCTGAAAAATGTGGTTGAACGCAGTATTTACCGGCATGCCGATCCGGTAACGCCGGTCCGGGACATCATTCTTGATCCTTTTGCCAGTCCGTGGCGCAGTGTTCCGGCCGGAACTATCCCCCAGGTTGCGGAGGCTCTGCCTGTTCAGCCTTCGATACCAGCGATTGCAGGGCCTTGCGATTTAAAAGCGAAACTGGCTAATCTGGAGCAAAACCTGATCCGCCAGATGTTAGAGCTGCAGCATTTTCATCAGCGGCGCACTGCACAGGCATTGGGGATAACATATGATCAGTTGCGGGCAGCATTACGCAAATATCCGCACCTGCTTTCCCGGTAATGTGGTGACAGCAACGGATGTCATTTAAAGCTGATCCGCGTGTAGGATATTTGCCATACTTATTGTGCGATGCATCAGCTCCGTTTATCTCCTTGCTCCATCTATCTATATGAAAGAAAATTGATTTTTGTTATTTGATATCTGTTATCAATGTGTTTTTTTCAATACAGCCACCAACGTTTTGCCGATAACTAACTACTATTATTCATAGGAAAAGACGAAGCGAATCTGAATGAATCGCTGTTTAGTGACAGAAAAAGGTAACACCCTGCCGGAGGCAGGTTTTAAGGACACCCCAAAAGGAATGGGGAATAACCGGTGATGGAACAGCGGTTATGCAGGAAGCGGGCCGGGAAAGTGATCTCACGGATGAAAGGATGCCTGCAAGGAAGCCTGCGCTGTGTGCAACAACTATCTGCTACACATGATGTAATCTTCGGTTTAGGCGACCGATGCCTGTTAAAGGGGTGACATGAAGTCGCCCCTTAGTTTTTTGTGCCTTTCTTGATCTGAACCGGCACAGGAAAACAGTAATGATGTTTAAATTATGCATCATTATCTGTTCAGGAGATTAACATGAGTCAATCAGTACACGGTCATGACGTGATGCATATGATGCTGGAACTGGGTGGTCAGTTCACTCGAGACAGCCTGAAAGCGGCTATTGAAACCCGTTTTGGCGCAGAAACCCGTTTTCATACCTGCAGCGCGGAAGATATGACCGCTGAGCAGTTAATTGACTTTCTGCAGGCGAAAGGCAAATTTGTTGCCACCGACGCCGGTTTTAATACCCGCGAAGAACATATCTGCCAGCATTAATCTGATCTTCATACACAGGTTACCCCTCCGGGCGCTGTCATCGGCTGCGCCCGGAGGGGTAACTGCTGTTCAGAAATCAAAGCGGTAATAAAGGTTGTAGGACTCAATGCCGGCATTATGTGAACTGATTCCTGCATTCGAGTAGTGTAATGCCTGTGCACCGATGGTATGACGCTGATAAAAGCGGACGCCAACACCAAACCGATCCTCGAAATTGACACTGGAGCCCAGTTTCCGGTCTTCTATCATATTCCGGCTGAAGGCGGCCAAACCGATCCCGGCTTCAACAAACGGTTGTATCTCAGCGCCACGCGCACCAAATTCCCAAGTCAGTACGGGCGAAGCGGACAAGCTGTGCGTATTGACCTTATTCTTGCTGTCCCAGTAGGTATAACCTACCGTCCAGTAACCTCCCAGTCTGCCTGAGTCGGAGTCAAACCAGCTTTGCTGCCAGGGAAACTGTATTCCGGCGCGGTAAGTCATCGTGTTGTCTCCGGAATGACCCAAAGCCAGAGAGATATCGGCGGCCGTGCTTGCTGTACTGAGGAATAATGCAATTCCGCCCAGTAAGGAAGTCAAGGATCTGCCAGGGATAATGGATATAACAGACATGCTGCACCTCCTGCAGAACAGGTAACGTCCATGCTCTGATTCATGTGGATGCCACTTGGTCTAATTATAGTTTTTTTCCTGAAGAATGCTGTTATACGGGGCGTCGTTGCCTGAGGTTCTCTGTTCTGCCAGACTAGTACTGTTTTAGCCATTTTTTATTTTGCCTTTCTTTCGGATTACAGCATATGAGTGTGATTACTGCGGCAGTGATGTTATTTCTAATCATGGACCCTGTCGGCAACCTGCCGATCTTTTTATCAATTCTGCGGAATTTGCCTGCCGAGCGTCGTCGGAAAGTGATGATTCGGGAATTATTGATCTCCTTGGCCGTGATGTTGCTTTTCCTGTTTGCAGGGCAGGAACTGCTTAACCTGCTGAATCTGAAGCAGGAAGCCGTCAGTATTGCAGGTGGCATCGTTCTGTTCCTGATCGCGTTGCGTATGATTTTTCCCGGCGAGGGAGGCGTAACGGGTTTACCGGAAGGTGAGGAACCGCTGATTGTGCCGATGGCGATCCCGATGATTGCCGGTCCCTCCATTCTGGCAGCGCTGGTGCTGTTATCCCATCAGTATCCGGATCAGATGACTGACTGGGTGCTGGCACTGTTACTGTCATGGGGGGCATCAGCCGTGATCCTGATGTTCTACGAGCAGGTGCATAAACTACTGGGGGAACGAGTTCTGACTGCTATGGAACGTCTGATGGGGATGTTGCTGGTCATGATCTCGGTACAGATGCTGCTGGATGGTGCCGTGCAATATCTGCAGCGTTAACATTCTGACACAATAAAAAAGGAGGCTTGATAGCCTCCTCTTTGATCTTGAGCGGTGGTTTACCGACTAGCCCGTATTGCGCATACCGGCAGCGATACCCGCGATAGTAACCATCAGAGCCTGATCCACTTTCGG
>JTFP01003913.1_pt1 | contig 13131 bp, 16 predicted proteins | sample 235421 | NCBI WGS metagenome assembly JTFP01 (sample SAMN03067591, study PRJNA260954) | activated sludge metagenome | biome: Sludge; feature: Wastewater; isolation source: sludge from laboratory unaugmented bioreactor treating industrial wastewater | place: India:Gujarat | collected 2013-04 | reverse complement strand
CCGCGAGGTCGCCCGGACGCTCCAGCACCGGGCCGGACGTGGACTTGATCGACACCCCCATTTCCTGGGCGATGATGTTGGCCAGGGTGGTTTTACCCAACCCCGGCGGGCCGAAGATCAAGGTGTGGTCCAGGGATTCACTGCGCCCACGCGCAGCCTGGATGAACAACTCCATCTGCTCGCGCACGGTGGGCTGGCCGATGTAGTCGGCCAGGCTCAGGGGGCGGATGGCGCGGTCCTGGACTTCTTCACGGTCACGGGGGCCGGTGGCCGCGATCAGACGATCAGCTTCAATCACTTAAATCATTCCCTTCAGGGCTCGGCGGATCATGTCTTCGCTGCTCAGGTTCTTGTCCTTGATGGCCGACACCGCTTTGCTGGCTTCCTGCGGCTTGTAGCCCAGGGAAATCAGCGCGCTGACCGCATCGCTTTCGGCACTGGCCACCTGGGCCGCCGGCTGGTTCGGCTGGTTCGGCACCAGGGCGAACATGCTCGGCACGACTTCCCAGGCTTTGAAACGGTCCTTGAGCTCCACCAGCAGGCGTTCGGCGGTTTTCTTGCCGACCCCCGGCACCTTGGTCAGCGCCGAGGTGTCCTGGGCCGACACCGCGCGTACCAGTTCATCCACTTCCAGGCTCGACATCAGCGCCAGGGCCAGTTTCGGCCCTACGCCATTGAGGCGAATCAATTCGCGGAAGAAGTCGCGGTCACGCTTGCCAATGAAGCCATAGAGCAGTTGCGCATCTTCGCGCACCACAAGGTGAGTATGCAGGGTCAAAGGCTCGCCAACCGACGGAAGGCGATACAGGGTGGTCATGGGCACTTCCAGCTCATACCCCAGCCCGTTGACATCCAGAATCAGGTGCGGCGGCTGTTTTTCAGCCAGGGTGCCGCGCAAGCGTCCAATCACGGTTCAGATCCTTAAAGCTTGGGGGTCAGATCGAGGCCTGACCGCAAATAACGATTGCGCCGATGCTATCAGAGACGCAGCCGCCCGCCACGACTACGTGCCGCCCCCAGGCCGTGAGGCAGCAGGCTGGAACGGGTATGCGCGTGGCAAATGGCGATGGCCAGGGCGTCGGAGGCGTCGATCTGCGGCTTGGAGGTGAGTTTGAGCATGTGCATGACCATCATCTGCACCTGCTCTTTATTGGCCGCGCCGGTGCCGACCACGGCCTGCTTGACCTGGGTGGCGGTGTACTCGGCGATTTCCATGGCCTCCTCGGCACCGGCGACGATGGCGGCGCCACGGGCCTGGCCGAGTTTGAGGGCCGAGTCGGCGTTTTTGGCCATGAACACCTTTTCGATCCCCATGGTCACCGGCTTGTAGGTCTGGATCACTTCACGCACGCCGCGATAGACGATCTGCAGGCGTTCGGCCAACTCGCCCGCGCCGGTGCGGATGCAGCCCGAGGCGACATACACGCAGCCGCGCGGGGTGTGTTGCACCACACCAAAACCGGTGATGCGCGAACCGGGGTCGATACCTAGAATTAAAGTCATAACGCCTGCAGGTCGGGTAAACACAATTTTTGATACAGGTAAAATCCAATGTGGGAGGGGGCTTGCTCCCGATTACGGTGGTTCAGTCGATTCATAAATGACTGACACACCGCCATCGGGAGCAAGCCCCCTCTCACATTTAGATCCACATCGCCCGTCAGCCTAGCTGCTCGGCGACCGACTCTGGAATGTCAGCATTCGAGTAGACGTTCTGCACGTCATCCAGGTCCTCGAGCATATCCAGCATCTTCAGCACTTTCTGCGCGCCGTCCAGGTCCAGTTCGGCGCTGGTGGTCGGCAGCATCACGATTTCTGCGTCGGTGCCTTTGAAACCAGCGGTTTCCAGCGCGTTACGCACCGCATAGAACCCGGCGAACGAGGTGAACACATCGATCGAGCCGTCTTCATTGGTCACCACGTCGTCGGCATCCGCTTCCATCGCGGCTTCCATCAACGCGTCTTCATCCACGCCCGGCGCGAAGGAAATCTGGCCCTTGCGCTCGAACAGGTAGGCCACCGAGCCGTCCGTGCCGAGGTTGCCACCGCACTTGCTGAACGCATGACGCACCGCCGCGGCAGTACGGTTGCGGTTATCGGTCATGCACTCGACCATCACCGCCACGCCGCCCGGGCCGTAGCCTTCGTAGGTCAGCTCGACCATGTCGTCGGTATCGGCCGCACCGGCGCCACGGGCCACGGCGCGGTCGATGATGTCGCGACTCATGTTGGCGCCGAGGGCCTTGTCCAGCGCCAGGCGCAGACGCGGGTTGGAGCCTGGGTCACCGCCGCCCTGGCGGGCGGCAACGGTCAGTTCGCGAATCCACTTGGTGAAGATCTTGCCTTTCTTGGCATCCTGACGCTCTTTGCGGTGCTTGATGTTCGCCCACTTGGAATGGCCAGCCATAACACAACTCCGAAATTCTCTAGAAACCTTATCAACCCCGCCCCAGGCGGGATACAACCCTTGTAACGCAAAGGCGCATCCGAAGATGCGCCTTTTTGACTGCGTAAAACCTTATCGCGCTTTCACGCAGCGGCCTTACTCAGCCTTTGGCGCCTCGCGCAGGCGGATATGCAGCTCGCGCAGTGCCTTGGCATCCACGACACCCGGCGCCTGGGTCATGACGTCCGCAGCGCTCTGGGTTTTCGGGAAGGCGATCACTTCACGGATCGACTGGGCGCCGGTCATCAGCATCACCAGACGGTCCAGGCCAAAGGCCAGGCCGCCGTGGGGTGGTGCGCCGTACTTCAGGGCGTCGAGCAGGAAGCCGAATTTCTCTTCCTGTTCGGCTTCGTTGATGCCCAGCAGACGGAATACCGCTTGCTGCATTTCCTTGCGGTGGATACGGATCGACCCGCCACCCAGCTCAGTGCCGTTCAAGACCATGTCGTAGGCCCGGGACAGAGCGCCCGCCGGGTTGGCTTCGAGCTCTTCCGGCGAGCACTTCGGCGCGGTGAACGGGTGGTGCAAGGCGCTGAAGCTGCCGTCGTCGTTCTCTTCGAACATCGGGAAGTCGACGACCCACATCGGTGCCCACTTGCAGGTCAGCAGGTTCAGGTCGTGGCCCAGCTTGATCCGCAGCGCGCCCAGGGCTTCACTGACGATCTTGGCCTTGTCGGCGCCGAAGAACACGATGTCACCGTCGACTGCGCCCACGCGATCGAGGATCACATTGAGGTTGGCTTCCGGGATGTTTTTCACGATCGGCGACTGCAGACCGTCAACGCCCTTGGCACGCTCGTTGACCTTGATGTACGCCAGGCCCTTGGCACCGTAGATGCCGACGAACTTGGTGTAGTCGTCGATCTGCTTGCGCGGCATGCTCGCGCCGCCAGGCACGCGCAGGGCGGCGATGCGGCATTTCGGGTCGTTGGCCGGGCCGCTGAACACCTTGAAGTCGACATCCTTGAGTTGGTCGGCCACGTCCACCAGTTCCAGCGGGATACGCAGGTCAGGCTTGTCGGAACCGTAGCGGCGCATGGCTTCTTCGAAGGTCATGTGCGGGAATTCGCCGAATTCCAGGTCCAGCACTTCCTTGAACAGGTTGCGGATCATTTGTTCGGTGATGCCCATGATCTCTTTTTCATCGAGGAAGCTGGTCTCGATGTCGATCTGGGTGAATTCAGGCTGGCGATCGGCGCGCAGGTCTTCGTCACGGAAGCACTTGGCGATCTGGTAGTAACGGTCGAAGCCGGCCACCATCAGCAGTTGCTTGAACAACTGCGGCGATTGCGGCAGGGCGAAGAAACTGCCGGCGTGGGTACGGCTCGGCACCAGATAGTCACGCGCGCCTTCCGGGGTGGCACGGGTGAGGATCGGCGTTTCAACGTCGAGGAAGCCGTTTTCATCGAGGAAGCGACGGATGCTGGTGGTCATGCGCGAGCGCAGACGCAGCTTCTCGGCCATTTCCGGGCGACGCAGGTCCAGGAAGCGATAACGCAGGCGGGTTTCTTCGCCAACATCGGAATATTCGTTCAGTGGGAACGGCGGGGTTTCCGACTCGTTCAGCACTTCCAGCTCGTAGCCCAGCACTTCGATCGCGCCGGACGCCATGTTCGGGTTCACCGCACCGGCCGGACGCAGGCGCACCTTGCCGGTGATCTTCACTACGTATTCGCTGCGCACGCGGTCGGCGGCGGCGAAGCTCTCGGCGCGGTCCGGGTCGAACACCACCTGGGCCAGACCATCACGATCACGGATATCGAGGAAGATCACCCCGCCGTGGTCGCGGCGACGGTGAACCCATCCGCAAAGGGTGATTTCCTGACCTTCCAGGGTCTCGTTCAGTTGGCCGCAATAATGGCTGCGCATCATGGTAGTGGTTTCACTTCTCGTAATTCGAAATTCGGTGGCAGGCTTGGCCTCAGTCACCGTACATAAGTCAGGGGACGGATAATGCAGGAGCCTGCGCGTAGAGTTCAACTCAGTCTGCTTTGTCGCCGCCCGCCAGATTCTTCTTCGAGCCGGTCTTGAAGTCGGTCTCGTACCAGCCGCTGCCGCTCAGGCGGAAGCCCGGCATGGACAACATCTTTTTAAGCTCAGGCGCCTGGCAGGCTGGGCAATCGACCAGCGGCGCGTCGCTGATCTTCTGGATGGCTTCCAACTGATGACCACAGGAAGCGCATTGATAGTCGTACATGGGCATGGAGATGTCTCGGCGATCAGATCGTTACTGTGCCGCGCCGGCCTCCGGATAGAGGCCACTGCGCAGAAAGCGCCTGCAGCGGCAAAGCGCGGGATTATATCTGGTAAATCGAGGCAGCGCAGCCGGCTTTCTGCCCGAGGCCCGGCCCGCCTGAACGCCGGGCCAGCCCCGGAACCCCCGGATTACTCGGGATTGGACAGGCAAGCGCGGCCTTTCAATACGTGAACCACGCAGACCACCCTGACCAGCCCGCTGAAGTTCTTCACGCCGCCATAGCGCAAATGCACTTCCCGATCGACATAAGACAACAGCGCACTGACTGAACAGGCATTGAGCCTGGCTATTTCCGTGAGGATATTCCAGTAGATCTGTTCCAGCCGCAGGCAAGTGGAAAACCCATTGAGCCTTACTGATCGGGACAACGGCCGCGCCAGCCCCATATCGAACCCTTTGACAAAGGGGTCGACGTTTATCTTATGAAAACCACAGGTCTCCATCACTCTACTACCCACTCCACGCGACATACACCTGACACTCCATTGCCAAACAGCAGTCCATGGGCTTCTCCCATTGGACAGTGGGCCTATCAAACAGCAGGACGACGGGGGGCAGCCAGAAGACGGGGAGTTGATAGTCGTAGGACAACGCCAGGAAGCACGGAGAAACAAGCGGGCGGCGCCAGGACAGCGCCGCCCGAGGTCGGTGTTTACTTGCTTTCGAGTAGGGAACGCAGCATCCACGCAGTTTTTTCGTGAACGTGCATACGCTGGGTCAACAGGTCGGCCGTCGGTTCGTCGCTGACCTTATCGAGCAGCGGAAAAATACCGCGCGCGGTACGCGTAACCGCCTCCTGGCCCGCCACCAACTGCTTGATCATCTCTTCAGCGCTGGGCACGCCCTCTTCTTCCTTGATCGAAGAAAGACGCGCATAGATCGAATAGGCGCCCGGCGCCGGGAAGCCCAGGGCACGAATGCGCTCGGCAATCAGGTCCACCGCCAGCGCCAGCTCGTTGTACTGCTCTTCGAACATCAAGTGCAGCGTGCGGAACATGGGGCCCGTGACGTTCCAGTGGAAATTGTGGGTCTTCAGGTACAGTACATAGGTATCGGAAAGCAGACGCGAAAGCCCGTCGACGATGGATTTGCGATCTTCTTCACTGATACCGATATCGATTGCCATGTTTATCCCCTTCAATTGAACAGCATTCATTGATCAGGTGCCGGATCACTCTAGCAAGAGTACCCAATGTGTGCAGCCCGACGCACCGAGGCGACGTGCGGCAAATCGCCCTGCGCGGCCTCGCTGGCCCGCGACGGTGAAGGCTTTAGGCGCGACAGAAAGTTTCCCCGACAGCAGGCAAAACGCCTGCAACTGTCTAGGACAAGCGTTTGACGCAGAAATGCCCGCGTCCCTTGCAACGCCCGGAAATGCTTGATTTGAGTAGGCACAGCCTTTGCTGTTAAATAGGCAGCGTGTCGCTGCCGTTATTTTCTTCGGCCAGCGCATAGGCTGATACCCGCGCACGTGCCCAACGCCTCCCATTGTTCAGAAGCGAACCGTGCCAGTCAGCTCTTCCTTGTGATCCGTCTTAACGTGAGTTAATCAAAATGTTGAAAATCGTCCACCTGCTAACGGGCGTTGCAGCTTTGCTGCTGTCCTTTATCCCGAGCCTGCAGCCTGAAAGCCTGCCCTACCTGCAACAACATGACGCTCTGTACCTGGCCTTGTTCGGCCTTCTTAACCTGACGCTGGCGCCAGTGATCCCTTACTGGAACAAAGGCACGCGTCATCAACTGCAAAACCTGGTCAGCGCGCTGCTGGTGCTGACTGTTGTCGTACAAACCCTCACCCTCCTGGCACCCATGCCTGAAGTCGGCGGCCACCCGGCCATCCTGCTCAGCCTGGTGATTGCGCTGGTCGCCATCGTTCTTCACCTGGCCATCAGCTTCTACCGTTCGTCCCCTGCGGCCGCGTCGCAAAACTACGACATGACCAATCGGGATACCGGGACCGTCAAGTGGTTCAACACGTCCAAGGGCTTCGGCTTTATTTCCCGCGATTCGGGCGACGATATCTTCGTCCACTTCCGGGCCATCCGTGGCGAAGGCCATCGCGTCCTGGTCGAAGGCCAGCGTGTGGAATTCTCCGTCATGAACCGCGACAAAGGCCTGCAAGCCGAAGATGTGATCGCCGCGTTGCCGCGTCGCTGATTCCAAGCCAGGCAAAAAAAACCGCGATCCGGCACAAGCTGGATCGCGGTTTTTTATTGCGCGGCTATTAATAGTGAGGCGGCGGCGCTTCTTCTTCGGACGACTCGAACTGGCCGCCCATTTCTTCCTGGCGCTTGAGCAGCGCGGTCATCTGCTGCTGCAGGCGTTCGACCGCCCGCTGCTGGGTGACCAGGATGTCGTTGAGGGTTTCGATGGTGTCGTCCTGAAAGGCCAGGCGGCTTTCCAGGTCGGTCACGCGGTCTTGCAGATCCATGGTTCAGTCCTGGCTAAAGATGAAGTCGGCAGGTGACAGCTCGCGCAACCGCGCACGGATCGCTGCCACCTGTTCTTCAGTATACGGCCGGGCCGGATGCTTGCCCCAGACCGGCGCAGGCCAGGCCATGTCATCGCGCTTGCGCACAATCACATGCACATGCAACTGGCTGACAACGTTCCCCAGCGCGCCGATATTCATCTTGTCGGCGCCGAAACCTTCACTCAGCAATTGCGCAAGGGTTGTCGTTTCATTCCACAGTTTTTGTTGATCTATGACAGACAATTGAAAAACTTCGCTGATACCGTTTATGCGCGGTACCAGAATGAACCAAGGGTAATTCGAGTCATTGGACAGCAGCAGGCGGCACAACGGGAAGTCCCCGATGGTCAGTGTGTCTTGTTGCAGGCGTTGATCTAAGGCGAACACCGCGGGCACTCCGTTCGGCAGGTCAGATTCTGGCGCCCAGCATACCTTCGAACGCCGGCGGCTTCACTTCGAATACAGACGCCAACGCGCATCCCGATAAAAAACCTGCCCCTTTTCGAGGCAGGCGAATAATTGAGCTACGCTGAATCGGGACTCATCGGAGTGCACCAAAATGACCCACTTGTGCTTCAAAGAGATCCGCCAAGTACCCACCCATGAGGGTGAACCGGTAACGTTTCGCGCTGGTACAGGATTCATGCACCACCGAATCAACGGAATGCATGGCCGTCAAGGACAAACTGAACGGCTTGAGAGGCCCGTGTTTATGCGGTTTTTACACTGCAGCGAGGCTTTTCACGAAAAAATGACATTCAGTTACCGGTTTGGGCGCGCTTGTTGCATTCACACCCACATCGTCGGCAACGGCACCCATCGGGAAGCGGGTGTTTCGCGATAAGAACACTAGCGAGTCAATGTGTATCAAGGATGCATTCAAACTTAGAAAAGGGTTGAAAACAGCATTGAAGTTGTCAGTTCGGTAACATTCGGACTGTGAATTTGCGACATGGACCTAGCAATTCACGACAGCCTCGTAAAGAAGCTGAAAGGAAAGATGGGTAAGTATCGTCATTAGAGTCAGCGTGATATAACTTTACGCGGACACAAAAAAAGAAAGAGCCGCCCAGATAAAAATACAGGTGGGACGGCAGTACTCTTCCTAAAACCAAAGGAGCAAATCACGATGCGCGTGATGAAGTGGAGCATGATCGCCCTGGCTGTTTCAGCAGGCACCTCGCAGTTCGCAATGGCGTCTGCCCAAGACGATGCCAAGGGCTTCGTTGAAGACAGCACTTTCAGTATCAATACCCGTGCGCTGTATTTCAGCCGCGACAAACGCAACAATAACTCCGGCCAAAGCCGCAGCGAAGAAACCGGTCTTGGTTTCAACGGTCTGTACCAATCGGGCTTCACCCAAGGCACCATCGGTGTCGGCGTCGACGCCATCGGCCTGCTGGGCCTCAAGCTCGATAGCGGCAAGGGCCGTGCTGGCACTGGTCTGTTCCCAACAGGTTCGGATGGTCGTTCGCAAGACGATTATTCTAAAGGCGGCGCGGCGGTCAAATTCCGTCTCTCCAATACCGTGTTGAAGATCGGCGATCAGTACACGACCGCACCGGTATTCGCTTCCGACGATAGCCGCTTGCTGCCTGAGTTGCCGCAAGGTGTCTCGATCACCAGCAACGAGATCAAAGACCTGAAGCTCGAAGCCGGTCACTTCACCTCGAGCGTTGCACAAGCTCAAACCTACAAAGACAGTATTACCGACTTTCCTGGCAACCACGTAGGCCTCAAGGAAGCTAACTTCGTCGGTGGTGTCTACGCGTGGACCCCAGAGTTCACTACCAGCCTCTACTACTCGAAAGTAGAAGACTACTGGAAGAAACTTTACGCCAACGTGAACTGGACCCATGCGCTGAGCGCTGATCAGTCCCTGGCCGTAGACTTCAACATCTACAGCACCAAAAGCGACGGTGCCGGTCTGCAACGCGCAGAAAAAGACGACACCACCAAACTGGATAACCGTGCCTACAGCCTGCAAGGCGCTTACACCTACCAGGCTCACACCTTTACCCTCGCTTACCAGAAAGTTAGCGGTGACGGTGACTACGGTTACGGCATAGATGGCGGCGGCACGGTTTTCCTGGCCAACTCCATCGCCCGTTCCGACTTCAACGCTGAAGACGAGAAATCCTGGCAAGCTCGCTACGACCTGAACATGGCCACCTTCGGCGTGCCAGGCCTGAGCTTCATGACTCGTTACGTCAACGGTAGCGGCGCCAACACTGGCACCACGTCGAACGGCAAAGAGTGGGAACGCGACATCGAAGCCAAGTACGTGATCCAGAGCGGCCCAGCGAAAGACCTGAGCCTGCGTGTACGCCAAGCGACTTATCGCTCGTCTGACGGCGTGTACTACGGTTCGTCGTCGATCGACGAACTGCGTCTGATCGCGCAATACCCGCTGAACATCTTGTAATTGCCAGTTCGATTACAACGATGACTTAAGGCTCCGGCCTTAAATTAAAAGCCGCTCCCCTGCATGCAAGGGGGCGGCCTTTTTATTGCAGTATTATTTCATCAGCAAAATAACTAGCAAGCTAACTAACGAGATTGACGCGCCCGCACTAAACCTGACCTTTCAGCCAAGTTGAGTGCCAGTGTTTCCCATTACTTCGCCGCTGTTTCCTGCATCACCCGAATAACCCGCTGCGGAAATGGAATATCGATCCCCGCCGCTTTCAAGCGATCACGTGCCAGTTCATTGAACATGAACATCACGTCCCAATAATCCGCCGTCTTGGTCCAGCACCGCAAAGACACCGTGATCGAACTGTCGCCCAAGGTCGAAACCACGGCCACTGCCGCCGGATCAGCCAATACACGCGGGTCTTTTGCCAGTTCCAGCAACACTTCGCGGGCTTTCTGCAGGTCGGCCTCGTAGTCCACCCCCACATCAAACACCACCTTGCGGGTAGGCTGACGGTTGGTGTTGGTGATGATGCCGTTGGAGAGGATGCCGTTCGGCACGATCACGGTCTTGTTGTCGCCGGTGCGCAGCACGGTGTGGAAGATCTGGATGCTGTCGACGGTACCGGACGTACCTTGGGCTTCGATCCAGTCGCCGATGCGGAACGGGCGGAACAACAGAATCAGCACGCCGCCGGCGAAGTTGGCCAGGCTGCCCTGCAAGGCCAGGCCGATGGCCAGGGTCGCGGCACCGATGGCGGCGACGAACGAGGTGGTTTCCACGCCGATCATCGAGGCCACGCTGACGATCAGCATGACCTTCAGCACGATGTTCGCAAGGCTGGTGATGAAGTGCTGCAGCGCCAGGTCCGCGTTACGGATGGCCAGCAAACGCCCCACTCTGTGGGTCAGGCGGTTGATCAGCCACCAGCCGATGGCCAGGGTAATCACGGCGAGCAATACCCGGCTGCCGTATTCCATGATCATCGGGATCCACGACTGGGAGGTCTTGATCAGGTGATCCACTTCAGCGTTCAAATCCATCTACATTCTCCTGTTTGCCGGATGTACGGCGTTTTTTGTGCCCACTAACGCAATTGAGCCCCGAAGGGCTCAATGGCAGGCGCAGGTTCTGGGGCGTGGGACGTCAAAAACGGCCGCAGGTTCCCCAAAGTGCCATCAGTCGCGGAAGTTATTGAACTGCAGCGGCATCTCGAAGGTCTTGGCGCGCAGGGCAGCGATGGCCTCTTGCAGGTCGTCACGTTTCTTGCCGGTGACGCGCACCTGCTCACCCTGGATGGCGGCCTGGACTTTCAGCTTGGCGTCCTTGATATGCGCCACGATCTTCTTCGCCAGTTCCTTGTCGATGCCTTCCTTGAGGACGGCTTCCTGCTTCATCAGCTTGCCGGACGCGTAGGCATCCTTGACTTCAAGGCACTGCACGTCGATCTTGCGCTTGACCAGGGCGAGCTTGAGGATCTCGATCATCGCTTCCAGCTGGAAATCGGCTTCAGCGGTCAGGTTGACGGTCAGTTCCTTTTCCTTGAATTCGAAACTGCCCTTGCCTTTCAAGTCATAGCGACGGTCCAGTTCCTTGACGGCGTTCTCGACGGCGTTGGTGACTTCGTGTTTGTCCAGTTCGGATACCACGTCGAACGAAGGCATGTCATTTCTCCAATATAAGGGGCGGGCTCAGTAGAGATGGAGCGCGCCCAAGCTAAAATGCCGGGGCATTATAGCGGTTCTTTCGCCCCATTCGCTGTGAGCGACCCTACGGAGCACAAACTGATGTCGACCACCTGGCATATTCTCGGCGCCGGCAGCCTCGGCACGCTGTGGGCCACCCGCCTGGCCCGCGCCGGCCTGCCGGTGAAGCTGATCCTGCGCGATGCGGCACGCCTGGCCAGCTATCAGGCGGCCGACGGGCTGACCCTGGTGGAGCACGGCGTAGCGCACACTTACCAAGTACTCGGCGAAACGCCTGACAGCCCCGAGCCGATCCATCGCCTGCTGGTGGCGTGCAAAGCCTACGACGCCCAAAGCGCCGTCGCACAACTGCAATCGCGTCTCGCGCCCGGCGTCGAATTGATCCTGCTGCAGAACGGCCTGGGTAGCCAGGACGCCGTCGCCGCGCAATATCCCCAGGCCCGCTGCATTTTTGCCTCCAGCACCGAAGGCGCGTTTCGCGACGGCGATTGGCGCGTGGTGTTTGCCGGCCACGGCTACACCTGGCTGGGGGACGCAAGTCACCCCACGGCCCCGGTGTGGCTGGACGACTTGCGCGCCGCCGGCATCCCTCACGAATGGAGCAGCGACATTCTTACGCGCCTGTGGCGTAAGCTCGCACTCAATTGCGCCATCAACCCGCTGACCGTGCTGTACCAATGCCGCAATGGCGGCCTGCAAGCCCATCAGTGTGAAGTCGCAACCTTGTGCGCCGAACTCACCGAGCTACTGCAATGCTGCGGCCAGCCGGCAGCGGCGCAAGACCTGCAGACGGAAGTGGAACGGGTGATCCAGGCCACGGCGGCCAATTACTCTTCGATGTACCAGGACGTGGCCAGCGCGCGGCGCACCGAAATCAGCTACCTGCTGGGCTACGCCTGCCAGGCCGCCGCTCGGCATCGGCTGACGCTGCCGCATCTGCAACAGGTGTACACGCGCCTCGTCGACCAGCTGGTTGCACGCGGATTGCCCCGCGACTGAGGCACGCGCTACCCTGCCCACTCGTCTATTACCTGTGAAACCCCTGATGCCACTGCGCCAGCGTCTTGAAAACCTACCGGTAGGGCAGAAACTGCTGGCCGCCCTGCTGGTGCTGCTGACCACTGTGTTACTGGTGGCCAACCTGACTTTTATCAGCGCCGCTTACTGGATCTCCCAGGAGAGCATGGCACCCCAGGCGCTGCAGGCGATTGGCCGACTGGTGTCCAACCCGGCGCTTGCCGCCGAAGCCCTTGAGTCTCCGGCCAAGGCCGACGCCCTGCTCAATGAGCTGACCAGCTATTCGCCGCTGCGCGCAGCCGCGTTGTACGACGCCGAGGGCAACCGCCTGGCGCAGATGCAACACGGCGACCGCCTGCACCTGCCGGGCAACTACCGGGATATCGAAGCCTGGCGCCTCACCGAGTTTCGCAGTAACCAAGTCATCACCCTGCCCCGCCCCGGCCAGCCTTCCGGGCATTTGTTGCTGGTGGCCAGCAGTGAGCTACCGGTGGCGTTCTATACCGGCACACTGACGGCGAGCCTGGGCATCCTAATTTTCAGCGTGCTGCTGTGGCTGGTCATCGCCCGGCAGATCAAACGCCTGATCACCCGGCCGATCCATGAGCTGGAAGAGCTGTCGCGCCAGGTCACCCGCGAAGAGAACTACGCCCTGCGCGCCGGCCGTGGCAACCATGACGAGATCGGCAGCCTGGCCGAAGCCTTCAACACCATGCTGTCGCGCATCGAGGCCCGCGAGCAGCAGCTCAAGCGCGCGCGCGATGAGTCCCAGGCGGCTTACGACCAGGCACAGGGCCTGGCCGAAGAAACCCGCCA
>JTFP01004526.1_pt1 | contig 13196 bp, 16 predicted proteins | sample 235421 | NCBI WGS metagenome assembly JTFP01 (sample SAMN03067591, study PRJNA260954) | activated sludge metagenome | biome: Sludge; feature: Wastewater; isolation source: sludge from laboratory unaugmented bioreactor treating industrial wastewater | place: India:Gujarat | collected 2013-04 | reverse complement strand
AATAAGTGCGATTTTACTGTTTTTGCTTTATGCTCATTATAAAAAAGGGTATAATGACCCTCATATTTCAAAGGAAGCATAATGGTTTTAATGATAGATAATCATTACAACCACAAAATCTACAAAACTCTATAAACCTATACAACCCCTTATTTAAGGCTTTTAAGATACTTTCTGTGATATTATAAACTTTATAAAAATGTACCAAAATAGCTAAAAATATGCAAAAAGGGTAGCTATAGGGTAGCACGGAGATTGATATGGCAAAGCGGATTAAGTCTAAAAAATATGTAGGTGTTTATTATAGAGAGCTAGAAGATGGTGATCGTGTATTTGAATTTACATATAAAAACTTAGAGGGTAAGAAGAAGTGGATTAAGGTTGGACTAGAATCTCACAACATCAACGAAGCTTATACTAACCGTAAAAGAATTGAAACAATCAACAAGATGAAACTAGATGGTGATGAGCCAGATTTTATTAAAAAAAGAAAAGCAGTAAAGAAAATAACTCTTAATACTGTAGCAAATAAATATTTTTCAGAGTATGAGAGTAGGGCGAAGCCAAATATATTTAAAGAGTCATTGTACAAATACCAAAATAAAGTCGAACCATACTTTGGTAAAACTGCTGTCGAAGATATAACTAAAGAAGATGTAGAGAAGTGGCTTAAAGGGTTCAGAGAAGATTATAAACAAGCTTCGATAAATAGTTACCATGCTACATTTAAAGCAGTTGTAAACTATGGTATCAAAGAGTTTAAAGAGCTTGAGAGATTTATTAATCCTTTACAGAAAATATCTATCAAAGATCCAGAGAATGAACGAGAAAGAGTTTTATCTACAAATGAAATAAAACATCTGTTTGATTGTTTAATTCATAAACCAAAAGCTTATCTGTATGTTGCCGTTGCACTAGGAACTGGAGCTAGACCACAAGCTATTATAAATACACAAAAAAAGCACTTTGATGTAGCAAATAGAACTTTAACATTCCCGGCACTTAAAAAAGGAAAAAGATACCCTGTCCCATTGATTGATACTTTATATCAACAACTCTTAGAAGCTACAAAAGATTTAAATGCTGATGATTATATCTTTCATCCTGATAATCCAAAAACTATCACAACAAAGCCTATTACGTACGAGGGAATAAAGGGGCAGATACAACCACTGCTTGATGAACTCTTTAATCAAGGACTTGATAGTAATGATAGAAAGCACCGTGTGACTTTTTATACATTTAGACATACGTTTGCTACTCATCTTGTAAAAAATCCTCATGTGAATATTTTGGATGTTAAAAAGCTTATGAGTCATAGTAGACTTCAAATGACAGAGAGATATGCTAAAGTAGAACTACATCAAGGTACTCAAAATGCACTAAATAATTTATACTCTACAAATGAGGAAAAATAAATATTGACAACATGTATCTTTTTTGATACAATAATTTAATGATTAAGGCTACAGATGGAAAAGATAATTGCTGTTAGATTTTTTAAAAGTGAGAATGGTAATGAGCCAGTTAGAGATTGGTTATTAACACTTGATAAGGAAGATAGAAAAATCGTGGGAGCTGATATTCAAACAGTAGAATTTGGTTTTCCTATTGGTATGCCTTTGGTTAAAAAAGTTGATACAAAACATAAACTTTGGGAAGTAAGAAGTAAATTAGCTAGTGACAAAATCTCTAGGGTTATATTTACAATATATAAAGACTGTATGATTCTTCTACACGGCTTTATTAAAAAAGACCAGAAGCTACCAGAAAAAGAGAAAAGTACAGCAATCGAAAGAAAGAAAAAAATTGATACAGGAGAATGTGATGAATAATAATCATATAGGAAGTGATTTTAACGACTTTTTAAAAGAAGATGGGATTTATGAAGAAACAAATGATATAGCTATCAAAAGAGTTATAGCTTATCAACTAGAGCAAGAGATGAAAGCTCAAAAGGTTACAAAAACTAAAATGGCGGAGATGATGAAAACAAGTCGTGCTGTTGTAAATAGGCTTTTAAATCCTGATAATAGTTCTTTAACTTTACATACACTTGAAAGTGCTACTAATGCACTTGGTAAAAGGTTAAATATCTCTATTGTGTAAGAGGCTATAAATGAAGTATTAGTTTGCATTTAGCACCATAAAATCAGCTATAGCATCTACAGGAAATATAATTCTAGGCTTCTGAGACTTACCAATTTTTCTATAGGTTGGCAGTCCTGTCCCTTCTCTTAAAAGTTTATCAAGAAATGAAAGGCTTATCCCAAGCTCATCAGCCGTTTCTTGTCTTGTTAAGCCTAATTTGGCATATTTTTTAAGTAGATACTCTGCATAATACTTCTTGTTAGTAGATTCTTCATTTTCTTTAAAATACATAATGTTGTCTCCTTGTATCTAAAGCTACAATTATATTGTAATTTTAAACATTTATAAGGAATTATATACAAAAAAAGAATTATTGTCAATAGTAAAATACAAATTTACAACAAATGTCTTTATAAATGTTGTAAATTTAGCTAAGCCATGATCTTAATACTCTTTTGATCGTGTTTGATTTTTCAACCTCTTTTTCTAAATAAATGATTTTTAAATACATTTCAATAGATTTTTCAACTTGCTTACTTATTTTGTTTGTTGAGACAGATGACCGCAAACTACTCTCACTCACACCAATAGCATCTGCTAACTGTTGATATGTTAGTCTTTGCTCTATACAAGCGGATTTTATAATATTATCTTCTAAGCCGATTAAATACTTAAGCTCACTGTTTTTATAGGTAGTTTGATATTGTTGATTAAGTACGGGAGATTCTTGTTGGACGAGATGTTCAAGTTTAGCTTTTACTTTTAACTCATCGCCGCCATTATAATCTGCAAGAGCTTCTAAAAAATTTAAAATCATTTGATCTTGGTTGCTTGAGTTGTACCAGCCTAAATCTTCATTATCGTATTTGATTTCATATGCCGTACCATTGTATTTGAACTCTAGTTTAGAGGTGGAATTGTCTTTTAGTTTAAATAGCTTCTTGAAGTTTTCTTTTTCGGCTGATTGTACATTTATAGCGTTAATCTTCATGGATTTTACCTTTTTTAGAGATAAGGCTATTATACCTAAAAAAGATAATTAAAAGATAAAATTGGTACATATAATTTATAAACTGTATAAATTTTGTATAATATATCTATTTTAAGATCACAATACTAAAACCAATAACAACTACTTCACAATCCCCTTCTTCACCTTAATCCGTACATAAAACAAAACCAACACCGCTAAAGCCACTAGAATCGATACGATGATGATCTTGAGGTATTCACTCAGTAGCTCTTGATTGTGTCCTATGAAGTATCCTAGCATCGCTAAGATGAGTACCCATATACCTGCACCTAAGCTTGTGTAGAGTGAAAACTTCCATAGGTTCATCCGTGCTAATCCAGCAGGCAGTGAGATGTATTGTCTCACTGCAGGGATGAGTCTTCCGCTAAATGTAGAGATATGTCCGTGTTTCGCAAAAAAGTCCTCCATCTTTTGAAGTGACTCCTCTTTGAAAAAGATATATTTACCATATCTGGTTATAAACGCTCTTCCATACTTCACAGCTAAAAAGTAGTTGAAAACAGCACCCGCTAAACTCCCACCAATACCTGCTAATATAGCTACAAAAAGATTCATCTCACCTTTAGCTGCTAGATACCCAGCAGGCACCATCACCACCTCACTAGGAAATGGAAAAAATGAACTTTCTAAAAACATCATGATAAATATACCTGTATAGCCTAAGCTACTTACAGTATCTACTATCCAGTTAATCATATCGTAGAGCATTTACTACTTATTCCACTTTTCTATATTATAAATTTTCGTACAAATAGCATCAAAAACAATGCCTTCATCTTGAAGGTATTGCTTATATGTTTCTAGCTTTTCATTTTGTGCTTGTAGTTCTGGTGATACTAAACAAAACTTAAAGCCATGCCCTTTTAAAAGTTTGTAGTTTTGAGCCGTAATTGGAAGCTTTGAAAAACAATCCACCCATATCCATTTTACTTTTCCAGCCATTGTTAAGATAGTGTCTATCCCCTCAAATTCTGAAAACCTTAAAGCTATGTTTTTTTCACCACTTTTACTAAGTAAGTAGATCATTGGAAATGAGCTATCTAAAAAGAAGTACTTTTTGATATTGTACTTTTGAATAAGTTCTAAAACTTTATGCTCTATTCTTTCACTTTTAATATTTAAAATCATTGTTCCATGATTATAGTGCTTTAAATACTCTTCAAAATCTTCACCATCTTTAAATGGATCGTGTTGTAGTATAAGTCTCTCTCCATAATCTCTTAAATCAAGCTCCACTCCATACTCTTTTGGAATTTGCTTTAACTCCTCTATGGTGTTGATTCTGTGTGCTATGTATTCCATCAAAGTTCCTTTTTTAGTTTTACACTAAAATCAAGTGTTCGTTTTATAAATTTCCATTTTGAAGCAAGTCCTGTATTCCAGCTTGATTCTCCATGTAGTCGTTCTGGAAAAACTACATCAAAACGGATGAGATTGAGTCCTTTTTTCTTTGCCATATAAAGTAAGTATAAATCTAATGAAAAATCTTTCGGACAACTGTTTTTTACACTATCAAAAAAGCTTCTATGAAAAATATTTGGCTGTGCATTGATATCCCAAAGTTTAGTTCCTAAATAGAGTGTCTCAAAAAGACTCATTCCCATAGTAAAAAATTGGTCAAATAGAGGTCTGCCTTTTCTGTCCCCTTTGATGTAGCACTCTTTTGGATTTGACTGTTTTTCTATAATCTCTAAAGCCTTTAGTGGATCAGCTGGGTCTGTTTGCATATCAGCATGTGTGTAGCCTATAAACTCACCCTTAGCTTCATTTAGTCCTGAAGTGATACCAAAGCCATAGCCTTCATTGACTTTTACCTTTACAACTCTTGCAAATGGGTATTTTGGCACCAGTTCATCCAATACCTCTTGAGAGTTGTCGTTTGATCCATTGTTTACAAGCAGCACTTCTACATCATCTCTTTTTATTACACTTGCAAATTTCTCCAAAATCAAAGGGATGTTTTTTGATTCGTTATAACATGGTACGATTATTGATAGTTTCATTTTTTCTCCATTTATTTAAATACCCAAAATTTCTGACCTAAAAAATTAAGCACTGTACTTACCCCTGTAGCAATTAAAAAAGCTAAAAATACTATCTCTGTACTATCTAGCACAAAGCGGTTTGTAAAAACATTTGCTCCTAAAGTACTAGCGTATAAAACTCCAAACTGCCACATCTCTTTGTAGCTTTTTTCATGCTTCTCAAATGTCCAATATTTGTTTACAACAAACGCTACAATAGTTCCTAAAAGAAATGAGATTGCCTTTGCAATATCATGATGTAAAAAGTTGAGTATAATATAATAAGTAATCAAGTCAGTGCCAACAGCACTCAAACCTGCTACTAAAAATCGTTTCATTTCTTTTTTTAATTTACTCATCGATGCTCTTGCTCAAAAGTTCGATATTGTGTATCTAGCTTTTTAATTTTATCTTTGTTTACTGTGATATCTTTTTCTAAACTGTATGGATGCCATGAAACTTTATGAAAAAAACTTTGCCAATAAACAAATGTCTCATAATCATCTGGAGTTCCCCAACAGATATAATCATCTACTTCAAAAACTTTTACATTTAGTCCTAGCTCTATTAGCTCACCCATAAGACTATCCACATAATACTCACCATTGACTCTTATGTTTTTCTCAAGCAGTTTTTTCAAAGCTTTATTAAAATATTCCACTTTTTTAAACCAAAATGTCCCAACTATTGCATGGTCTTCATAAGGATTGTCTGAAATAGGCACTTTTACTGATACTGCTGTTGCATTGTCTTTATCATCAACTTTAACCCATCCATACATTTGAGGATTGTTCTTGCTACTTACATGATGTCTAAATGTAAAAATAATCGCATCTACATTTTCATCTTCTATTAGATTTTGATACTTTTCATGATTGTATATCATTCCATTATCAGTTGCTGCTATTAAAAGTGATAAATTTTCATCAACATCTTTTAATCCCAAAGAACATGTGATAGCTTGACCTTGTGTAACTTCATCTATAGAGATGATATTTGCATCTTGGTACTCTTGTTTTAAAGTCTTTTCTAGTGGATAGTTTTCAAGATGTTCTTTTAGTGTTACAAATATATGATTTTGGCTATTCGGTAAAGAGTTTGCTGCTTGAATAATCATTGGTTTTCCACTTACTTCAATTAGTGGTTTAGGGTCTTTGTATCCAACTTTTGCAAATCTACTTCCACGACCAGCTAAAGGTATAAGAGTAATGCTGTTTTCTTGTGCTTTTGGTTTTGGTTTTTCTTCTATGGCATTTTTAAAGTATTTCGACCAAGTATTGTACTCTTCTACATCTTGTGGGGTTCCCCATTGCAACATATGCTGAATATTGTAAATAGATACTTTTAGCCCATCTTCTACTAAAAGATTATAAATAAGCGATACATAATACTCACCTTTTAGATTTATATCTTTATCCATTAGCTCTTTGAAGTATTTTTTGACATAGGAGCCTTTTTTAAAATAATAAGTTCCATTTGATGCATACTCTTGCATTCTATTATCTGTAAATGGCTCTTTTTCTTTGATCTCTAGCATCCACTGTTTATCATCTCGCATAAAAGCATAGTTGGTACTTCCTAGCATATGAGGGTGAAATTCTTTGTAAGAGGGGATCGCCCCATCGGCATCTCTATTCCTTGTATGTTTTAAAAAATCATCATAGTCCCAATATGTACCAAAATCGCAGTAATTGACTATCACCTCTTCATCATCTTCTATCAAATCTTCTACTAAAGATACAGCATATACAGGACCTTTTTTGTGGTTTGGAATCTCTACTATATTTGCATTTGGTTTGATGCTTTGTAGAACTTCTCTCATATTTGTCTCTGCCAGATGTTTTGAGTTACAAATAAATGTAAATTTATCTTCCCCTGGAAATAGATCACAAACATGCTCTATAATAGGTTTGCCATCTACAACTATGAGCGGTTTTGGCTCTTTGTAACCAGCTTCTATAAATCTATTTCCTATTCCTGACATTGGGATTATTATGTGCATTTAGTTTCCTTTTTTCACTTGGTAAATTTCATAGGCTATGAATCCGTCTTCATAAATTTTCTCAACTATTTCGGCTGTATAATTATTTTTAGAAATGTAGTTAAAAAAATTATTTTTAGAATTTGGAAAGCACACATATAAGTCAGAATGAACTATATAGTAATAATTTTGTAGAGGAAGAATAACTTTATCTAAATTTTTATTAGCATTTAAATGCCACGTCCTTTCTAATAAAGTGTAATCTGGGTTTAATAATTGAAGTTGATTATTACTTCCCCAATCTGTAGATACGATAACACTACCTTTAGGTAATGTTTCAACAAAATCAGATACTCCGTAAATAGACATACTTGGAACTGTTCTACCGAATGAGCTAATTGATGTATTTTCCTTGAATGTCGAAGATAAGTTTATCTTTAAAAAGTTATTAATATGATAATAGCCTATAAATAAGAATAAAATACTACAAAGAACGATTATAATCTTCTTTTGTTTTACAAAAGAAAACAAATTGTAAATTCCAAAGCCTAGCAAAAGATGATATATTGGGTATAAAGAAAATAAATGCCATGATTTATCAGCATTTGGAGTTATGAAAATTTGTAACAACATAAAAACTAGTAAAAAAACATAGAAAATATATATTTTTTGTAATTCTTTTTTAAACAATGAAAATATACTTAATGCTAGAAAAAGTATACTGATTCCCATATAAAAACTACTAAAATTAGGACTGAACCTAGTTAACCATGAGTTAGTAAAAGAAGTTGCATTGAAAAATAAAGGTAGTTGTGTTTGAAAGTAATTTATTCTATTTGTCAAGTTTAAATCTTTAACGTTACTAATATTAAAATATTTATATATAAACACAAATCCTATTGCTAATATTATATAAGGCAAAGATATAATTAGAATTTTTTTAAGATTTATTGTTAAATTATAATTATCATATAGAGTAAATATCTGGTACTGATTATAAAAAGACATCAAAAAAGATAGATAAAGTGCATTTATGAACCAAATGAAATTTAACTTATTATATAAGCCTAATACCAGTATTATAAATAAAAAAAATAAAAATTTTAAATTAATATTATTTACATTATAAATTAGACTAACCATCAAATATAAAGCTATAGACTTGAAGAATAGTTCAAAAACAACTGGTCCAAGATCAAATCTGTGTTGTATTATATAAGTACTGTCCAGTAGCATAATCAAAACAATCAACGATGATACTAAATAATTTTTAAAAATCTTTTGAGCAGCCAAATACACTAAAAAAGCTGATAAAAAACCTACTATGATTAGAGGTAGTCTTATAGATATCATATCTACCCCAAATAAGCTATATATAAACTTATAAAAATAAGCTTTAAATCCGCCTATATACTGCATCGTATATAATGGTATATCAAATATTGTGAGGTAAAACCCATTTCCTTTGATATCTTGAGTAATATTTACATAATTAACTTCATCATAACTCAAACCTGGAGCATATATATTCTTAGTAGCAAGTATAAAATATACCACTGATATTAAGAAAAAAGGTATATATGTTAATTTATTATTTAATGAAAACTTCATGTTAAACCTTCTGTCTATATTTCTCAGCTTCCCAATTACTGAGATAAGCCAACTCTTCTAACTCTAAAAAGTTTTTGTCACTTTTTACACTTTGTTCTAATACCATAATATGAAACTTCGTCACTTCTTCTATTTCCTTTGCTTTTTTAATATTTGGAGCTATAAAAAAGAGCTTGTTTTCAAATATGACAACTTTTGGTAGTTCAAAATATTTCTCTTTATAACTTTCAAGTGATGCTATGTCAAATAGATCGTGTATTACCACTGCACTTACTCCACAAAACACTAAACTATCAGGGCAAAAAGGTGTTTGTAAAAATAGTTCTTGATTTTTTCTAAGTTGTTCTTTTAGATAGCTATCTCCACTTAGGTAAGCAATATTTGAGTTTTTTTGTACTGTATTTAAAAGATAGGATATTTTGTTGGTAAGTTTGTATCTGCTCATATCTACTTTTAGATAGTTTTCGATTTTTTCTAACACTTGCTCCGTAAGTCTTTGTATATCTTGCTTATGTGGTGAAGTGACTATAAGTCCATGATTTTGTAAAAATATAATATTTGGCATAGCTTTAAAAATTTTTAGTGTTTTATCAAGTTCCAAAGCTAGTTCTATCCCTGGGGTTTTGTATGAGACTAAGGCGATATCTTTATCTTTAAAGATAGATGAGAGGATACTTTTCCACTCTTTTTGTATCACAATCATATTGACTACTATTGGGTGTGTATGAAGTGTATATTTGTATAAAAATGAATGTAGCAGTGTTTCTATAGATGGGCGATTTATTTTATCTAGTGTTGCTTCTTGAACAAGTGTGCCTGTAAGTGATTCTCTTTTTCGTTTATCTGTCTCAGTTACAATAGTGTCATTTTTTACAATACTTGCTACTTTTTTAGTATCTACTTTTGAGTAGCCACTATTTTCAGCCATATCACTTAGTATAAAACCTGATGCTTTAATAAGCATCTCACCAGTTTCAAGCTTAACAGAGCTATTTCCACCACCTGCTTGAACTAGATCAAATCGCTCACCTGCATATTTTGATATCTCTACAAAATCTCTTATTTCATTCATATTAGCTCCAAAATCTCATCAAATATTTTTACCTCTTTTATTAAATCACTCTCTATTGATTCACTTTTATTTTCATGGTTAAACCAAATTGCATTTATTCCCAAATTAGAAGCACCAAAAATATCTTTTTTAAAGCTATCCCCTATCATGCACACTTCATCTGCTTTTAAATCAAGCTTTTTAAGTGCTAGCATAAACATATAAGGGTGTGGTTTTTCTTTTCCTGCTTCTTCACTTGTAACTATTGCTTGACAATATTCATTTAGCTTTAGTTTTTCTACTTTTCTATATTGGATATGAGCAGTTAAATCAGTAACTAGACAAATTTTATTTTTATATTTTTCTAACAATTTATATACCCCATCAAAAGGAATAATGTTTTCTAAAAAAGCATCCCAATATATGTTGTAAATAATAAAGCTACTTTCAAGAGGATTTATTTTTAAAATTTCGCACATCTTTTGAAAATAAATTAATCTATTGTGAGATGCAGCTGTTTCGCTTAGTTCTATATGAACATTTTTTCTAGCTTTTTCATAAGCTTTTAATATAACTTTTTCATCTATGTTAAATTGATTTTTACAAAACTCTATAACACTTTTTTTAGCAATAGCATGGGTGCTATTGTAATCATAAAGTGTGTTATCAATATCTAGTAACAGTGCTTTGTATTTCATTTATTCTTTTTCCTCTTTTAACTTTTCACTAATCATCTTTAAAGAAATAAGCTGAATAAGTCCATCATATCCTTTATCCCATTTTGCATCTTGAGTTATAATCTCGTTTATATTATCAATTGTATCAATGGCTATATTTTCAAAATCAACTTTAGGAATTGATTTTAACTCTATATATTGAGATTTTAAATCATCATTATAATCCCATACAAAATCGCACTCAAGTCTTTCTAAGATATTTTCTATATGGATATTGGCATCAAAAGTTAGCTTTAGTCCCATATTGATATTTACCTCTTCACTCCCAAGCTCAAATGAATCAGTAGAAAAGAAATGCACCACTAAATCTGAAAAATCTTTTTGTGGGTAGATGTATTTTTTGGCATCATCCATTCTGCTTTCAATTTGTTCTACAATCTTCTCTAGACTGTATCCTCGTTTTTTAGTGTCTCTTAGTATTTTCCAATGTCTTCGCAAATTTTCATCTGTATCTATATATATTTTTAAGTCAATATTTTTTCTAAGCTTTGGTAAGTAAAAAGGGTGAAGCCCTGCTATGACAATGAACTCTTTTGGCTCTACTTTTTGAGGTTTTGTAAACTTACCATTGCTATGGTCGTAATCACTTCTATAGATGGTTTGGTTGTGCTTTAGCTCATAAATAGCTTCTGCTTGTTTGTGGATGTGGTTGGCTTTTGGATCAAGATGAGTGAACTTGTTCCAATTTGCATCTCCTCTTTCCCATTTATGCTCGCCATCTCCCTCTATTTGAAGAAGTTTATCTCCTAAAATATCTTGAAGATTATTTAAAAGTGTCGTTTTACCCACACCACTATCGCCACCAATCCCAATAGATAGATTAGTCTGTTTTTTATAAATAGAGTTACTTTTAATACCGTACTTGTAAAATGCATACATGATAGCTAGCAATGTTACTTCAAGTATTGTAAAAGAGAGGTTTCGCAAGTTTTCATTGTGAAACTTAAGATCTACAGCTTGACCCAAAAATAAAATATCCTTGTATTCACTTTTGTAAAATAACACAAAAAACACTAAATAGGCAAATGAAAAGGCACCATGCAGTATGAGTGTTTTATTTTGATTTTTGTTTTGAATAAAATAGATTGACACAAATGGAATCATCCATATATACCATGCAGGTCCTGGGTATATAAAAAAGATCGTTGCTGTAAAAAGTAAACCAAAGTAGAAAAAGAGTAAATCATGGTTGACTTTGTTTTGATTAAAAAAATGAAAATAGACCATCAAAATAGCTGCAACAGGAAGTAGTAACTTTACCGAGCCAATATTATAAAAGGTATCAAACAGCAACGATTGTTTGGGATTGAGTAGCACCATATGGATAAAACCATCGCTGAAGATAAATGGCAAATCAAATGCTACAAGTATAAGTAATGATATTGCCAGATATTTTATCGCTAAACTCAACTGAAATTTTTTATATAGGTAAAAAAGCACCAATGGCAATGCAATGATCACATGAAATTTGGTTGCTAGTGCAAAACCAAAAAAGAGTGCAGAAGTTCGTAGCTTTTGTAGTGTGAGAAAATAGATTGATACAAAAAGAAGTGCTGTAGGGATAATATCAAGTTGTGAATGAATATATATTGCATAAAGAACAATAGGGTTTAAAAAGTAAAAAAGGTATATTTTTTTCTCTTTGTGGGGGAAAAGTTTTAAAAGAACAAATAAAATCCCCAAATCAGCGATAAGCAACGGAATCTTTAAAAGAGATTCACCCCCCCTATAAGCTCTCCTAAAAAAGCAAAAGGAGCAAGTAATAAAAGCATCAATCCGTGATATGGAAATGAGTCAATCAGGCTTCTTTCATAATAGTATTGCCAAGGATTGAGATTTTCAAAAGATAGTGAATTTAAGAACGGATAAAAAAGTTCACTGTTGTATTGTGAGGAAAACAAAAAAAGTAGAAAAAGCTTAAATACTATAGCATATATCAAAGCAGGCTGTTTAAAAATAGCAGTCATATACCTTTTCCTTATGTTTAAAAATCACAAATTTCCTTAAATTTAATGTATTGAATTAAAAACAATTATTTTATCTAAAGTGTTCTAAAGACTTATTGAAATCCAAAATTTTATAACCATATATTATCAACTTGAATCAAAGCCCCTTATATCAGCGTGGTCTTTGAAAAACCAACTACAAGGAGCAGTAATGCTAAGAGATAATGTTATGGAGTGCTTCACTATTCCACAGTCAATCGTTCACAGGCTTTTGCACCCAAAGTCTAAAGGTAGAAAACTATTTGAAAAAGGGATGAGCCATTGAGAGTAAAAGAGCAGTTACAAAAAGAGCAAGAGGAGCTGTTAAAACAGAACCTATCGTTTGAAGAGTGGCTTGATCATTTTAGTAAAAAGCCAAGTAATAAAGAGCTAGATGATATGGAAAGAGAGTCAAAATTCAATTCCATAAACAACACAAACTACCAACCACTACAAGGGGCATAAAAAGTATGAACGCAGGAGTAATAATCGGACTTTTATTAGCAGTGGGGACTGCTGTTAAGGAAGTGATAGACGATCCAGATAATGATTTTGAACTGTAAGAAGTAGAGTCTTAGCCTAAGAGCTTTCAATCATAGATATTTACAACATAAAATACAAAGGAAATAAAAATGTCAGTCAATCCATTAAAAAACAAAGAATTACAAGAGTTAGCACCAACA
>JTFP01009943.1_pt1 | contig 13252 bp, 14 predicted proteins | sample 235421 | NCBI WGS metagenome assembly JTFP01 (sample SAMN03067591, study PRJNA260954) | activated sludge metagenome | biome: Sludge; feature: Wastewater; isolation source: sludge from laboratory unaugmented bioreactor treating industrial wastewater | place: India:Gujarat | collected 2013-04 | reverse complement strand
GGGTCAATCTCTTGGCATTTTACTTCATAAAGCTTTTGACCCTTTGGGTACATCATTTTTTTCTTTTTATTCGTAGTCATCTCTACATCTTTTTCCAAGGACTTATTGGCCGCTGCAAAAACGGTTTTGAAATCTGCGATCTCTCCACCGTATTGGGCTTGGAATTCTTTGGCGGCAGCTTCTGTGCTAAATGCATATTTACTCACCATGCTCATAGTACCGGGTGCTTTGGAGCCCATAACATACACTGCATCGTTTACATCAATGAGTTTGTCTGTATCCACTGCCACTACAAGTATTTGACCAAGGCGATCTTTGATTGCAGGCATGTCTACGGCTAAACAGCGGATCGAGCAGTACTGTTTTTTAGTACCATCGGTTAGTTTTACTGCATGGTTTGTTTTGTAAAACATTGGCAACTTCATGCCACAAATCGGACACCACTGTTTGTTTGTGCCTTCTTGAATGAGCTCAGCCTTGCCATTTGTAGGCGCTTTGCTAAATTCAGCCGCGTTTACATGTAAACCAAGCATTACAACGAATGCTAAAACCGCACTTAAAACCTTCATACTATCTCCTTGTAAAATATAAATTTTAGTTTATCCGCATAGTGTAAAATTTGTGTTAAAGCCACACTCCATTTTTTAAAAAATAGCCCAGCGTATACCATAAACTCAAACTTACAAATAGTGTACTCCATATAAAAGAGTGCCAGATATCTTTATTGCTCGTTTCTTTTAAAAATGCGTGAGAAAATCCACGTCTTATTCCATAAAATGAACCTAAAAACAAAGTGGTGTAAAAAAGGTAGCCCACATAGCCATACTCTTTTTGGATAATACAAAATGGACAAGTATGCGTTGGAAGCTCGTACACATAAGGCGAAACTGTATAAATGATAAAAAGCAATCCAACTCCAGCATAAATCAGCGATGCAACTCCAAAGATAAATCGAAATTTTTCAAACTTCAAACTAGCTATCCCAAAGACTCCATAAACCACAGCCACCACTCCAAAAAGCGTGCCAACCGTGCTTCTACCTAAATCAATAAAACCACCAAGTTCATTCCGATTTGAAAAAGTAACCGAACAGCAACTGACTACCTTTTGGGTCTCAAGGGAAAAAATCACAACAAAATCTAAAATTAACTCAACTGCCATCAAAAATAAAACAATCAAAAATAATCGAAACTTCAAGCGCACATGGGGATAATCTAGGGCTTTTCGGTCTTTGGAATCAACCAAAAGCCACAACCCAAATAGACAAAGCAAAATCAATTTTAGCCCCAACAATTCCCAACCCATTATCGTTGCATTGAGAACACCCACCCCACACATGGCTGCTTTTATAAACGGAGTAAGCGAATCTATCATATAGACCAAATAAACCGCCAACAAAAGCTTAAAAAAGAGCAAAAAAACCAAGATAGTAGAGACTAAATATGCACTCTTTTCATTAGCATATTGACGGGGGCTTGTGGCATCAAAATCCCAAGTACGCAAAATCTTCCATGCTCGCACCCCAGCCACACAAGAGAGGGCAAAAAGAGCACTTTGCGCTCCTAGATATCCAACCGTAGCACTAGTTAAAATCAAGGATTTTTCCACCCTTTAGGGATATAACTCTATCAAACAGTGGGCTGCCTAGAAGCATTTCATCATGGCTGGCAATCACTAAAGTTTTACCTAGTTTTTTGATAATTTCCATCTCTTCAAGAAAGGTTTGAGTTAGAATTGGGTCAAGATTAGCACTAGGCTCATCCGCCAAGAGCACTGAAGGCTCATGAGCTAAAGCCCTTGCTATGGCAACCCGTTGCTGTTCGCCACCTGAAAGAGTAGCTACTAATTGATTTTTCTTATGACTAATCGAGGCGATATTCATTGCCTTTAAAGCTTTTTGGGCACATTCATGATAGGGTATTTGGGTAGGCAAAAGAGGTGCTAAGACATTGTCTAAAACACAAATATCTGGAATTAAATTGTATCTTTGAAAGATAAAGCCCACATGCTCGCGCCGAAATAAAGCTGCATAATCATCTGGAATTTTTGCTAGGCTTATGCCGTTTACATGTACACTGCCCGAAGTTGGCTTTAACAATCCACCAATAACAGAAAGCAAGGTGCTTTTTCCACTACCGCTATGCCCCCGCAACAAGAGTGCCTCACCAGCCTTTACATGTAAAGATACATCATCCAAGGCGTGAAATGTCTCTTTGTTTGTAATGTATGTTTTGGTTATATTTTTGATTTCTATCATCTCACACTCTCACTTGGGTCTACAATAGAACTGCGCCAGATTGGTATTAAAACAAGGGCAAGATAGAGCACCATCACAAGCACCCCTGAGCCTAAAACCAAAAGTATGCTCACATGAGGTATAAGCTCAAATGGAGGCGTGAGCTCACTAGATGAGTAAAAAAGTCCACGAAGAATAGGCGCATTTGCTAAAAAGACATACCCATAAGCTACGATGGCACTAGAGACAAAAGCCACAAGAACCAATACGGCGTGTTCTGCGAATTTGACACTAATTACATCGCCTATTTTCCATCCAAGTGCTCGTAAAATGCCGATTTCTCGTCTCTCTTCAGCTCCAAGGCCGCTGGATTTTTCAAAAATGAGTAAAAATAGAGCAAAGGCGGCACTAAGAAAAAGTGCCAAAAAAAGTCCGCTTTTAAAATCATACAAAGCATTGTAAGCACTGAGTAAATCATCTTTTGTGACCACTCGAACACTAGGATATCGTTCCATGATTTTAGCTCTTATTGTTTCAACTTCATCTGGATTGGCTACATGTAAGACCATATCCGTTGCTTCATCCTGACTAATTCCCAAGATTTCGCGTACGCTATCTTGAGGCAAAATCAACATACCGCTATCCTCAAAGCCTTCCAAATCATCCACCACTGCACCAATTGGAACCCTATATTTTTCACCACTTGGAGTATTAAAATCGAAAAAATCTTCAAAGTATCCAAGATGCAAAGTTTCCATCGCCCTTTTTCCTAAGAGCAACTCCCCATTTTCTAATGATTTAAATCTATCATAGGTGAGTTGTTTGAGGCTTTGTTTATATTCATCATTGTATAAATCAAGTCCCACAAGGGTGAAATTCACCCCCTCATCTTGCAATCTTCTATGGGAGAAAAAGTAATATCCCCAAACTCTAGGAGTGACTTGAGAAACTCCTGGAATCTCTTCTAGCTCCCACTTCCAATCCACAGGCAATGTTTCAAGCCTTCCACCCACAGTCCTTTGGATGGTGATTTCTGGCATTGCTTGGATATTTTCAAGCACCATTCCTTTAATAGAAAAAGCTGCAAACAAAGATGATAAAGAGAGGGATAAAGAAAAGAGCAATCCTAAAAATAGAATGCTATTCTTTGTGCGTTTTCGCCAGATGGAACTAAGGGCATAATTAAAGAGCTTAAGGTTCATAATGCTTCACTCTATATGTATATGATTCATGCCCCAAAAGTGGGGAGCCAGGATAATAAAAATGCCCACTCATATAGTCGCTTATTTCAAAATGGCGAAAATAGAGGGTATTGTTTTCAAATGGATTCCCGCCAAGAGTGGCAAGAGAGCGAATTTGAGTACTTGGGTCATGGGTCGCACCAATCCAAACTCCATGAAATAACATAAACGCTACCCCGCCCCCCAGCAGGATTACAATATTTCTAAAAACACGTAATGCATTCATCTCATATCAAGATAATTGATAAAATTCTTATCCATGCGGTCAAAACGATAGATTTTTTTTCCGCCATTGGCTTCAAAAAATTCTTTTGCATCTGCTTCACTTGCAAAAGGAATAATATCATCTCCCCCAACACTCATAATACGACTACCAAACACATAATAAGCTTCACTAGCATCAATTAATTTGCCTGTTTTAAAATCAGTCATATAGAGCTTATAAATCCCAGCAAAGTGCTTTAACGCTTCAGTATGGAAAAAATTAAAAGCATACTTTGGCGAGCTTATAACATCTATGGAATTATCATTATATTGAACAAAACCTAGCCACTCTTGGTGGTTCTCTATGGAAACATGCTTAATAGGACAAATCAAATCAGATTTAAGTTTCAGCTGGCTATATGTTTTACCCACCAAATCCTCTGCCTTATTGGCAAATAAAAGCCCGCAAACTAAAAATAATGCAAGTAGTAATCTCATACTAAATCTCTCCTTTTAAAAATCATATATCCAATAAAGCCAAAGATGATTCCCGAAACCACAGGGTAAGCAATTGCATAAAAAGCAAAGAATGTTTTGCCAAATTCATCTAAAATAAAATAAGCAGCTGGACCAATTACAGCAAGCTCAGGGTCAAAAAGAGCAATAGCGCCCACTCGAAAAACTTGTAGTGGATTTGTGAGCGCAATGGAATAAACAAGCTCAGCACTTCCAAAGCTACGACTAAGCATCCCAATGAGAATAATGTCGATAAAAGCTAATAGTGCCAACCAGACAAAAAAAGCAATTCCCAAAGCAACTTCTTGAGTTTTAACAGCCGAGGATATAAAAAAGCTAATACCCAAAAATTGAATATTAAGAGCTAAAATCAATCCCATATAATAAAAAAAGATATCCCAAGGAACCTCAGCACCCCTAGCAACTCCCCAAACAAGAGCTAACACAAGAGCACCCACGATAGGTAAACTCACTGTTAAAAATCGTCCAATAAAACGGCCAAAAAAGTAATCTCTCAGGGCAATTGGAAAAGAGAGTAAATATTCCAAAACATTACTATCCCTATCTCCTGCGATAGTCCTCACAGTTGAAACAAGAATAAAAATCGGCAAAATAACAATGGATATCTCAATAAAAATCAAAAGCAATCGACTAAGTCCGCTAAAGCCTTGCACCCTCGATTCGGTGATGCCTGAGATAAAAAATAGAGCAATCATGCCACCAAAAACAATACTATAGAGTAAAAACCAACGAGAACGCAAAGACTCTTTAATATCTATGCTCACCATTAACCATAAATTTTTCATAAGGGTTTTCCTAGGATACGATCACGCACATAGGCATAATCATAGTTTTTTGCACCTTCTTGAGGTTCTTTGTGGGCTGAAAATCCAAAATCCATTGGAGTGATTGCCCCATGGGTATAGTGGGCTTTTTTAGCATTGAGCCACTCGCCTGTTTTTACATCTTTAACATAGGTTATTGCCCTATCTTCCCATGTAATCTTCTCTTCATCAAACCATAAAATAGCACATCCAATATCATCCCAATAGTACCTTTTGCCATCATCTGGGTTGATAGTTTGGGCTGCATAATTGCGAACACTTATAATCATTTTGCACCGCTCGCAAATCTCACGGTCATATTTAACTTCTTTGGCGTTTGTGTCTATCTCGCCACTACACCCACCTAAAAAAAAGAGTGTACATGTAAATAAAATAGCCCTAAAGTAGTGCATCATTTACAACTCTCCCCAAATCCATCTCTATTTTACGATTTACCAAATCCCCAATTTCTTCTAGTCGGTGGCTGATAAAAATCATCAATTTGTCTTTTTTGTAAGGTTGTAATAATTCATAAAATATAGCCCTGCCCTGTGGGTCAAGGTTTGCCGTTGGTTCATCAAATATAAAAATATTCGGATCACGTGAAAGGGCTATGGCTATGAGAAGTTTTTGTTTCATTCCGCCAGAGAGTTTAAAAAAGAGCTTATGCACATGAGTTTTTAAATCCAAATCCATTTTAGAACAAATATCAAAAATCTTTTCTCTATCAGCTCCACTTGAAACTGCTGCATAACGCATGAGCTCTTGAACACTTAATTTAATAGGCGGTGGAAGTTGAGGCACAAATCCAATTTGCGCTAAAGCTTTATCACGATGCTTGAAAGGGTCAAACCCATCAATTCGAACCTCGCCATGAGATGGAATATATTCCCCTAGCATCGTACGAATGAGCGTAGTTTTGCCTGCACCATTTTGGCCCATTACAATGACGCGGTCTCCTATATTTAGCTCCAAGGAGACGTTATCCAAAGAGTGTTGGTCACCAAAAGTTTTGGTGAGTTCTTTTACATGTATCATATCAGCTTCTTTAGTTTGGTTTCATAATTGAGTGCATCCGTGTGGCACACTTCGATACACCTTCCACACAAGGTGCAGTCCCCGCTGATAATGGAGTGCTCTTTAACCCCTTTGGTGTCTGCATGTTTTTTGGTAATTTCAAGCACATGCGGCACAAGGCACACTTGTACGCAAACTTGACAATGGTCACATCTATCGTCCCACTTTACCTTCGTTGCTGAAGGCCACCCAATGAAGCTATAGGTAGTTCCTATAGGACACACATAGCGACACCATGCCCGTTGCGAATAAAATACTTCAATCAAAAACACAACCACCACAAAAGCGAGCGCCACACTCCACCCGTAAATAATAGCACGGCTTATGATGCCTACAATATTCACTACTTCAAACACCATGTAGCCGGCTAAAAATGCTAAGAGCAAAAAGGAAGCCCAAAACACATACCGCACACGGTGGTCAAACGGATGGTTTTTGATTATCTTTTTTTTGACCAAATTTTTATGAATCTTTTCGCCAATCTCTCCCAACAATCCATACGGACACACCCACGAGCAATACGACCGTCCCCCTACTAAAAAATAGACAATCGCAATCGTTGCTGTACCAATCAGTAAATTCGTAGGGATTTCATGATGCGCCACAAATACTTGCAATGTCATGAAGGGGTCAATAAGATGAAACCCTAAAAAACGCGAACCGCTTAGTGTTCCTTCTAGCATTTGCAAATCGATATGATAGGAAAGAAAAAAGAGCAGATGAATACCAATGATACTCATCCAACGCCAAAATCGAATGCTTGGCTTTTTCTTTCCCTCTTTAGTAGTGGAAACAAAGGTTTCCCAAAACCCCGTTCCTTCGATGGTTGCCCGTGAATTATACTTATCCATGTTTGCTTCTTTTATTTAAATGCGGCAATCTCTACCGTCAGCGAGAGGAGCTCTTCATCCGTAGCATTGGTGAGCAATCCTTTCATGAGTGTATTGGGCACACGATTTTGGCGATAATCTTCTAACTTCTCCACCAAATACTCCTTGGTGCGTCCTTTGATAGAAGGGGCTAGCACTGTTCCTTCTCCTGCCTTGCCATGGCAAGCAGAACAGCGTGAAGCATACAATTGACTTGTCTTTACGGTGCTGATTTTTTTAGCCTCTTCTTGCAACTCTTCAAGCTTTTTTTCTTCCTCACTTTTGGATGGTGTTGCTGATTTTGCCGCTGTCTGCTGTGTTGTGCTTTCTTGTTTTACACCTCCATTCTCAGGGGTGCTTCCACCACTTTGTGTCATGACATACACCATCATCACCACCACAATACCCGCTATGCCTAATCCTAAAATTTTCCCCATGCTCATTGGCTCTCCCTTATTTCTTTGTTAAACTCAGCAATCTCGTTAGCAAGTGCTTTGATTTCCGCATCATCCATTTGCGAGACAAGGTATTTCATCAGTTCGTTGACCTCTGTTTTGCGACGGTACGCTTCAATCATGTCATAAATATCATCTGCGCTTTTTGTTAACAATGAAGGCCCTATAACCCCATTGGCATAATCATCGTGACACGCAGAGCATTTCACAATGTAATTTTTACTCAGCCGTTGCGATAGGAGTTTGGCGTTGAGGTTTTCGTAATTGTTTTTAATCGTAGCAATCGCCCCAATCTGTTTGGTTAGTGGTGTTTCCACCCCATCGGGCGAAACACGAATTTTACGATTTCCATCAATGTCATACTGTATCAGCGGATTGTCCTCTTCAATGCGTGTGCCAGATTCATGAATTGTAATCGTTGGTTCTGCCGAAGTTTTTTGCGCGCTAGTCGTAGATTGCGGTACAGATTTTTGCGCCGAAGATGCTTCTTTGGAGTCACATCCACTAAGCAGCAATACTGCTGCACATGCCACACTGAATACTATTTTCATGCGTACACCTTTGCATAAGTTTCTCGAGGAAGTACCACAATCGCCGCTTCACCTTGGGCTGGACACACCTCTTCACACACCCCACACCCCACACATGCACTGCGAATTTCTGGATGCCAACGTCCCTGTTCATCTTGCACCATAGCGATGGCTTTATCTTGCTCAGGAAAAGGGCACATGTCTGCGCACAAGGTACAGGCTTTTCCCTCGTAAGAAGCAATTTTTGAAAGCACCTCCTCTTCGCGTTCATTGTGGCTAGGCTGGGCCAAAATGGGCGCCAAAGCCTCTTTGGTTACAGTCGTATTGGAAAGTGCCAAACAGCGGTCGGGGCGCTTTAAGAAAGCAACGCCCATGTGCACATCGCTCGCTTCTGTTACCGCGTGATCGAGTGAACCGCTAGGGCACGCCAGCACACAGGGCAATAGGTCGCACAAATAGCATCCTCTCTCCCTCGCATCCACATAAGGCGTACCCAAAGAACTCCCATGGTCAATATCCAAAAGGTGCAAGCAGTAATAGGGGCATACTTGCACACACTGTCCACACTTGATACATGTTGCCAAAAAGTCGGGCTCATTTAGCGCACCAGGGGGGCGCAAAAGTGTTTCTGAGGCATTAAGCTTCGGAGCAATGTATGCTCCCCCGCCAATCAACATACCAAAAAAGAGTGTCCCTGCTCCTACTTTGATAGCATTGCGCCGTGAGTTATTGATGTTGTTCACGATAAGGCTCCATTAAAGGTTCTAAGTCTGTTGCCAAAAGGTCGGGCTCGGAAAAAGGTGCCATTTTGGCAAGAAAGTTCAAGACATCCATCACCACTGACCCATAAAAAAACTTGATATTAGGATTGTATAGCCACAATTTATCCGCATACGCATAGTGATGAAAGGGTATATCTCCTCTGCCATCTTTGTTGCGGTCAAATCCTTCGTAGGTGTCCCAGTAGTTATTTTTCCAACGCATAATACCTAGGTTGTTATGGGTGTCAGAGTTAACCACTGCTTCCATATTGCCTTGAATATTATTGTTTGTAAAAATTGAACGCTCTCGTACGCCTTGGAATTCGATGCCATTGGAGTTATACAAAATATTGTTGCGCTCGTATACGTTGATTGTTCCTGGTTGAAAGGGAGATTGGTCGACGTAAATACCTCTTGCGTTGTAAATAATGTCATTGTCTAAGATGGTGAAGTTTGAAGCGTCTTTCATGCCAAGGCCTACGCCAAAGGCACCAATAGAGTTACGCACGGTATTGCCAATAGCCGTGGTACCACTTGAGTACATAAAAAAGATGCCCACAGAATTGTGCCGGAAGACATTGTCGCGCACCATGTTCTTACCCGCGTACATAAAATGCAACGAGTAGCGTCCGTGCTCTCCTAGGTTTTTTTCGATGATATTGCCGCTGGAGTACCACACTACCAAATCGCGCGATTTGTAAAGCGTGTTCCCCAAGATAATATTATCATGGGCATACCACAGACGGATACCATCGCCTCTAAGTCCCAAATCATACGGTTTAGATGTGATGTAATTGTCTACCACATTAGAGCGATTTACCTGTTGCAAATCGATACCAAACAGTGCATCGCTAATGTGGTTGTTTTGAATTGTCAGGTGATTAGAATCAAACGCAACAATAGCGCTATCGATTTTTTCATGGCTGTCGCCCGTGCCACTTATGGTAAGATTTTTCAGTACCACATTTGAACTGCGAATTGTAACAACGCTAGCCGTTCCATCACCAACGATATGGGCACTTTGGTCTTTGCCATCAATCGTAATAGGCTTGGTGATGACAATATTCCCTCGGTACTCCCCTGCTCCTAATTCAATCACCGCTCCTTCTGGAGCGCTATCAATAGCTTGTTGAAGGGGGTTGGCCCACATTAGACCACCCAGCGCTATCAATCCGCCCAGAGTACGCCACATCTGCAATCCTTATGCCGCTTTTTGTTCTTTGCGTCTTGAAAAGACTGCCAAAAGACTTAAAATACTTGCTGCCACTAAGATATAAAATCCTGTCGAAGGGTAAGAATGGGTGGTAAACTGCGCTACTTTTCCATCGCCAAAGACCGTAGGCATGAAAGGTTTAATCGTGAATGCACCCCAGTCTTGCATGTTGTGGCCATACCAGTAAAGCCATCCTGCATAATCAACAATAAACCCAACAGGCAATACAATAGGCACAACCATCAATACCCAAGCATACTTGTGATTTGTGTACAAATACCCCAGCATCATTAGGGTCATGATTAAAAACACATACGGCACTAGCTTTCGCTCAAACTGACCACCATGCTCCATAGGATACATCCCGATGTAGTGATTGATGGTATTCATCTCATGCACATCCCCGCTGTAGCCATCAAAATGAAAATAGACTGGAATACCATCTGGAAAGGCTTCTTTTGGATAGTTCGGAGCTTCCAATGAAACACGCCACACAGGAATGCTTGCCGCGCCGATTTCACCGCGTTTTTCAACCATTTTTTTCAAAGATCCTACAGCATCTTCAGGCGTTGTAGGGCTTACATACTGAAACTTATGATAAAAATCCCACAAAGGAAAGGCGTGGGCAGGTATGGAGTCGGTTTGGTGGTTTTTGATTTTATCCATCACTCCATGAAAACCGATAATAGGTATCGTAAAACTAAAGGTCAATAGCACAAGTGCTAAAATAGTAAAAAGTTGATATTTTTTCATCTCAATCCCCCATTAAAATAATGATTATCATAATATAAAATTAACAAAATTCCGTTGATGTTTGTCAAGCATTTGGTTTTGGAGGCGGAGAGGAATGGCTCCCCGCCTGTGTTTTAATGAAGGCCTGCGTTTTCGTCAATCCATTTCATGTACTCGATGATATCTTTAACCTCTTCAGGCTTCATGTTTTGATTAGGCATTCGCAAATTAAAGGCCTTAATCATTGCGTCAATATACGGATTATCATAGTGTTTCTCAGGCTCTAAGATAAAATCGTATAAAAACTGCTCCGCATTTTCATGGCGCAATAGCGCTCCTGTAAGGTCTGGGCCAGAACTTACTTTGCCTACCACGTGACATCCACTACATCCACCACGGTGGAATGCTTCTTCACCACGCTCAGCAGCTGCGCTCATTGGCGTGGCTAATTCACGAGAAAGCTGATTTTTGGCACGCAAGCCAACATCTGCAGTTTTTACCATGTACTGCCATACTTGGTTTTCCCACAAGATTGCTTGGTCAAGCTCGCCGTTGGCTTTGGCTTCGTCAGCTTTAGCTTTTGTTTCACCAATGTTGCCATACTGATCAAGCGCGTCATTTACCATCTGCGCGATGACAGGATAGTCTTGGTAATTATTTTCTTTCAAGAAGGCTACCACGCTTTGGATAACATCATCCGTTGCTTTGTTGGTCGCAAGAATCTTCTTGTACTCTTTTTCAAGCTCTTCTGGGCTCAGTTTCGCTACTTCTATAGCTTTATAATCAGGGTATGATTTGTTAGGATCTTTAACATACAAGTATCCCATCATCTCCAAGTGAAGTGCGGAACAAAACTCTGTACAATAGTATGGAAATACGCCCTCTTGGTCAGCCGTAAAAGTAACAGAAGCCGTTTTTCCAGGTTCAACTGAAGCGTGTACATTCAAACCGGAAAGACCAAAAGCATGGGTTTCATCCACTGCTCGTTCTAGGTTTGTAACATATATCGTTACCTCATCTCCCTTATTAATCGTAACGTGCTCTGGATTAAGATGACTACGAACTGCCGTCATATAAATTTTTACTTTTTTTCCATCACGCTCAACTCGCTCTTGTCCAGCTAGCGTCATTCCCTCATGCTGCTCACCAGTTCGGGAGTTAGTTCCCATCTCGTAAGTTTTGTCAGCTTTGATTTTGCTAGCATGAATAGAGATAACATCATGCGGCTCACCAAGACCGATTGGCATATCATAGATTAAATCCATTTTGTCGCCATTAATATCAAGTAATTGGTGGTTTTGTGGATGGAGTGGTCCAACATTCATAAAACGGTCAATTGATAGTTTATTTAGAGCAATTCCATATTCGCCACGAGGCTTTGCGGATTTACCCTCCATTGTATCAAGGTGTCCGATATTGTAGTGCACATTTACACGATCAAGTAGTTTGAGATTTTTATAATCCCAACGAACCACTTGCGAGTCAACATACAAAGAGGTATAGATAATGCCATCTTTTGAATCAAAAGAGTTATGTAATGGTCCAAGACCAAGCTCCAATTGACCATGTAGGGATTTTTTGTAATCTAAAACAGGAATCCCATACGGGTCATACCCAGCAAACTCTTTAGCATCAATCAGTTTTTTCATTTTTTCAAAATCATAAACAGATGCGTGCGTATCGAGCTTGCCACCAACTACAATATATTTTCCATCAGGACTCACATCTACACCATGTGGAGATTTTGGCTCAGGAACCAAAAAGAGTGCTCCTGCTTTAATCGCAGCCTCCATTGTGACAACACGATGTCCATTGATTACATTATAATTCTTTTTATCCTTAGCAAGCTCTTCGAGTTTTTGCCAATTATAAATATGCATATAATCCGTATCATTTCGGCTCATACCTGCTTCAAACGGAGGAAGACCTTGCTCGATACCACCTGTATACATTTCTGAGTTAAAGCTATTTGTAAAGCCCCAGCCAAAAGAGACACCTTTACCAGCATCACTCAAATCTTGCATATATGGAGGAAGCTCTAGTGTAAAAGAAGCCTCTTCGTCGATTCGACCTTTATCATAATCAAATTTCCATAGGGTCAAACCACCACGATACTTCTCTTTGTATGCAGAAATGGGCACATACTCATTTTCAAATGGTGCCGCGTATTGAGAAGCATCAATGATATACTCAGTATTTGGTGTAACAAAACTACCACCATGAGTGCTACGAAGAACTGGATTAACAACTATTTGAGTAGTTTCAAAATCATGCAAGTTAATTACACCGATACGAGGGTTGGCTTTATCGTTAATAAATAGATAATCACCCACATACTCACCATTTTTTTCTGTAAAGTTTGGATGGTGCGTATCACCCCACTCTATTTTTTGACCACGAATATAACCGCTTTCAAGAATCTTTCTAGACTCATTGTCAAACCCATATCCTTGCCAAGGCTCTGGTGTAAATACACCAATATATTTCATAATACGCATAGAGGGCACACCATAAACAATAACTTGTCCTGATTGTCCACCTGAACTAAATACGTAATATTCATCTTTCATCCCGCTTGGGGTGTAAGTTTTAGC
>JTFP01004252.1_pt1 | contig 13410 bp, 15 predicted proteins | sample 235421 | NCBI WGS metagenome assembly JTFP01 (sample SAMN03067591, study PRJNA260954) | activated sludge metagenome | biome: Sludge; feature: Wastewater; isolation source: sludge from laboratory unaugmented bioreactor treating industrial wastewater | place: India:Gujarat | collected 2013-04 | reverse complement strand
TATCAACCCGTATCGCAGTACTGAGGCGGTGCCGTTCCAGAACCTGCGCCTGGCGCGCCAGTAACCTTTACACAAACCAAAATGTGGGAGGGGGCTTGCCCCCGATAGCGGAGTGTCAGTCACAGTCTCTGTGCCTGACTCACCCCTATCGGGGGCAAGCCCCCTCCCACATTGGGTTCTGTGCTTGGTTTGGGCGCGGGTTAAATGCCGATGTTGCCCAGGGTGATCACGATATTGCGCAGCGTCCCGGCAATGCCCGGATGGTCTAACTCGAAACCTTCTACCGCCCGGTTCACATCGTCTACGATGCTGGGCGGCTGGGTGGCCGGTTCCAGTTCAAGTTGTACTTCAAACTTGGCCAGCAAGGCTTCCAGCGCTTCACGTTTTTCGGGTGGCAGCGGTGGTTCCTGATTCAGTTGCTCGCGCAGGATATTGACCTGTTCTTGCAGTTTTTCGCGGGCAGGCATGGTGTTGTTCCTTTTATCGATAGGCACTGGCATAGACCACGGCACGCCGAGAAAGGTCTACGAGAGGAGCTGTAGATTAATCTACCGGCGCCGTCTGTGCATGATCTCAATCAGGGCTTTTCGCCTTTGAGCTGGCGCAGGCTGATGTCTGCCAGGCAGGTGCCGAGCTCGCCGAGGTGATCGATTACCGAATGCACCCCCAGCCCATACAACGCCACGGTGGCCTTGCCGCGTTTGTATTCGCGTTGTTGGTCGGTCAGTGCCTGCCATTGCTCGGGCGCCAGGCCGCACAGCGAACCGCAGGACGCCAGGCCGATAGTCCACAGCCCGGCATTCAGGCCCGATTGCAGCAGGCGCGGCTCACCGCTGACCAGCACGCAGCCTTCCAGGCGTTCGATGTTCAATTCCATCAAGGCTTGCCAGCATGCATGAGGGGCAGGCCAGCGGATGGAAGAGGGCGATGCGGCCTTGAGCCAATCGGGCAGCGCAGCGGCCAGCGGGGTCGTCACCGAGGGCGGCAGTTCATCCAGCCAGGCGCAGGGCACGCCTTGTTCCTGGAGGCTGCGCAGGACCTTCAACGCACCTGGCGTGGCTTCGGCGTGCGGGGAGGGTGAATCGGTACGCGCCTGGGAACCGAAATCGACCAGGCAGCCACTCAGGCCGAACAACACGGCGGTCAAGGTGGGGGCAGTGGCGACGGCAATCTCGGCGTGAGGCATTTCGACATCCTTGAAATAGCTGTGACGCTATCGGAGTGGCGTGACAAGCCCATGACACTTTGTAGGGTTTTTGTACATTCTCTGTATGTCGTTTCTTAGCATCTGCCCAAAAAGGACACTTCCGTCATATACTGGCGCCTTATTCAGGGCATAGCGCCCATGACAGACTATTCAAGGAGCAAAAGCTATGCGCTGGAGCCACTACTTCGCTCAGTTTTCGGTGTGTGCCGTTATCCTGATGGCCCCTTTCGCCGCACAGGCCGCGTCGGAAGATGATCCATGGGAAAGCATCAACCGCCCGATCTTCACCTTCAACGACACCGTTGATACCTACGCCCTCAAACCATTGGCCCAAGGCTATCAGTTTGTGACCCCGCAATTCGTGCAGGACGGCGTGCACAACTTCTTCCGCAATATCGGCGATGTCGGCAACCTGGCCAACAACGTGTTGCAACTCAAGCCACACGCGGCCGGCGTGGACACTGCCCGCCTGTTGATGAACACCACCTTCGGCGTGCTGGGCTTTATCGACGTCGGCACCAAAATGGGGCTGCAACGCAGCGATGAAGACTTCGGCCAAACCCTCGGTTACTGGGGTGTCGGCAGCGGTCCTTACGTGATGCTGCCGCTGCTGGGCCCAAGCACCCTGCGCGACGCGCCGTCCAAATACGTGGACAGCTACACCCAACCGTACCGCTACATGAACGACATCGGCTGGCGCAACAGCACCTTCGGCCTGAACATCGTCGACACCCGTGCCAGCCTGCTCGACAGCGAGAAGTTGATCACCGGCGACAAGTACACCTTCATCCGCAACGCCTACCTGCAGAACCGCGAGTTCAAGGTCAAGGACGGCAAGGTTGTCGACGACTTCTAGGTCGAGACCTCTTGAAACGAAAAAAGGCGACCATGTGGTCGCCTTTTTTGTGCGCGGGTATTAGCGCATTTTCAGGATCTTCAGCCCCAGATGCTGGCCGTCGCCCTCGTTCCTCGCCCATACCACCTGGGTGTCCGCTTCCAGGCCCGCGAGGGCCGCGTGCTCCGACTCGATACGCACGGTCAGCAGATCGCCCACCGTGAACTGGCGAGGTGCCTGCACCTGCATGCCGGAGCTGGAGAGGTCCACGCAAACCCCGTCAATTTCTTGCCCTGCATGGATCAAAGAGACATTGGCATCCACTCGCATGCGGATGAAATCGCGCTTTTCAGCGTAGTCGCGCTCGTGTTCGCTCACAGCTTCCATCCTTACTTTGTGTTGTGGTGATGGCTGTTCTTATAACTCCCGGTGATTTGCGATGTAAAGACGTTCGGCGACCATCGGCATGAGCTTGAAACCCCTGTCGGATGGGAGTACCGTCTGCGCCTTAGAAGGGCACCTCTGCTTTACCTTTGTGCGTGGGCAAAAAGCCTATGCTTTGTAGGACAGAGAGGCTAGAAAGCGAATCCAGTAGCGTGAGCCCGGCCATTGCCGAGCCGCCTACGCCAACCTAATTCTGGCGCCGTTTGCCCACATGCCAAAAACCAGTGCCACGCTGCTGATAATCGATGACGACGAAGTAGTGCGCGCAAGCCTTGCGGCCTATTTGGAAGACAGTGGCTTCAGCGTCCTGCAGGCCAGCAATGGCCAACAGGGTCTCCAGGTATTCGAGCGCGACAAGCCCGACCTCGTGATCTGCGATCTGCGCATGCCCCAGATGGGCGGCCTCGAACTGATTCGCCAGGTGACCGAGCTTGCTCCGCAGACGCCGGTGATTGTCGTGTCAGGTGCCGGGGTGATGAACGATGCCGTCGAGGCCCTGCGCCTGGGCGCCGCCGACTACCTGATCAAGCCCCTGGAAGACCTGGCGGTGCTGGAGCACTCGGTGCGCCGTGCCCTGGACCGCGCACGCCTGCTGGTGGAAAACCAGCGCTACCGCGAAAAGCTCGAAACCGCCAACCGCGAACTCGAAGCCAGCCTGAACCTGCTCCAGGAAGACCAGAACGCCGGTCGCCAGGTGCAGATGAACATGCTGCCGGTCAGCCCGTGGACCATCGATGAGTTCAAATTTGCGCACCAGATCATCCCGTCGCTGTACCTGTCGGGTGATTTTGTCGACTATTTCCGCGTAGATGAGCGGCGGGTGGCGTTTTATCTGGCCGACGTGTCCGGCCACGGCGCGTCCTCGGCATTTGTCACCGTGTTGTTGAAGTTCATGACCACACGGCTGCTGTTCGAATCCAAGCGCAATGGCACCTTGCCGGAGTTCACCCCCTCCGAGGTGCTGGGCCACATCAACCGAGGCCTGATCAGCTGCAAGCTGGGCAAGCACGTGACGATGGTGGGCGGCGTGATTGATGAAGAAACCGGTCTTTTGACCTACAGCATCGGCGGTCACCTGCCGATGCCGGTTTTATACACTCCTGACAGTGTGCGCTACCTGGAAGGGCGTGGTCTGCCCGTCGGCTTGTTCAATGAAGCCACCTACGAAGACCACATCCTGGAGCTGCCGCCGACCTTCAGCCTGACGCTGATGTCCGATGGCATCCTCGACCTTCTTCCAGAGCCTACACTCAAAGAGAAAGAAGCCGCCTTGCCCCAACGGGTCAAGTCGGCGGGCGGCAGCCTGGATGGCCTGCGGCAGGTTTTTGGATTGGCCACGCTAGGGGAGATGCCGGATGATATCGCCCTATTGGTGTTGAGCAGGAATCTTTGATGAGTACCGGAAGAATCCAATTCGCCGAGCAAGACGGGACGTTTGTCCTGAAGTTTGTCGGTGAAGTGCGCCTGACCTTGTGTTCGGCGCTGGATGCAACGATTGAGCGGATCTTCACAGCGCTGAATTTCTCGGCGATCGTGATCGATCTGACCGAAACCCGCAGCATCGATAGCACCACGCTTGGGCTGTTGGCCAAGTTGTCCATTCTGTCTCGGCAGAAGGTCGGCCTGTTGCCCACTGTCGTCACCACCCACGAAGACATCACCCGTCTGCTGCAGTCCATGGGCTTCGATCAAGTGTTCAACATCGTTGACCGCCCGATCCCCTGCCCGGAATGTCTGACCGACCTGCCGTCCCAGGACCAATCCGAGGAAATCGTGCGGATCAAGGTGCTGGAAGCGCACAAAATCCTGATGGGCTTGAACGAGTCCAACCGCGAAGCCTTCCACGACCTCGTCAACGCCCTCGAACGCCACTGATACTCCCCGGGTGTGGGAGGGGGCTTGCTCCCGATTGCCCCAGACCTGTCAGTACATGCCTAACGGATTGACGCAAAAAAAGGGCGGAACCCTCACAGGTCCCGCCCTTTTTGCTGCCGCCGCTGTTACAGCTTGGCAGCCAGCAACGCCTCCAGCTTCTCCTGGTCGCGGGCAAACTGACGAATCCCCTCGGCCAGCTTCTCGGTCGCCATCGCATCCTCGTTGGACTCCCAACGGAACTGCGCTTCAGTCAGATGCACCCGCGCTTCACCGGCATGGCCTGGCGACAACTTGCGCTCCAGCTTGCCGGTATCGGCCGCCAGTTTCTCCAGCAGGTCCGGGCTGATGGTCAGGCGATCACAGCCGGCCAGCTCTTCGATCTGGCTCAGGTTGCGGAAACTCGCCCCCATTACCACGGTCTTGTAGCCATTGGCCTTGTAGTAGTTGTAGATGCGCGTCACCGACTGCACGCCCGGATCGTCGGCGCCGGTGTAGTCGTTGCCGTTGGCTTTCTTGTACCAGTCGTAGATACGGCCCACGAACGGCGAAATCAGGAACACGCCCGCTTCGGCACAGGCCACGGCCTGGGCGAAGGAGAACAGCAGCGTCAGGTTGGTCTGGATGCCTTCTTTTTCCAGCTTCTCCGCCGCGCGGATACCTTCCCAGGTGGACGCGATCTTGATCAGCACGCGATCACGGCCAACCCCGGCTTTTTCGTACAGGTCGATCAGACGGTGCGCGCGCTTGAGTACGGCGTCAGTGTCGAACGACAAGCGTGCATCCACTTCGGTGGAGATACGGCCGGGCACCACTTTCAGGATCTCTTGACCCACCGCCACCGCAAAACGGTCGCTGGCCAGGCCGACATCACCGTTGCAGTCCTTCACGCACTCATCCAGCAACTTGGCATAGCCCGGGATCGACGCGGCCTTGAGCAGCAGGGAAGGGTTGGTGGTGGCATCTTGCGGCTTGAGATTGGCGAGGGCCGCAAAATCGCCGGTATCGACGACGACGGTGGTGAACTGTTTGAGTTGTTCCAGCTTGGAAGTCATGAGCGTGCTCTGTCCTATGGGTCTGATGACATTACCCGAGCGCTGGCAGGCGCTCAAGGGCGCAAATGCGTTCGATCGTTTGCGAGGGCAACAACCTGAAAACAGCCGTTTGAATGACTGGCCTTGCTGGTAAATAGGAGGGCAAAATCGCCCGCAGGTTCAACCCGACAGCTCGATGAACACCGCGATCAACCTGTGGGCGCCGGTTTCAGCGGCCCTCCAACAACCCCGCCGCCTGATCCAGCAACGCCAGCGGGTCACTCGCTTTATGAATATCCACCGACAACAACTGCCGGAACTTGCGCGCCCCAGGGAAACCCGTGCCCAACCCCAGCACATGCCGCGTAATGTGATGCATCGAGCCACCGCTTGCCAAATGCTCCGCGATATAAGGCCGCAACTGCGCCAACGCCTCTGCCCGACTGATCACCGGCCGCGCACTGCCAAACAACTGCTGATCCACCTCCGCCAGTAAATACGGATTGTGATAAGCCTCCCGGCCCAGCATCACCCCGTCAAACGTCTGCAAATGCTCATGGCACTGCTCCAGCGTCTTGATCCCGCCGTTGAGAATAATCTCCAACTCGGCAAAATCCCGCTTCAACTGCGCCGCCACGTCATAACGCAACGGCGGAATGTCGCGATTCTCCTTCGGCGACAACCCCTCCAGAATCGCAATCCGCGCATGCACGGTAAAACTGGTACACCCCGCGTCCTTCACCTGTCCGACGAAATCGCACAATTGCGCATAACTGTCCCGCCCATTGATCCCGATACGGTGCTTCACCGTCACCGGAATCGACACCGCATCGCGCATCGCCTTCACGCAATCCGCCACCAACGCCGGATGGCCCATCAGACACGCGCCGATCATATTGTTCTGCACCCGATCGCTGGGGCAGCCGACGTTCAGGTTCACTTCATCGTAACCGGCAGCCTCGGCCATACGGGCACAAGCGGCCAGATCGGCGGGAACACTGCCGCCCAGTTGGAGGGCGAGAGGATGCTCAGCGTCGTTGTGGCGCAGGAAGCGCTCGTGATCGCCGTGGAGGATCGCGCCGGTGGTGACCATCTCGGTGTAGAGCAGGGCGTGTTTGGAGAGCAGGCGCAGGAAGAACCGGCAGTGGCGGTCGGTCCAATCCATCATGGGTGCAACGCTAAAGCGCCGAGACAGTGCGGGGATTGATTCTGCTGGGCTAAAGCTCTGTTTTTGAATCATTTTACTCAACGTGTATTCGGCAGGTTTTAGGGCGTTTTCAGGCCTTTTTTAAGGCTCGGTGGTACGATGTACCACCCAAAAACTGACGCGTACCACTTTCGATATGGCGACTATCAGGGCAAGAAAACTGGCGGATGGGACTGTGAGCTACACGGCTCAGATCCGTATCAAGCGCGACGGAGTGCAAGTCTACCAAGAGAGCCAGACCTTCGCCCGAAAACAGGCCGCCCAGGCCTGGGCGCGTAAGCGCGAGTCTGAGCTGGATGAGCCTGGTGCGATCGAGCGGGCAAACCGTAAGGACGTCACCGTCAAAGAAATGATCGAGCAGTATCTGTTGGAAGTGGAGAAGGCCCGTCCGCTGGGCAAAACCAAGAAGGCCACGCTCGAAGCCATCGGCAAGATGGACATCGGCAAGCTGAACGATACAAACATCAATACCCAACGCCTGGTCGACTTTGCCCTTTGGCGCATGAGCAAGGCGGGCGGCGGGGTCCAACCCCAGACCGCCGGCAACGACCTGGCGCACCTCGGCGCTGTTCTGGCGATTGCCAAAGACGCATGGGGTTACCAGGTCGATCCACTCGCGATGAGCGGCGCCCGACGAGTGCTACGGAAACTCGGCTACAACCTCAAAAGCCGCGAGCGTGACCGCCGGCCGACGTTGGACGAACTGGGAATGGTGCTGACGCACTACCAAGCCATGCAGGCGAGGCGCCCGAGCGTCACTAATATGCTGAAGGTCGTGGGTTTTGCCCTGTTCTCCACGCGACGGCTGGATGAAATAACCCGTATCCGTTGGGCGGACGTCGACGAGCCTGGCCAGCGGGTGCTGGTGCGCGACATGAAGAACCCCGGGCAGAAGATCGGCAACGACGTTTGGTGCTACCTGCCGGATGAGGCGTGGCAGATCCTCCAAACAATGCCGAAGGCCGGCGAAGACATATTCCCCTACAGCCCTGAATCTATATCCACCTCCTGGGCGAAAGCCTGCAAGTTTTTGAACATCGCGGACCTGCACTTTCACGACCTTCGACATGAAGGCGTCAGCCGCCTGTTTGAGATGGACTGGGACATTCCGCGTGTGGCTAGTGTTTCCGGCCACAGGGATTGGAATTCGATGCGTCGATACACCCACCTGCGCGGCAAGGGTGACCGCTATGTGGGCTGGGAATGGCACGAGAAAATTCTGAGGGCGCCCGTCCAACTGGGCGCCGCATCACAGAAGTGGCTTAAAAGGCGTGTTTTAACCCGTTGAGCTGGTTGTGCTCTTTAACCGCGGCGGCGCGCTGTCGATCTAGATATGCGGCCAGGTCAGTGAGATGAACGCCCTTGGCCGACTTCTGGCTCGGCTCCAGGCGTGTGATGGGAATCTTGATCTGACCACTCATCACCTTGCGCTGGAACATTTCCGGCGTCAGGTGCGTGAAGTAATCCCGGCAAACCTGCTCCAGCGAGATGATTGCCTGGCCGTCGTATTGGGCCATCAGGATAAAGGCTGTGTTCATTATGGACCCCCTCACATCCTAAACGATTGGTGAATGAGCGCTCGCTGAGCCCTATGTTCTGCGGGTTTTGCCCTGTCCGCCTGAATCTCGCACACGAACAGGTGCCGTTCACGGTTGGGCGCAGTCAGCGCCTCGGTCAGGCCTGGCACTACGTCAATGCATCGCTCGTAGGCTTGAGGCCCGTTCCAGCTATCAGCCCTGACCACCTGGCAATCCGTATGGGTCGCATCCGCGCACAGGTAAAGCAAAAGAAATACGGTCATGGTGCGTTCCTCGCGCCGCAGTTCGGGCAGTCGTCGAAGCGTTGACGCTCGCTGAGGAAGCGGCCGCAGCCTTCGCAGTTGGTGAGATTGCTGTATGTCCTTGTGCGCTCGACCTTGATCTTGGGCAACCGCAGGCCGGCAGCTCGGAGCGCCTGTTTGTGATCGAGCAACGAGGCCCGCACAACCGGTCGCGAACGAGCGGCAATGTAGCCGCAAGGCCAGAGATCAAAGCCCTGTGACCGGTAACTAAAAGCACGCTCACCACCGGGGTGAATTGCGCTTTCCAGATTGGCTGTCGGACCAGACCCACCGAGCCAGACCAGATCGTTTCCATCCCAGTCGCGTGCATAGGCCACATAGAAACGGCCGTCCGTGTTGCGGTAGGTGTCAGCTTCGGAGCGGTTTAGGTACTGGCAATCAACTCCCGTTTCTGACCGAGCCTGTGTGTAGTTCACGGGCAACGGCAGATCGGTTTGTCTGCTCTCGTACTGCTTTAATGCGCGTTCCCGTGTGAATTGCTCTGCCTCGTTGAGATTCGAGGTGTAGCCGCCTCCGTTGCGCCAAAACATCGCCCGGCTACCGACGTTACTGCGGCTGTCCTGCAAGAAAAAGAGGTCAGACATGGCCAACCTCCTGCTGAGCCACGCTCAGCGCAATCGCTACCGGCTTCACCCAAATCGACACGTTGCTGAGCATGAAGGTCTCCCCAGCCTCGGAAAGCAGCAGCGTCATGCCGAACACATCAGCCATTGCCCTTGCAGCCGCGCGCGGTACCGCGTTGCCGATCCGCTCCCGGTGGTTGCCGTCGTTGATGCCGTCCAGCATGAAAACTCCTGCCTGTTCGATCTTGCGAACGCGCTGCATTCGTTCGATCTCGCGTGCGGTCTGCGGATCCGCTGACCAGTAGTCCTCTGGATCAAACAGCGATTGCAGCGCGGCCAGCTCCAGGGTGGTGAACGGACGGTGCCAGGTGCCGTCGAGACTGGTGATCATGCAGGTCAGCCGGTCGTTGGGCGCCGGCATGCGCTGATCGGCAACCGACCACCGGCCATTGTCGTGGCAGGCACTGGCAGAAACGGCGCCGGCCGGGGCGTTGTAGTCGACCACACCGTAATGCCCGCCAGTCAGGTAAGCATCGCCCTTGCTGCGTGACATGCCCGGACGCGGGTCTGCGATCGATAAAGCACCGCTGGCGACCTGTTGCGAACCGGTCACGGTCTTGGCGCTTTCGCACCAGGGGGTGATCCGCAGCTTTTGAGTGCTGGCGTTCGGGTGCCAGTTTTTGTAGGCGGGATCTGCCACGGCGAAAGCGCCTTGCCCGGTTGTGCTGCCGGCGATCACGGTGCCGGCGGGCTTGCTGTAGTCGGTGACCAGGTACTTGCCGAAGCCCTTGGACGGTTGTCGAGGGTCGGCCACTACCTGCCCACCGGAGCTTGGGCCGTGCCCTGCGGTGATAGTGCCGGCGGCTTGGTTGTTGCGCATCACGCGGAATACGTTGTTGTGGCGCTCGCCGCTTGTACGCGGGTCTGCAACGCTGAACGTCCCTTGCCCTGGGCTGCGTTGGCCGGTGACTACGCCGCAGTGGCGGTCATAGGGCAGCACACCGTATTGGGTGTATTCGAATTTGCTCGTAGGCCGAGGGTCGGCCACCGAGAATTTGCCGTTGGTCGGGCTCGACCGGCCGGCGACCGTGCCGGCGGTGTCCTGCCAGTCATGAACACCGAGATAACCGGCGCGGTATTCCGGCACGATCACAAAGTCACGTAGGTGACCGTCCTCGATCGCAAACCGACTCAGGCTGCGCCAATCTTTCCCGGCCTCCACCAGGGCCAGGCGTACCCACGTTTTCCACTGCAACGCCGGCACCCGGTGCATCGGTCCCGCCTGATCGATATCGCCGGCCAGCGGCATACGGCTCAGCACGTCACCGACTGCGCGCAGGCTGCGTTTTTCCGGTTCGTACAGGAACGCCGGCACCTTCTCGATATGCCTGGCCACCATCAGGAAGCGCTTCCGACTTTGGGCCAGGTTACCGATTTCGCCGCAGTCGTGGGTGGTCTCCGCCACTGCATAGTTGTAGTGCCTGAACAGCTTGGTGATCTGGTCCAGCAGGTACCGACCACGGGTAGCTAAGCGCGGGACGTTTTCGAACACGATCAATGACACCGGGTTGTGCTTCCAGGCCTCAAGCATCAACCACACACAGCGCAACGTCAGCTCGTTGAGCGCCCGGTACTTGGGCGTCTGGCTCATAGTCTCGGACAAAAGGCCCGAGGCGCCCTTGCAGGGACTGCTGATGAACACTGCATCCGGATCTTCGTTGCCGGCAGCGCGGCGCAAATCCTCGGCGGTGGCTTCTTTCCAGCCGGCGGGCGGCTGCTGGCCGTGGAACGCTGTGTATTGCTCGCGGGTGAACAGGTCTATCAGCGTGCCAGGCACACCGGTCATCATCTGAAAGTCGCGTAAGCCGGCCGGGTCGACGTCGACGCCGCCCAGGCAGCGCCATTCAGCTTGCACGGGGCCCAGGACTGGTTTGGAGTCGCTGAAGCCAGCGGCGCCGCTGCCGAGGCCACAGCAGAGGTGGAAGTGGGTGAGGGTGCGCTTGATCATGAGCGGCCCTCCATCAGCATGCGCGTCAGCGCATTGGGCTGGCCAGTGGGTGTCAGCTTGTCGAGTGGTTGGGTGATGCATCTGCCATTCGAGGTGCGCAAGGTCGCAACATTGCCATCGATCTTGATGATCACGCCTGTACGCGCGCTGAGACGGTACTCCCTACCTCCACCGGACATTGCGACGTAGCTGACGGTGTCGCCGATAGCCAGTGGGGTTGTGGTAGCCTCTGCGATGCCGCCTTGGGGTTGATTCACTTGCATGGTGCTTCTCCTTTGGGTGGTCGGTGTCGAGGGGTTGCAGCCCCTCGACACCACCTTCCTAACGGCTTTCGCCGGTTGGGTTTTGCTTCCGCACCAGGTGCAGCAGCAGATTCTCAAACTCAACAACCTCATCAGTTGCTGACTGCCATTCCAGGACTGCCTGGATCTGTTCCCGGCTGCACTCCAGCACCAGGATTTCTTTATCGCTTACCGCACGAACCTCCAGGATCGCGATCAATCCGGCGGGGTCATAGGCCTCGGCGTGAACAATCTTCCCTGACTCGTTGAACCAGGCCTTCAGCTCTTTCAGATGTCGTAGGCGGTTGGTTTCCCCCTTTTCGCCGTCGCCGGTGATGACTTGTACGTGCATGGTGCTTCTCCTTTGGGTGGTGGCCGGCGTTGCAGCGCCTGGCGGGTGTTGCTGTTGATTGGTCAGGCCTGGAAGTGCCAGCACTTCACGATGGGTTGTTTGGTGATGACTGCATTGCTGGTCTTGGCCTGGTGAGCCCGTACCGCGCTGTCGGTGGCTTTGTTGATGTCGAGTAGCTTCCGGGAGCGGGAGTCTTTCAGGCGCTCGCGCAACTCGCTGACGTCGGCGATCTTCTGGCGATGCTCGGCCGCGCACTTCACAAAGTCGTTGAGGTTGATGGCAATGATGTTGTCTTTCTTGCTGTGGTTGACCACTGGGCCGTCGGCGTCGAGACCTTCGAGGTACTCGTACACTTCCCAGAATTCAGCCACTACCGGGTGGTCGGAGCTGATCGAAGACTGGCGCTCGATCGCCATGCGAATAATCTGCGTGCGGGTGTGGCTGATCTGCGGTTCAGTTAGAGGCACCACCATGCACAGGCAGTCGAGCAGGGCGAGCAACTGGGCGTGGTTCTTATTGATCCGCTCCACGCGGATGTAACCGCGCAGCTTGTTGCCACAGTGGTGACAATCGCTTTGCTCGTCGTGAAACGGGGTCTCGCAGGCGAAGCAATGCGAATGCAGATTGCGCAATTTCGCCTCGTAGCCAGGGATGCGCTGGGCGAACAGGTCCATCACTTCCAGCTCTTTGCGAACGGCCTGTAGAACAAAGTTGCTGAGTGTTGAGCCTTCCAGGGCATTCAGACGGTCTGCCGCCGCGCGGCTCTCAGGCGTCACGTTCGGACGCACAAAATGCAGTTTCACGATCCGGGTCATGATCGCTTCAGACGCTACGACAGGGGCGTTCTGGCTGATGGCGATCGTGCCGCGAAATGGGGGCTCGTAGGTCTCATTGCCGGCGGTTTTGACGCCCTTGGTCGCCAGCGTGCCGCCGCCGTAGTAGTCCTTGAGTTCGTCCCACTCAAAGGTCTTGGCGTGGGCCTTGTCGTCGCCACTGCGGTCAGATTCCAGCAGCACGATGGGCATGCCGGAGACCTGGCCCATCAAGCGGCTGCGACCGGCCTTGGTGGATTTGGACGGGTCGAACCCTTCGTAACCGTCCCGGCCCGCCAGTTTCCAGAGCAGGGTGAGCAAGGTGGTCTTGCCGGCGCCGGCTTCGCCCGTGGCTTCAAGAAACGGAAACGACTGGTACCGAGCGCGGATCTGTTCGGCGAACAGTGAGCCAAACCAGAAAGTCAGTGCGACGATGCCCTGAGCGCCGAAGCACTGCCACAGAAGTCCTAACCACTGCTGATCGTATTTTTTGCCATCCTTCTCCAGATCGATCTTCACGCCCTTTTGCAGGGTCTTGAGTTTCAGCTTGCCCATCTCAAAAAACTCCTCTTCGTTGATGTGGATGACCTGGCCCTCGCGGACGGCGACGTCGTTGAACACGTAGCAGTGGTATTCCTTGCTGTAGCCCACGTAGTCGATGGTCTGAACGGTCTTGATGCCGAAAAGCTGGTCTTTCATGAGTTTGTCCAACTGTTGTCCACTGCCGGTGAACACGGCCCCGGCGCCCATGCCGAGAAGTCTTTTCTTGAATTCGCTGGCGGCGGCAACCTGGCCGCCGGTGAAGGTGTTTTTCACCGAGCCACCGTCGTGCGGGAAGTCGACCCGGAAGAAGTACCAAGACTCGTCGGTGATCTCGTTGCGCTGGAAATAGAGGGCCTTGGGGTAGCAGTTGGCGATTTCGACGACGCAGCCGGCCACGTTCAGCGCTTTCTCC
>JTFP01008959.1_pt1 | contig 13479 bp, 15 predicted proteins | sample 235421 | NCBI WGS metagenome assembly JTFP01 (sample SAMN03067591, study PRJNA260954) | activated sludge metagenome | biome: Sludge; feature: Wastewater; isolation source: sludge from laboratory unaugmented bioreactor treating industrial wastewater | place: India:Gujarat | collected 2013-04 | reverse complement strand
CGCAACCGCCGTGGGCTTTACCACCCATTCGGAAATCGTCGCTCACTACCTGCTCACGTATGGCAGCGAAGAGCAAAAACAGCGCTGGTTACCGCCCATGGCCAGAGGCGAACTGATCGCCGTGATCGCCATGTCGGAACCGGGCATGGGCTCCGATCTGCGCGCGATGCGCACCAGCGCCCGGCGTGAGGGCGACCACTATGTGGTGCACGGCGCCAAGACCTTCATCACCAATGGCATCAATGCCGACCTCGCCGTGACGGCCACCAAGCTCGACCCAGACGATAAGCGTCTGACGTTGTTGTGCGTCGAGACTGACCGTGCCGGGTTCAGCAAAGGCAAAAAGCTCAAAAAAATCGGCCTGCGTGGCCAGGACACCGCCGAGTTGTTTTTCGACCAGGTCCGCGTTCCTGTCGAGAATCGCCTGGGCGAGGAAAACGAAGGTTTCAAATACCTGAGCAACCAGTTGGCCTGGGAGCGGCTGATCATCGCTATCCGCGCGGCGGCCTGCCTGGAGGCGATGTTTGACGAAACCGTCGCTTACACCCGTGATCGCAAGGTGTTCAACCAGTCGGTGCTCGACTTCCAGAACTCACGTTTCAAGCTCGCCGAAGCCAAGGCGCAGATGACCATGTTGCGGGTCTTTGTCGACCACTGCCTGGCGTTGTCCATGGCCGATACCTTATCGCCCGAGATGGCCGCCATGGCCAAACTGGTGGGGTCGGAACTGCAGAACACTCTGTTGGACGAGTTTCTTCAATTGCATGGCGGTTATGGATTCATGAGCGAGTACCGCGTGAGCCGAGCGTGGGTCGACGCGCGTGTTGCCAGGATCTATGGCGGCACTTCAGAAATCATGAAGGAAATTATTGCGCGGACCATTACCTGAAACGCAGTTGTCGTGCTCCAGCCAGCCGACGGTTTTGGGCTGAATACTCAAAAGAGGAAGAATAATGCGACTTAAAAATAGGGTTGCTCTGGTGATCGGCGGCAGCCAGTCATTGGGCGAAGCGATTGCCAGCGAATTTGCCCGACAGGGCGCGCAGGTCGTCGTCAACAGTCGGCCACGGGATGAGCCGCCTGCGTTGGTGGCACGGCTCACCGACGAGGGTCTGCTGGCGGTTTGGGAGCCGGGGGACATGAACGACCCGGCCAGCATGGTCGCCGTGGTCGAACGTGTCATCGCTCGCTTCGGCAAGCTGGATATTCTGGTGGTCAGTGGCTCACCCGGTGGCGGTAAACCGGATCTGTTCGAGCAGATGCCGACCGAAGAATACGCACGTATGCTCAACGGGCAACTGATCTCCAGGATGAATTGCCTGCATGCGGCGGTTGCGCCCATGGCTGCCCAGGGTTACGGCAAGGTCGTGTTCGTGACTTCCGACGCCGGACGCACCCCTACGCCCAGTGAAACCCTGGTGGGCACCGCCGCCGCAGGCCTGATGTACTTTACCCGGGCAGTAGGCAAGGAGTTGGCGCGCAAGGGGATCCGGGTTAACTGCATCGCTACGACCCTGACCAAGGATACCCCCATCCATAACTATGCCCAGTTGTATGGCGCGGATCATGTCCTGTCCAAAGCCTTCGCGAAAATTGAAGCGCAGACACCGTTCGGCATGAACGTGCCCTCCGATATCGCCAAGACTGCGCTGTATTTCGCCAGCAGCGATTCCGATCAAGTGTCGGGAAGTGTGATCAGTGTCAATGGCGGCCTGTCGTTTCCCTGAACTGGCCGGTAATTACGCACCGACTGTTTGAAGATACCTATCAACTCACGCAATCTGGAGTCGTCATGGTCAAACTTATATTCATGCTCAAGCGCAAAGCCGGCATCACCCCACAGGCGTTCCGCGATCATTACGAAAGCAGCCATGTGAAACTGGCGCAGAAATATATCGGGCATCTGTTGGAACGGTATGTTCGAAATTACCCGGTGCAGGCTGTGCTCAATCCCAGCAATCAAGCCAAGGGGACTGCGCCTTCGCCCGTCGCCAGTGAGTACGATGTCATTACCGAAATGTATTTGAAGGACGCGCTGGCGGTTCAGGAAATGTCGAGGATTTTTAATGATCCTGACATCAATCCCATTCTGGTAGAGGACGAGCTGAAGTTCCTCGATCGGGCGTCGACGTTGATGCTGGTGTGTGACCCGGTAGACACGGGCACGGTTTGATTCATGTGCAGCGGAGTATGCATATGCTTGACGTTTACCACGCACCCACCACCCGTACCTTTCGTATCACTTGGTTGCTTGCCGAGCTGGGGGTCGACTACAACCTGATCGAAATGAGCTTCTACAACGACGACCGCCACCAACCGGCGTTTCGTAAAGTCAGCCCGATGGGCTCGTTGCCGGTGATCGCCGACGATGGTTTTGCTTTGATCGAATCCGGCGCCATCATCAATCATTTACTGCGCAAGTACGGCCAGGGCCGTTTCAGATATCCTGATGGTACGAATGAAGCCGCGCTGGTTGATCAATGGATGCATTGGTCCGAATCACTGTTTGCCATTTATCAGCGGATCTACTGGGATCACTGCATGCCCTTTCCGGCCGGATTGAAAGAGCGAGTGCCCCAGGTGGGGCTGGATGCTAAGAAACGGGCCATTGAATATCTGCAGATACTTGAGGATACCCTGGGTGAAGAGGGGTACGTCGTGGGGCCAGAACCCACCGGTGCCGACTTCATGCTGTGCTTTCCGCTTTATCTGGCCCAGAGCGACGGATGGTTGGTCGATCATCCCAAGACGACCCGCTATGTCCAACGTATCGCTTCTCGTCCCAAGTTCGTGGAGGCCATCGCGGACAGCCTGGCGGTCATTGAGCAGTTTGAAAAGCTCAAGGCAGCTGCGGGCCAGGCCGCCTGCGCACCGACGCCCTGAAAGCCCGCCGGATAGCCGAGTCTATCGGCCTCCGGCGTGGGCTTTTTACATGTTGGGGTAAGTCGGCCCACCCGCGCCTTCCGGCGTAACCCAGGTGATGTTCTGCGAAGGGTCCTTGATGTCACAGGTCTTGCAGTGCACGCAGTTCTGGGCGTTGATCTGGAAGCGCTTCTCGCCGTCTTCCTGGGTGATCACTTCATACACGCCGGCCGGGCAGTAGCGCTGCGCCGGTTCATCGTAGAGCGGCAGGTTGGTGCCGATCGGGATGCTTGGGTCCTTGAGCTTCAAGTGGCACGGCTGTTCTTCTTCGTGGTTGGTACCGGAGATGAACACCGAGCTCAGCTTGTCGAAGCTCAGCTTGCCGTCGGGCTTGGGGTAGTCGATCTTCTGGCAGTCCTTGGCGAGCTTGAGGCAGGCGTAGTCCGGCTGGGTGTCGTGCAGGGTGAACGGCATTTTGCCGCCCATGATGTTCTGGTCGAACCAGTTGAAGCCGGCACCGATGATCGGGCCGAACTTGTGCATCGCCGGGCCGAAGTTGCGGCTGGCGAACAGTTCTTCGTAGAGCCAGCTGGCTTTGAAACTGTCGACGTAGTTGGTCAACTCGTCACCGCCTTCGGACTCGACGAACAGGCGGTCGGCCACGGCGTCGGCGGCGAGCATGCCGGACTTCATCGCGGTGTGGCTGCCCTTGATCTTGGCGAAGTTCAGGGTGCCGAGGTCGCAACCGATCAATGCGCCACCTTTGAAGACCATCTTCGGCAGTGAGTTCAGGCCGCCTTTGCAGATGGCACGGGCGCCATAGCTGACCTGCAGCGGGTAAACAGGGAGTTCCGGCCGGCCGGTCTGACGCGCAATGTACTCGCGCAACCGTTGAGCCAGGGGCTGGCCCCTGCGCTCGATGCCTATCAGTGCCGCATGCGTCGGTGGCAGAAGGGTGGCGGCCTTGCGCGCCATCGTCTGCAACACAACATCCAGCTCATCACTGTCATACAGGCGCAACCGTTGACTTGCCACTAGGATCGTCATTGCTTTCTCCTGCTCGGGAAACATGGGGTCATGCGGTGCCGGCTACGGCAGCAGGCGTATGCCATGAGATACGTGTGCAATCGGCGAGTCTGAACTCCTGAGGCGCCGCACCCTTGCGAGTGCATGTTGGGTCAATGTAGACCGGCTGACCCTGGCAGGATTGATATTGATCAATCGCGATCAATCCAACGCCCGATCCTTTCAACCGACGCGAATCTGCGGTAGCGCCAGAGGTGTGGGCACAAGCTGCCGCGAGTGAATGTATTGCTTGCCCGGGCACTTGATATAAATCAACTCCAAGGCCGCATCGACGGAGGATTCTGAGTCTATAAAGAAGGTGCTCGGTTCGGCGGTGAACACGACAGTTGTCCGCCATTGCGGGCAATGACAAACGTGCAAGCCCATGGAGTCCGATCATGAGCCAGTATCAACGGTTATTGCTGATCATCAACCCGGCTCTGCGCCGGTCTCAAGCCATGAACCATGCTGCCGCTCTGGCCAAGGTCAGCGGTGCCAGCCTGCACATTGCTGCCTTGATCCCTACCTGGAACCTGTTGTCGCTGCTCGAAGAGGGTGACCGGGAAAAAGCTCGCGAAAATTATCTGCAAGATCATCGCGATTGGCTCAAATACCAGGCGGCTCATCTGCGTGATAGTAATAAAGGTATCGAAGTGACGGCTGAAGCGAAGTGGGCCGACGACCTTCAGCAGGAGATTCTCGATTACGTCGCAGAAATGCAGCCAGACCTGCTGATCAAACAGGTGCAGCGCGAACCGGCACTCAAGCGTGCATTCATCACCCCGCTGGATTGGCGTTTACTGCGTCACTGCCCGATACCGGTCTATCTGCTCAGCGAAGACGACCTGCCCTTGCCGCGCAAGATCGTGGCGGCGGTCGACGCCTCCAATACCCTTGCCCAGGACAACGAGCTCAATGAACGGATCATCCAGCAGGCTTCCAGTCTCGCCATCCAGTGTCAGGCCGAGTTGCACTTGCTGTACGCCTGCGACATTTCCATGGTGTACCTGGGCGATATGGGCGGCGGGGGCCTGACAATTTCAGACCTTGGCAGGCAATTGCGCAAAGGTCATGAAAAGTCATTCCTCGAACTGGCCGACCGTTATGGCGTGCCTGCCGACCGGCGGCATTTCATCGAAGGGCAGCCTGTCGCGGTGCTCAATGCGTTCACCGATGAGCAGCATATGGATGTGATTGTGATGGGCAAGGTCCAGTCCCACGGACTGGACAAGCTGCTGGGCAGCACCACCGAACATCTCCTGTATCAGGTGTCTTGCAGCATTCTGGCTATCTAGTGCGGCGAGGGCCGCCTATTCCGAAATCACAGGCGTTATCGTCGGAGGAGGTCCTCGTGATCCTTAGTCCCTCATTGCAAACCCTCTTGCCAAACCGCGTCGAGGCTGGTCGACGACTGGTGGAACCCTTGCTCAAATACGCCAACAGGTCTGACGTCATCATTCTCGCGTTGCCCCGGGGCGGTGTTCCGGTGGCTTATGAAGTCGCCACAGCCCGGAAGGTTCGCCTGGACCTGGTGCTGGTACGCAAGCTCGGCGTGCCTTCACACCCGGAATATGCCATGGGCGCCATTGCCAGCGGAGGTATACAAATCCTTAATGACGACGTGATGCGGGTGCAGTCGATCGATCGAGCCGGTCGAGGATTGCCGCTGCCAGGCTCGCGGACGGAGCATCTTGATGTTTAAACCAATATCACGATCCATGGACCTGCCGGGCGTTGAACTGGACGCCGATTTGCGTTTGCCGACCAACACCCGCGCCTTGGTCGTTTTCGTACACGGCAGCGGTAGTGGCCGTTTGAGCCCGCGTAATCAATATGTGGCCGATGTACTGGCCCATCGGGGCTTGGGTTCGCTGTTGTTTGACCTGCTCACGGAAAAGGAGCAGCGCCTGGATAACTTGACCGGGGAGCTGCGTTTCGATATTCCGCTGTTGGCCAGACGCTTGATCGATGTCATCGACTGGGCCGCTCGGGACCCCCAATTACGCTTGCTGCGGATTGGACTGTTCGGCGCGAGCACCGGCGCTGGCGCGGCACTGGTGGCGGCGGCTGAGCGTGCGCAGGTGGTCGGGGCAGTGGTCAGCCGGGGTGGGCGGACCGACCTGGCGGGACCGGCGCTGGCCCGGGTGAAGGCACCGACCTTGCAGATTGTCGGCGCACAGGACCCGGTGGTGTTCGACTTGAATTGCCAAAGCAGCCGGGCCCTGCGGTGCGAGCAACGACTGGAAGTCGTGGAGGGCGCCACGCATCTATTCGAAGAGCCTGGCGCCCTGGAGACAGTCGCCCGACTCGCTGGCGAATGGTTTGAAAAATACCTGCAGTCCCCGCACCCCTGAGAGGGCTGCATTCAGCATCACACACCAAACGGATAGGTTTCTGGTTCCAGGTGTTGGGTTTTCGGCCACGGCAGCGCGGCAACCGGCTTGGTGTGCTCAATCCAGATCATGGCATCGAATTGATCTGCTGGCACGGACTCGAAGTAGTGACTGAAGCGCTCGGTTTCGGGGTCGCTCAGGCCCGTCGAGCCTGGCTGGAGCCCCATGACGCGCTCAATACTCGTTTGCTACCTGAGCTGAAGCCATTCTTGCGCGGTGCCGGGGCAAGGCGAACAGAACGCGATCAAGGACTATGTCAGCCATAGACAATATCGTTGCGCGGGTACTGGCCTGGCACGCTCGTTTTATCAATCTCTTCAAGCGTGTATGCCGATGAAGAAATTTTATTCCCGGCGATCACTTCCTCGCGATTTTCCAAGCAAGCGCCGCTTTTGTTTTTCCAGGAAGAACATCACTTCGAGCTTCAGATTATCGGGGTCGAGGAAATAAACCGCATAGTAGCCCTCGCCATAATCCGGATAGTCAGCGGGCGCGTCGACAATCGTAACCGCCTGATCCAGCAGGAACGCGTAGAGCGCATCGACGTCCTCGCGCGCGGCAACCTCGAATGCATAGTGGTGATAGCCCACATCGCCGGTCCGGTGCTTGTGTTTGCGCCCCTGGGCATCGGCTTCGGTGATCCAGAACAGGGTTTCGCCATTGGTCCAACCAATAACCCGGTCGAACTCCCACTCTATGGTGAATCCCAAGAAACCGAGTACCTGATCGTAGAACGCCCTGGAGCGGTCCAGATCACTGACACGAATAGCCAAGTGGTCTATCCCGATGACGTTCATCCTGTCAGGTCTCCTCGATTTCGGTTTCTTGGGACAAAGAGCGCTGTTGAACTCAGAACGGGGCGTCGATATCGACCACGACAATGAGTTTGTGGTTGACGAACTCCTTGAGCCCGAGACCGATCAGCTCGCGGCCGTACCCCGAGCGGCGCACGCCACCGAAAGGCAGGTCGGCTTCGACCTTGGTCGGATGGTTGACGAACACCATGCCGGTGGAGATTTTCTTCGCGACTTCTGCGCCATGCGCCGTGTCCGAGGTGAACACCGAACCGCCGAGGCCGAACGGCGAGTCGTTGGCGATACGCACTGCATCGTCTTCATCCTTGGCGCGGAACAGCATGGACACCGGGCCAAAGAACTCCCAGTAGCGAGCGGGGTTGTCTTCGGCGACATCGGTCAGGATCGTCGGCTGCACGAATGCCCCATCGACAGGCACGGGCGGCCCGACTTCTTCGGCCTTGGCGCCAAGCTTCACGGCTTCGAGGATCTTTTGCTTGACCTCATTGGCCGCGCTTTGCGAGGAGAGCGGTGCCAGGGTCGTCTTCGCATCGAAGGGATCGCCGGCCACCAACTCCGCGACGCCCTTGCGATAGAGCGCGAGGAAGTCGTCATAGACCGCATCGACCACGATCATGCGCTTGGAGGACACGCAGACCTGCCCGGCATTCCAATGCCGGCCGAACACCGCCCATTTGCTCGTTTTCGCCAGGTCCGCGTCGGCCAGCACGACGAAGGCGTCGGCGCCGCCGAGTTCCAGGGTGGACTTTTTCAGCGCTTTGCCCGCCTGCGACGCAACCACCGCACCGGCGCCTTCCGAGCCGGTCAAGGCAACGCCCTGCACGCGGGCATCGTTGATGATCAACTCGATCTGCGAACGCGTGGCGTACAGATTACGGAAGGCGCCGTCAGGCAGGCCGGCATCCTTCATCAACTTTTGAAAGCCAGCGGCGCTTTGCGGCACATTCGCTGCGTGTTTGAGAAGCACGGTATTACCGGCAGAAAGCTGCGGCGCCAGAATGCGGGCGATCTGGTAATAAGGGAAGTTCCACGGCTCGATCGCCAGCAGCACGCCGAGCGGTTCGCAGACGAGAACCGCCTCGCCCTCGGCAGGGTCGAGGACCGGGAGTTTCTCCGGCTTGAGCAAGGTTTCGGCATTGCGCACATAGTATTCGAAGATTTTTGCCGACAGCTCGACCTCGGCTTTCGCCTCGGCAAACAGCTTGCCCATCTCCAGCGTCAGTACCCTGGCAAAGGCGTCGCTGTCCTTGCGCAGGATATCGGCCGCATTCTGCAGGATGCGCGCACGTTCGGCGAAAGAGGTGTCCTTCCACGCCAGGAAAGCCTCATGGGCCTTGCCGATGGCCGCGGTGACTTCTGCATCGGTCGCATCGGGAAAGGTTTGCAGTGTCTCGCCCGTATAGGGATTGATTGTTGCGTATGCCATGTAAAAGCTACTCCAGAACCGTTTCGACTAAATGGCCAACCCGCCGCTGAGTGCATATGCCGGGCCTGCCGAAGGTACACGAGGAACAGGTTTCAAACATGGAGCCAAAGGTCGCAGGCCCACCCAGACCCGAGAGATTGGGGAGCTCACTTGACGTTCAGGGCGGCGGCGACGGTCACTGAAAGCGGTCACGATGATCTGCCGATCAGCGTCTCCTGTTGATCTTTGTCATAGAAAGGCAAAGAAGAGGCGTCCTTGCGCGGGTTGCCTGACTAATAGGCATCCCCCTTTCGCGCGACTTGTGCCATAAGACCGGTAGCGTTGGCGACCCGATGGCGCAGCAATAGCATCCATTGACTCCCCGACCCTGGGGCCGGGTGGCGGGCATTGCGCCAGACTTCGGAGCGCTGGAAGGGTGGTGCTGTACTGCTTTGGCATTTGTTGGGCCCGCTGTAACGCAAGCTCACTCACGGATACAAGGAGATAAGCATGAAAGCTGCTGTTGTTGCCCAAGGGCAACGCGTGAATGTGATCGAAAAAACATTACGGCCTCTGAAACATGGTGAGGCTCTCCTTAAAATGCAGTGCTGCGGGGTCTGCCATACTGACCTGCACGTCAAGAACGGCGATTTCGGTGATAAAACCGGGGTGATCCTAGGCCATGAAGGCATCGGTATCGTGCAGCAGGTAGGACCAGGCGTCACCTCTCTGAAGCCCGGTGACCGTGCCAGCGTAGCCTGGTTCTTCCAGGGCTGTGGGCACTGTGAATACTGCAACAGCGGCAACGAGACACTCTGCCGCAACGTAAAAAACTCCGGCTACACCGTGGATGGCGCAATGGCCGAAGAGTGCATTGTCGTCGCCGACTACTCGGTGAAAGTGCCTGATGGGCTTGATTCTGCGGCGGCGAGCAGCGTGACCTGTGCTGGCGTAACGACCTATAAAGCCGTGAAGGTTTCCAATATCCGCCCTGGGCAATGGATTGCGATCTACGGGCTGGGCGGCCTGGGGAATCTGGCGTTGCAGTACGCAAAAAATGTATTCAACGCCCGAGTGATCGCCGTGGACATCAACGATGATCAACTGCAGTTCGCCAGGGAAATGGGCGCTGACCTGGTCATCAACTCCCGCAACGAGGACGCCGCAAAAGTTATCCAGGAGAAGGTCGGCGGAGCTCACGCGGCTGTCGTGACGGCCGTCGCCAAGGTCGCGTTCAACTCTGCGGTGGATGCCCTGCGTGCCGGTGGACGCCTGGTCGCAGTTGGGCTTCCGCCTGAAGCCATGAGCCTCGATATTCCTCGGTTGGTGCTTGACGGGATCGAGGTGGTCGGCTCGCTGGTCGGTACTCGACAAGACCTCGTAGAAGCCTTCGAGTTTGCCGCGCAAGGCAAGGTGGTGCCGAAGGTGACACTGCGTCCGATCGAAGATATCAATGAGATCTTCGATGAAATGCAGCAAGGGAAAATCAAAGGCCGCATGGTGATTGATTTGAGTCATTGACGGGCCATTGGCAGTCGCTCGGGCGGCTGCCAATACCGTTGGCTCCTCGCGACGAGAAGCGCAGTTGATCGCTTTTGCCGATAGTTTCTGGATGGTTTTCTCACTTGCATCGCTAGATATTGAGGCGAGGTTGATGATAGGTTTTGCGTCCCAAACCATCCTGCGCGGGAGATAACCGATGTTTGGCGTGACCGACTATGGCGCTTTCATCATCGCCTTCATCATCGTCCTGGCCATTCCTGGCCCCGGCAATTTTGCCCTCATCACGGCGACCGGCAAAGGCGGGATAAAAGCGGGTTTGGCTGCGACATGCGGAGTGATACTCGGTGACCAGGTGCTCTTATGGCTGGCGGTCGCTGGCGTTGCAACCCTGCTGGCCGCGTATCCGGCAGCGTTCCATCTCATTCAATGGTTGGGTGCGTCGTACTTGGCGTGGCTGGGCCTGCGAATGTTGTTTAGTCAGGCTGGGGCCGCGCCGCGCAAGAGCCGGATGGATAACGGCCACTTCCTGCGTCAGACCATGATGATCACGTTGCTCAACCCCAAGGCGATCATCTTCTACATGGCCTTTTTCCCGTTGTTTGTCGATCCGGTGAAGCATCAGGGCATAGTGACATTCGCGTTCATGGCCGCGACCGTAGCGGTGGTGACGTTCCTCTATGGTTTGATAGCCGTCCTATTGACCCACAAGCTCGCTCAGCGCATGCGGGCCAACCCGCGCATCGCCAATCTGCTGGAGCGCTTGGCCGGCGTTTGCCTGCTGGGGTTCGGCGTCAAGCTGGTCGCCATGCGCTAAATACGAGCCGTTGGTTTACCCTGTCAGCAACCTGAAAACCATGGCCTTATCGAAGCCAGCCGCTCACTCGGCATTGGTGAGTCAGCGCTGCGCCGCTGGGGTGACCAGGTTCAGAAAGGGCGCCAAGGCGTCACGCCGCAGAGCAAGACGCTGACCCCAGAGCAGCAGAACATTCAGGAGTTGGAAGCTCGGATCGCCTGGTTTGAGCGAGAAAAATCCATACTAAAAAACCGCCTCCCCGGCGCTCCGCGGCTCATTGGATTAGAAATACTGCGTTCTACACTGATCTTACTGGACAGTGGTCGCTGGCTTTTTGGAGGCTTAGTCCCCGTCAAAAAACTTGACCGAGGGGAAGCTGCGGACCCGTTAGTGGTGGCACGAACTTAACGAGGTTAATGTCGTGCCGCCGTTCCACCTAGTCGCATTGGCCGAGTCGGCATTTCGCGATGCCGCCTGTTACCGTCGAGCAGGTTGCGTCGTAAACATCAGTTCGCATGCCGGTATCCGTCCTAAGGGCGCATCTATTCCCTATGCGGTAGTTGTAATGCTGGTCGAGTCGGACGACTTGACCGGCGAGATACTCCTCTCAGACGGCGGGTTGAATCTGACCTAGGTTTAGCGTGCTCCGGTATCTGGCGATGGTTGCAGTCGTTCCGCTTGCGCCTCGTTGACGGTGCCGATGTGTATTATTCCGAGGTATCAGGCCTCGGAAAGCTGAAACCGATAACCGACCCCATACAACGATTCGATGGGCGTTTCCCCTGGGCACGCCTGCTCCAGCTTGCGCCGCAGGTTGCGGATATGGCTGTCCACCGTGCGGTCGGTGACCACGCGGTGGTCGGAGTAGATCTTGTCGAGCAGTTGGTCACGGGAAAACACGCGGCCGGCAGAGCGGGCGAAGGTGCTGAGCAGCCGTAGCTCCAGGGGGGTGAGGTCCAGGGCGATGCCGTCTATCGAGGCGCGATATTGCGCTTCGTCGATCAGCAGGCGCGGCGCTGAGCTGGCCAGCAGTTGGGGCCCGCGACGCAGGATGGCCTTGACCCGGGCCACCACCTCCCGGGGGCTGAAAGGCTTGCAGATGTAGTCGTCGGCCCCCAGGTCCAGGCCCCGCAGGCGGTCCACCTCTTCGACGCGGGCGGTGATCATGATGATCGGCACGGCGCTGAAACCGCGCAGGTCCTGGCAGATTTGCATGCCGTCACGCCCGGGCAGCATCAGGTCGAGCAGAATCAGGCGCGGTGTTTGCGCACGCACGGCCGGCACCACCTGCAAGCCGTTGTCCAGGCACACGGTCGAGTAGCCTGCCGCGACCAGATAATCCTGCATCAAGGCGGCCAGCTTCGGTTCATCTTCGACAATCAGGATCGGGCTTTTGTCGGTCATGGTTCAGATATCCCGTGGCAAGCGCAGGGTCAGCCAAAGGCCGCCAAGGGGCGAGTGAGCGGCGCTGAGGCTGCCGCCGTGGGCGAGGGCGATATTGTGACAAATCGCCAAGCCCAGACCGGCACCGCCACTGGCACGGTTGCGCGATGATTCGCCGCGATAGAAGCGCTCGAACAGGCGCGGCAGTTGCTCGGCCGAGACCCCCGGGCCAGAGTCGATGAAGTCGATGCACACATTCGCGCGATCGACGACGGCGCGGATGCGGATGAGCCCGTTCGGGTCGGTGTAGCGCACGGCATTTTCCAGCAGGTTGGAAAACAATTGCTGCAGGCGGCTGGCGTCGGCCAACAATTCCAGGGGCTGCGACGGCAGCTCCAGTTCGACGCGCAGATGCCGGTCGTTCAAACGCTCCTGGAACATCGACACGCTGGCTTGCAGCAGTTGATCGAGTCTGCACGCGCTCTTGCGGTAGGTCAGTGCGCCCACATCCGCCAGGGACAGTTCATACAGGTCATCCACCAGTTTGCTGAGCATGCTGACCTCACCTTGCAAGGACTTCATCGACCCTTGGTTCAGGGTGCGAACACCATCCTCGATGGCCTCCAGCTCACCGCGCAACACCGACAGCGGGGTGCGCAACTCGTGGGAGACATCGGCCATGAACTCGCGCCGCCACCTTTTTCACCGGCTCCAACAGCGTGCGGGCGATCCACCAGGCAATCAGCATCGCCAGCAACAGCGAAAAGGCGCCCATCACCAGGCTGGTGCGTAACTGGTATTGCTGGAACCGTTCGCCGCCGGCTTCGGTCACGCTCTGGAATGGGGTCACGGCCAGCTAGCCAACGGTTTTATCGGCCACCACAATCGCGCGCAACAACGCATCGTTGCCGATATCCGGGTAGCCGTTCACGCGTTTTTTGTGTTCATCCAGCAAGGCGATGCGAAACAGCGCGCCTGTCAGGTCCGATGCCATGGGCGTGCGCAACCGTCGCAACGGGCGTCGACGTGCCATCTGCCGCCAATGGCCGCACCAGCCTGCCGCAAAAATGGGGTTGGTCGGACACCAAGGAACAGTCGGCACTGCTCGGCGGCGAGTATGACTTGAGCGATGCGCTGACCGTGTTCGCCCATGCCGGCGGGGGCAAGTCGGACGTGAAGCGCCTGTCCGACCAGGTGCCCAGGATCCTCAACGATGCCGGCGATACCAGCAATATCCCGGGTTATTACAAGTTCAACGTC
>JTFP01003104.1_pt1 | contig 13588 bp, 19 predicted proteins | sample 235421 | NCBI WGS metagenome assembly JTFP01 (sample SAMN03067591, study PRJNA260954) | activated sludge metagenome | biome: Sludge; feature: Wastewater; isolation source: sludge from laboratory unaugmented bioreactor treating industrial wastewater | place: India:Gujarat | collected 2013-04 | reverse complement strand
TCAATGTATTGCGGAGTGAAATGAGCCTTATTGGACCTAGGCCATATATGATAAGTGAACAAAACAAGCTTGAATCTCACGATAATACTATACTTTTAGTCAAACCTGGAATCACAGGATTGTGGCAGGTGAGCGGGCGAAATGCTTTAGATTTTCAAGCACGTATTAACCTTGATAAATGGTATATCCAAAATTGGTCATTGTGGCTAGATCTCATTATTCTTATTAAAACTATTAAAGTTGTCTTGCTTGGGAGGGATGCGAGGTAGTTATGGCATCGACAAGATTAAGCTATTTAAATCAAATCTATAATGCGTATACGCCATTTTATACAGGTGTCGTGAGAATAATGGATGAGGAGACAAGAAGTTATGGCTCAGGAGCCCTCTTGTATGATGGTAGAGCCATTCTTACTGCCGCGCACGTGATAGACAGCAATCCTTCCCAGCTGAAAATAATGCTTGAATCAAGTGACGAAAATGAGTTTTACATGTACGCCTCGAATTATAAATCATTTGACAATTACAGCAGTGAAGAGTTTTCATCGCACGATTTGGCACTTATTTGGCTAGACGAGCAAGCCCCGCTATTTGCTACAAGATACGATATTTTTCGAGATGATTTAATAGGGAAAACTTTTAATCAAGCATCTTCTGACTTTTTTAGAAAGTGGATGCCAACCATTGGGATAAAACCTTATAAGTTTTATAGCATCTGTAAATTTATCAATAAATTTGTAGCCAAGATTTTCTTGTTCATATTGATAGTAGTTGAATGCATCATCGAGTTCTGCCGTGGCTTCATCAAGAATCCTAAGTTTCATCTACTATACTTAGCAAGAACCTCGTTGACATCTTGAGCTTGAGTCCTTCCTGCTTCGTATGCATCAATTCTTCTTTCGGATTCTTCTGCCCATATTTTATCAAGTTCTTTGTTTGGCATGTCTAAGCTTAACAGAAGTTTATCAACAAGTCGTATCTTATCTAAAGGCTTTAAAGAAAGCACTTCTTTGGTTGCAGTCATTGTCATAGTTGATACTCCTTTATTTTATATCTCTATAATTATACCAAAAACTATCCAATTTAATCATTATAACTTATTGATCTGGTCTGGGGTCTAATCAAAACAAAGTTCAGTGAAAACTCTAAACTTTTCTCCCACAATCCAAAAACAACATTCCCCAACCATTGTGATTCACTCCAAATCACTTCGTCCATTCTAGAGCCTCCTAGGGCTTAATACTAGCTTACATGTAAACCTTATAAACCGTTTAAAAAGTGAGGGTTGTGCCAGCCATACGCCAGCAAGCATTTTTTTACTATTTTTATCTAACAAATTTCTAAATTTCTTTCATCTACCCCCCCCCTGCACGGCTTGCTTTTTTTCTTCTATACTATGCTAAAAATTATGGATACTACTATGAAATTAACACAAGCATTTGTACGAAGAGCTAAGTGTGAGAAAGACAAGAGTAAACAAGTTTTCTATGATGATACACTAAAGGGCTTTATCTTAGAGGTGAAACCTACAGGGAGAAAGACTTTCTATCTAAGGCATATAACTGAAGAGAAGAAGACCAAGTACACCAAACTAGGAGACGCTTCCATCCTCCCAGTCTCTGATGCTCGTACTAAAGCCATCAAGCTCAAACGCTCCCTAGAAGAGGGTAAAGATGTAAAGTATATCATCCCTTTTCTCTTACTTACTGGAGCCAGAAGAGGAGAAGTGCTACAAGCTCAGTGGAGTGATATAGATTTACATCATAACCTATGGACGATACCAACAAGTAAGAGTGGAAAGAAGAGGATACTACCCATATCAGAGAGTTTAAAAGAACTCATAGCCACCATACCAAACACATCCAAGTATCTCTTTCCTTCACCCAAAACTGGTAAACCACAACTAGACTTTTTCTCCTCATGGAATAGAGCAAGGATAAAAGCAGGACTTAAAGATGTGAGGATACATGACCTACGCCATTCATTTGCTTCTGCTTTAGTAAATAGTGGCAGAAGCCTTTATGAAGTGCAAACATTATTGGGACATTCTAACATGAAGATGACCCAAAGGTATGCGCATCTTAATAATGAGAATTTGATGAAAGCGGTCTCTTGTGCGGGGAGGTTGTTGGAGTAGGTCGGAGAAGATTGTAGGCTATTTTGGTATAATAAAATAATTTGTAAGATATGGAGAGTAAATGCCAACAATTAGTATGTTTTATGGAATAATAGTAAGGATGTATTGTGCACCAAGTGAACATAATCCTCCCCATATTCATGTATATTACAATGAATATAAGGCCATTGTAGACATAAATCGTTGTGAACTTACTGATGGGTCTTTGCCGAACAAACAAAAAAAACTTGTTGAAGCATGGACAGTTTTACATCAAGAAGAGCTACTCGCTGATTGGCACTTAGCTCAAAACGGTGAACTTCCATATAAAATTGAACCTTTAAAATAAGGAGGGATGATGTACCTGTCTATCATAGATGTGAAGCCACAAGACGACTATAAACTATTGCTTACGTTTGAAAATAATGAATGTAAGATATTTGATGTTAGTGAGTATCTTAATATAGGTAAATTTCAAGAACTGAGAGATAAAAAGCTTTTCTCCAGCGTAAAAGTAAGCTTTGATTCTATAGAGTGGGATAACCAGCTTGACCTTGACCCTGAACTTCTTTATGAAAAGTCTGTTGCTGTTTGAAGTAGAGTTTGGCTTAGATGCGCCGACAGGCTATAAATAACTTTTGTACCACACTACAAAAAAACGCATCACTCTACCGTTATAGCTTTGCTTGTTTGCTTACTACTATATGCCGAGTAGAAGAATGGGTGTTGTGGCTGTACTCGAAATATCAGATTGCACATAGAAATTTCTGTGTCAGTTTTCCCCTAAGAAGAATACTCTATTAGGGACTTTTTGACACAGAAGCACTTTTTCTTCTAAAAGTAATACCACTTTTACTACTCTTTCCCTCATGCATTTCAATACCTCTAGATGCAAGCTCGTCTATGAACTTTTGACTTTGTCTGACATTTTTGAACTGAAAACGATTTAGACCTACCTGTTCATAGACATCTTTTGCCTTTAACTCCCCATCCCCTAAATGCCTATCCAAGTAATCCAATACTAGCCTACTATTAGCACTAAGCTTTAACGGCTTTGGTGGTGCATCTGATTGTACATGTAGCTCATGAGTGACAAGCTGAATCTTTGGAAACTGTGCTGCAAGCTTATGGATAACTTCTATATCTTTAGGCTTACTTGTAGGCACAAACAGATAAAACTCCGTTGGCTTGGGTCTACCCTCAATATCTGTGATTATTCTAGCACGAGAACGCATGAGTGCTTGCATGAAAGAGACAAGCAAGTTTGATTGCACTGTTTGGCTAATGTAATGCCTTAGCCGTTCAGTATCTTCAAGTGCTGTATAGATGTCACCTATGGCGCTAATAACCTTGGGAGCTATGGCTTTTTCAGGAGGCAAAAAGTACCAGCCAATGGCAAAAACTTTATTGCAGTGACGGTATTTGTTGCTACCTGTGTGATTGCCCCAGTGGACAATCTCTATCTTATTGTCTGAAGTGTCTGCCAGAGCACGCTGTATCTTTTTCTCAAAATCTTTATGGGTGATGATGAGTACATTGTCATGAATATCTATCTCTTTGCAAATCCAAGCAATACACTGAGTATAAATATTGGACACGTCTTCTAATTTAGACTTAGACTGAAACAATCCATCACCTTCTATCAGGTGAATTTTGCAATTATCAAAGGTGCGAAACGGAGGTACTTGATATAAAAACTCAGATTCAGGCTGATAAGTTTGGCGTAGAACTTGCTCAAACCCTAGTTCAACAGTTGCGTCAAGCACAACCATGTGGCCAAACCGTTTTTGTAAAACATGAACTGCGACATACGCATGTTTTTTACCCAAGGGAAAGCAAAAGAAGGGATGCTTGATATGAAAATCTAGTGCTTTAAAAAAGAGTCTAAGGTCACGGCGAATATTTTCTATGGCTTTTTTGGAATCAAAAGAGACTCCCCCCAGTAGCCTCAAAAGCGCTTCATCACTTAATCGTGTTAGATATTTATAAAACTTTTGGGTGGAGACAGTTTGCAGCTCCTCTTGCCATACCCTATCAATTGTGCATAGGGTATTGGTACTGGAAAGACGGTATAGCGCATCTTCAAATTTATGAAACTCCCTAAGCTCCCACTCTTCATCTTCTGTGAAGTCAGGGTAGGGGTTAGAGCTTTGATGAGCCTCCTTCATGACTCGAATAAGCTCTCCAATAAAGTTTACATAAACGCCCAACTCAATACTCTCAGTCTCCATCAAGGCAAGCTCTTCGTCGATGATAATACACTGCCTGCGACCCGTGGGTGAATTATTGTAATCAATGAGGGCTTCATCATCAGTTGCCAATTGATTGGTATATTTTTGGTGAGTAATGATAGCTACAGGATGGGTTGAGAGCTCATGGGGTTCTACGTGTTCGTGTGAGCGTGGATTGTCAGAATTGATACTATATGTGCATTTAGCAATAGTTTTTCCAGCTATTTCATTAATCGCTCTTGCAATTTCTCTTGCTGATTCAATCGTATAGACCCCTATTAAAATACCCACTTCTTTAGGAGCCATGGCAGCCCATAGCTGCATCGCCGTGGTTTTACCTGCACCTGTAGTTGCTGGAAACTGATGGAGTGCTGGGGTTGTGCTAGAGTCTTTATTTAATGAAGTACAATAGTTAAATAGATGACACATAGACTCAAAGAGTTTTTCATGGCCCGATGTAAACAAAATCTCCTTGCCTTTGAAATGCTCTTTAGCTTTATTAATAAATGCTTGGCTTGATACTGGCTCTTCACATTTAGGCACTTCTTTTAAGGTAGGTTCAAATGGTAATTTATACTCTATGCCACCATGCAAAAAGCTATGGATTCGGTAGGGTGGATAAGCTGTTTGAATCATAGCCCTTGTATTGCCCTCATCCCTCTCATAAGGGTCAGCACAATAGTAGCCATCATATGCTTGAGGGTTTTTAAGAAGCTCTGAGACAAGAATCTCTTTGCCCGTTTCTAGCAAAAGAGAGAAATCTTCCATCAGGGTGTGTGTCTCAATAGTCTCTTGGAATCGCTTGCGCAGATTCTTTTTTTCTTCATTGGAATACTGAGGTGCTATGTTTGTTCTAAAATATGCATCAGTCTCTTTTTTTGCTTGAGGAGATATATCCTTTTTGGCACGCTTTATATTCTCATTTGCTATTTTTAAATCATAATTTACAGGCACTAGCGGATGCACAATACCAGGTTGATAATATGGCTTTACCAACTCTCTTTCCCATGGAGCATGTATGAAAGGCTTAGCTTCATATATGAGTCTCTCGGGTGAAAAAACAGCAGTATCAACTATAAACCGCTCTAGTTTTGCACCTGCAACTGAACACACATAAGTAGCTAGACCCATTTCCCATGATTTGTATTCGAGACTTTTGATATAAGGTTTTATTCTCGTTGCATCTTCACTCACCACATAGCAGTGAAATCCGTTGCGCTTTAGAGGCTTTTTTGTGATTGTGCTGGTAATATAGGCACTTGAACTTGGCACAACAAGAAGCTCCACATCAGCAAACACTGGGTCAAGTTTAGCTAAATAAGTGGCATACTCTTTAGGGGAATCAATAGTGATACCCAGTTCATCAAGTGGGTCATAATCAAACATTAATAAAAACGGCTTTGGCCAATGAAAATACTCTTTTGTACGCGCTATTACTCCATTTTTTGCTTTAGCCTTTGTAGTAATAGTGCCTTCATCCTTTTCTGGCACACCTAAAATGATGGCTTCATGGAAAGAAAGTTCAGAGAGTGTTTGTGCAAATGCTCCTAACGTGGAGTGTTGCTTTTTGTATGTTCCGTGAGATAGTCTTGCCTGAGCAGTGGAGCTGCCATCTTTATGAATCTCTTTGCATAAGGGTTTATCGTTTGATTGTACAAGCGTGTAGAAAAAATCCATCAGGCACTCCTTTTACAAAGTATAATTCTAAACTCTTTTTCCTAGCAAGGAGTTGATAAGCGCAACTTTCTAACCCTCATATATTGACATCACCCTCTAGTATAAGTACAATTAAAGAAAAAATGAGGGCTAAGATATGCCAACCATACAACTCCAGATACAAGATGATATCTATGAAAACATCAAAGAGCGAGGTATCGACATTAATCGTAAGCTTCATGAGTTCGTGTCAAGCCTAGCTGATGATGGTCATCCATCCATATTAACCCAAGAAGCAAAACAGAGGGTTTCTGATGCAATCGAGCGATACAAAAATGGCACAGAAGCGTTCACTCCATACGATAAAAAGTTTACAGATGAAATGGACGAGTATATACAAAGCCTTTAGTCTATGCAAATAATTAAAGGTGAAATATTTAAAAAAAACCTGCAAACAGTTTTACGCTTTATTGCAATAGACAGTAAACCAAGAGCCAGTAAATTTAATACTCAACTCTCTCAAAAAATAAGCGGCTTGCCTAACATGCCCTATAAGTCTAGAAAATCATTGTACTATGAAGACGAAAATGTGCGTGATTTTGTCTTTAAAGGCTACACAATACCCTATCTCATAGACCAGAGCAACAACATTATTGTTGTGCTTGATATTTTTAAATGGGGTTATAGGGATGAGTGTTGAAGCTCTTTATGGAATGACGATTATATTAGCGATTGTATTTGGCGCTATCACTTATAAAAACCTTCATGGTTGCTACCGCTAAAAAATAGCCAATCTCATTTAACCTCCCCAACTTTCCACCTCCACCAAAAATTCTCCACCTAGCGTTTTCACCACCCTATCATGACCGTGGGGGGATGAGGGCTCTATTGAAGTGTGGATATTACTCCAATGCCTTTAACTCCTCTTCACGGTCTTTGTGGATAGCTCTATAGTTTATAATCAAATAGTAGCTATTGGAAGGAAGATATAAGGAAGGTGGGAAGGTGACTACGTCACGTATGAAAGCTACTGACATGACGCTCAGTAAAACTTCGCTATGTCTACTGCCTACTTGCCCTACCTATTTGGGTCAAGTTTTAACCTTAACGTATCCCAAGGTGGTTTATTTTTTAACAGCACACAGGTTACCACAGACTGCGCTCGTGCGGTTACCATTGAGTGTAAACACATCTCTAGCGCACTCCCTTGGGATTCTACCTACGCACTCAATAACAGGCCGTTTGTCTCAAACGATTCATTGCAAAAATGCCATCCAGTAGGTGACATTTTCACAATAAACCCTTCGGGCACGATATTGAGGCTTCACTACGAATCCAGAACATAACTTGTCAAGCTCTAATAGGCCATTTATCCCTCCCTTCCTTACGGAAGTGAGCATAAAACCACACGCTTCGTTCACCTATTGCCTGAATGCCTAGCCCGTGCGATTTGCGTGATTTGCCCCTAGTGGTTGAAGCCCTTAACAAATCACACAAAGGCACTAACACTCTAACATTATTGACAAGCCATGTTCTTCTGTGACATGGGTACGCGATTAAAAAAGAGTTGCCTCACAAGGTCAAACACTTGTCTAATTGAAAGGAGACACAATGGAAAATTTAACTAAACAAACCCTTAGAGATGCTAAAGCTAGGCAAGCTTTGGGTCTTGAATTAAATACGTTTGAAGAAAATAAGGATGTTCCAATTGCAGGAACAAGCTATGCTCTAACTTATAGAGGGCATGATTGGATAATTGATGGAGAGTTTGCACTCAATAGTGTCACAGGAGAGAGCTTGGATGTGGCTACATTCAAATTAGCTTTACAACGTGATAGGGCTAAAGATAAAAGTTTCTCTATAGATTATACAGTGCTTGGTACTGAAGAGATTCAGGATTTACTTCCTGAAATTAAAGATTCAGATTATATTAGCAACACAGTAGTTAGAGAACATGAAGGACGTGATGGGTTCTATCATGTTACATGTAAAGTTATCATTTGGAAAGATGAAGATGGTGAGCCAAATCTTCTTGTATCTGAAATCGAGAAAAAGACATCCGATGGAGCTGACCTTCTAGCTTTTTTGGAACCTCAGACGAGACTTTACAATGGACTATGTAACTCCATGCTTTATTGGAGTGATGAAGTTGAAAAGACACTAGAGTTTTTAGGATTTGAAAACCTACAAGCAGGGCTTTGGTTTCAAGCAAGTTCAAAGATTATAGCTAGAGTTGGAGAGTATAACTTCTTTAAAAGAGGCACCAAGATGCGTCCCGTTGCTAGCAAAAGCACTAAAGCTAGAGAGAGCCTTTTAACTCTTTAGTAAAACGTCCTAGCCAAGACGTTAAACTGGCCTCTTTGCTCTCCTTTCATCTTACTAAACAGGTGCAGTGGCATAACTGTGCCTGCTTAGTGGGAGGTTATCGCTTCTTTGACAATGTACGTAATGGTGGCTGCAAATCCAATCAAGACGGCTACAATAAGGTATTCCATTAGAGCTCCCTTAGAGATTACTCTTCTGATAGCTTAAAAGTTCCATAAACAAATATAATGCTTGTCAAAATAGCAGCCACTACAAATACGATAGATGCATCCATGTTATAAATCCTTTATCTCTTTAGTTTTTGAGGCAATTTTAGCCACTACTAACATAACAACAGCCAAAAGAACCAAAAGCAAAAGACTGCCTGAATAAAAAATCCAATCAACTGTTTCGTTATCGTATCTCTTGATAAGGCCAGACGTAATAACAACTATAAGTCCAATCGTTAGACTTAGCCATATCCTCAAGGTATTTAAAATCTCTTTTATCTCATCTATTTTTGCCATACACCATTATACCAAATAATCCAAAAAGGAGACACAATGCTCATCGATAGTGGAGCTGTGCTTATCATCGTAACAATACTGAGTGCCTTAGCCTTTATCAGAGGCTTTCAAGCAGGTAGAAATAAAAGAATCAAGAAGGAGGAGTAGCTATGTTAATTTACAATCTTTTAAGGTGGGTTAATTTATTAAAAAGTTTACTTAGCACCATTGCCTGTTTTTGCTCAATCATTAAAAGCTCCAAAGCATCCTGCACCACAAGGAGAAATCATGGATGAGAGGATTGCTTTTTGGGATGGAACGCTCTTGCACGATAGTCAAATAAAACAGTTAATCACTGAGGGTCAATTGAGCCCATTGGGGGATTATTGGATAGATAAGAGTGAAAATCCAAGGGTGTATTATTCAATCTATTTGCTAGATTACCCCTACTACCGCATTGAAGTGAGTGATAATACATTTATAAAAGCTGAACAAGAAAAAGCAATAAGGAGTTTTTATGAGTCATGAAGAAGCTTATCTTAGTGAAATGTTTACATGGTACGAAGAACATGAACCCCAAATTATTACAAAAAAACCTAGGCTTGAGGATATGTTATCAATCTATCAATTGAATCTTTGGGACCTTAGCTTTACTGAAATCATAAAAGGTGACTTGGAATCCATACTAAAAGCTAGAGACATATCCCCTCAAAACAATCAAGACTACAACAATAGTGGAGGTGCAGCATGAAGTTAGTCAGGTATCCCTTTGAACAACAGCTCTTGTATGTGAATGAACACAATGTGCAGTGGCTAAAAGAGCAGATGGAAGCACTGTTGGAATCCAATAAAGAGCATACCAAAAAAGCAGACTATCTGGGACTTTCTCTTCTATCCCTAGATAACGCAATTGCAAATTTAAATGAAGAGATAAGTGAGCTTAAAGCCTTACAGTCTAAACTCAAAGAGGCCAAGGAAATTGCCTTGGAAGTTGGAGCTAAAGTCTTTATGAAATATGGTATTACTAGATTGGAAGGAACTGCCATATCCTCTTTGACTCTAGCTAAAAGTGTGGAAAAAACCAAACATCGTTTTATAATCAAGGATGAAGAGCGTTTAAAAAAGGCTGGTTTTACAAAAACTATTCTAGATATAGATGCCATCAAAGAAGCTTATGAAACCAACCAATACTGTGGACTCATTGAAGTGTGTTGTGAAGTAGTGAGTGATACAACCCCATCAACCACCAAATTAAAGATAAATAAACGCAAAAGCAAATACTCTAATGAATATTTAGAGGAGGCAGCCTGATGGATACAGTAAATCCCATCACAGGGGAAACATTGCCTGAGCCTTCCCAAGCCCACCACGGCGATGTGAGGGTGCTTAATAGCGTTAAAAAGCAAGTATATAAACTGCTCCAACCCCATGACTTTGTAGAGATAAATGGCTTATGGGAAGCCAAGCGAGATGGTCTTTTAAAGATTCTCTCCTCACTTCCCATTAGCTACACATGGCACCTTGTAGATACTGAAGCACAAAACACCCAAGCCAAAGTAGAAGGAGTACTTTTAGTGCAGATTGGAACACTAAAACGAGAAGCTTCAGGCATTGGTATGTGTGAGCGCAGTGAATTAAATGGCCGTGGTGGAATGCACTTTATGCTCACCCGCGCTGAGACTAGGGCATTAAAGCGAGCCATAGAGACTCTCTTTGGCAGTGTCATTAACTTTTATGTACGCCAAACCTTTCCAGCGGCTGCATAACTAAACGTTTCAATAACAAAGGATGAACAATGTTAAAAATCTTCATTACAGACTTGGCGGCCTATAACAACGGCCATTTGATTGGCAAATGGATACGCTTGCCCCTTAGCAATGAGCATATCCACATGGCCATCTCTGAAGTGCTTTGCGAAGGTGAGGCTATATGCGGGAGCGAAAACCATGAAGAGCTGTTTATCACTGATTGGGAATTTGAAGATATAGAGTTTTTTTATGTTGAAGAGTATGATGATATCTACAAGCTCAATGATTCAATAAAGCTTCTTGATAAGCTTGATGCCTCCATGCAAAAGGCAGTGGCATTTTTATTAAATGAGGGCATCACTGTAGATGTAGAAGATGCTATCTTAAGAGCTGAAGATGTCATTATCCATGAGAATCAAACCTTGGAAGATGTGGCTTATGAATTACTAGAAGAGTGCTATGAGGTATACAAGCTACCCTCTATCATTGCTAACAACATTGATTACGAAGCAGTGGCAAGGGAGCTTGAATGTGAAGGTACCTATTGGGAGAGCGGTGGGGATGTGTATGAGTATTGTGGGTAACCCCATAAATTGTGCCATTTTATGAGGTTTGCCCATTTGAAGGGAATTAAAACATCACAAAACTACTTCACCATTATTAAACTTCCCTTTTTATCCCAAGTACCACTACAAAAAGAGGTTATCATGAAAGCCAAGCGGATTAAAGAATCTATCACACAGCGTGAATACAAAAAGTTAATGGATGGCGTGAGAGGGAGCAATACATTAAGAAGCAATACAAAAACCAATCTTTTACGTGCCTTTACAGTGTTGTATTTTACAGGCCTTAGACTCAATGAAGTACAGCAGTTGACCCTTGCTCATGTGAAAGAATTGATAGAAAAAGGAGAGACAAAACTGTTTTTGCCAAAAACCAAGAGTGAGCGCAAACTTTACACAAGCCGTACACTCCACAAGAGCCTTGTGGAACTATTTGGTGTTAGCTTTGATGAATCCTTGCTTTCTTGCAAAGTCATTGCCAAGGGGAGCATACATAGCAAAAAAGAGAGTATAAGCCCTGATGTATTCATCAAGCAAGTCAATAGTGTGATGAAAGAGATACTTGGAGATGGTTATACAAGCCATAGTTTCAGACAAGGACTTATAACGGAGATGGGAGCCAAAGGAGTGAATGTCAAGATAATTGCCAAGTTCATAGGTCACAGTGATGTGAAAACTACTATGCGGTATATAAAGCCTACGGATGATGATGTGAGAGGGGCTATGGTGAGGTGAGGCTAGAAATCTGATTCTTCAATTGTCTGTTTGTATTTCATGATACCAAGAACAACAATGCTTTTATTAGTATTGTCTATTTTATAGACCACGACATAGCCTTGGTGAATCATTTCTCTAATATTTTCATCATCAAAATAGATGGATTTTCGATGCATATAGGGCAATAGCGGTATATCTTGTATTTTTTGCTCAATCTTATTTACAAAATGAGTAGCGCGGCTTGGACTATCTAAGGCGATAAAATCCCATATACTTGTTATCTCATTAAGAAAACCTTCTCTATATTCGATATTCAAGAATGTGCCTTAATATGGGCAGAAACTTTTCCCCAAACATCCTCATGAGATATGAGTTTTGCTGTACCACTTTCAACCTCTTTGATGGCATTTTGAAAATAACTTTTGTTAATTTCATGCTGCTTGTCGAGGTCAGAAAGTGCATCGCTGTCTATTTTTACACTTCTAACCATACCGTCTTTGAGATTATTAATGAGTGCTAAAAAGCTATCAAAATACTTATCATCAATTTGCACCTGAACTGTTTGCATGATATACCCCCTGAAACTAAACTCTTGCCCCATTATACCAAAACACTTCCAAAGAAAAGAAATTGTCGCGAACATAAATTTTCTAAGGAGTATACACGATGGCTGTAACACGACAACAAGTAGCAGAACTATATGTAGCTACATTTAACAGAGCCCCAGACGCAGCAGGTTTGGACTACTGGGTAAATGATTCTGGTTTAACAATCGAACAAATCGCAATGAGCTTTTTCGACCAACCAGAAACACAAGCCCTTTATCCAACCGGCACAACAGATGAGGCATTTGTAACCTCTATCTATACAAATCTTTTTGGAAGAGCTCCAGACGCAGCAGGTCTTGCTTACTGGACAGGAGCAGATGGTCTTGGTGGCACTATGACTCGTTCAGTAATGATTGAAGCAATGAAAAATGGTGCAACAGGTGATGATGCTACACTCGTAGCTAATAAAGCAACAGTAGGTCTTTACTATGCAGGCAAAGGTCTTGAAGGTACAGACTTCTCACTAGCAAGCGTTACTGATGATGCTGCAACTGTTACGGCTGCTACAGGTTCAATTGATACAGATGCTGCTGCTGATGCAGCTAAGACTTATACATTAACTGCAGGTGCCGATGTTCTTGAAATGAGTCCAAATAATGATACTGTTACAGCTGCTGCTGGTACTTTAGGTAGTACAGACATTATTCAAGATGAGTCTACAACTGATAATGATACACTTAATGCATCTATTAGTGACACAACAGCAACAGGTATCAAGCCAACACTTAAAAATATAGAAAATGTAAATCTTACATGGACTTCTAATGCTGGTTTAGAGTTTAATGCAGTTAATTCAACAGGTAATACACTAAATCTAACAGCTACTGCTCTTGCTTTTAGTGGTGATGCTACAATTGATGAAGTTGGAACAAATGATGTTAATGCTGATTCAACAATCAATGGAACACTTGATCTTCAAGAAGTAGTTGCGTCAACTGTTGATGCTGGTTCTGCAACAGTTGTTACATTGACAACAGGTACAGCTACAACAGTAGGTCAAAAAACTTCAGCTGATGTTACTATTAATAATAGTATTACAACCCAAATTGCTAGTTAAAAACCAGCTTTTGTTTCTCTTCACCTAGTTTCAAAAAGCAATCAATGCTATAAGCGGTAAGAAACAGTTTGAGCTTCGTTAAG